>ERZ772974.495-NODE-495-length-29025-cov-4.562927_pt1 | contig 29025 bp, 34 predicted proteins | sample MGYA00580671_ERZ772974 | MGnify/ENA primary metagenome ERZ772974 (study PRJEB29015, sample SAMEA2738065) | human oral metagenome | biome: human oral; feature: human-associated habitat; material: saliva | place: China | collected 2218 ... | reverse complement strand
TGAAGTGGCGCCCCGAGTAGGATTCGAACCTACGACCTTAGGCTTAGAAGTCCTCAGGTTGCCAATCAGATTATAACATAAGCTTATCGCTTTAGTACAAATCAGAGGGTGTAAAAGTTCTATTGAATATGCTCTTATATTAGCACACCCAAATTAAAAAGTCAATAGGCTCATGCTTAAATTGGGCGTAAAGTCATAAATTTGTCGAATTGCTCTCTGATATATTTAGGCGGAACGTGTAGATAATTTTGCGTTGTATTCACGTTTTCATGACCTAGACTTATTTGAACTGTTTTTATATCAGCACCGTTTAAGTACATGTTTGTAGCAAACGAATAGCGTGCTATATGAGGGCTTACGTGATAACCATACTTCTCAAACACCTTTAGCCAACGCGCTATTGTGTCGGTGTCGACTGGCTTCGACTGGTCGACATTTTTATGTATTTGTTTTCTTTTAATAAGATAGCCGTCGATGCTATTTTTGATAATAAACTCTCTCACTAGCTTCATAATTTCAGGGTGAACCAAAACTTCACGACATTTACCACCAGCTTTACCTTTTCCTCTTACAGATATGTAATTATCGTAGATATCTTGCGTGCGTATTCTCACCAACTCAGAAACTCGAAGACCTGAGCCAAACATTAGATAGATGATTATTTTCATTTGCTCATCAACTTCACCTAGGACCCTGCAGACTATATCTTCAGGCACTACTGTTTTGTCTACTTTTTCTGGTGTTATAGTTTTAATTTTTTGCCACTTAAACCCTAGAGTGATTTCAAAGTCGCTTTCTAGACATCTGAAAAAGCTCCTTAAAACTGTTATCAAGGCGGCAAGACTGTTTCTTTTTAAGTTACTTTTTGAGGCTAAATACTCACGAATATGCTTCAACTGAATTTCTTCAATTTTCTGTACACCTTTTGTTCTCAAAAACTTATCGAAGTCATTTAGCCACACTTTTCTGTCATAGACGGTCTTATCTGATAGACGGTCTACATCACGAATAAAAGATAAATACTCATCAATCACAGAGCACTCCTCCCACAAAAAAATTAATATTTTGTAGGATTTTGAGGTGCCCAACTAGTGTTGCTTTCAGACCACCCACACGGTCATCAACTCGGCAGTAGATATGGCTAATTTCTTATTTAATTTTGCCACGTCTAGCCGTGTCTGCATAGTGTAAAATTCACAAAGTCCTACTTTATTGAATACCTTACAGCCCGCATTTTTTCTAACTTTTCAGCCTGATATTTATTCGCTAATTGATGCCCTACAGGTATTTCTCCGCCAAAATGCATGTAAGCAACAACGTAATAATTCTTACCTGTTTCTGGTGTTGAGATGATGTAATAACCAATACCAGCGTTTGCATGTGCTATTGATTTTTTATCTTTTTCCACTTTTGGATTAAGCGTGCGAATCACCCAGTTATAACGAACGTAACTCATAGCTTTATCTCCACTTTCGACAAGTCGGGCGTTTCATCTTCCGAGATAGTGTTGGACCACTTTTCAGCTCGCTCATAGTTCGCAACAAGCCAATATGGGTCAGTATCGATTTTCCAACCACGGTCATTATTGCCTCTGTGAAACTCGCTTTTCGAGATTGAAATAAACGCTGTTTTCAAACGCTCTTCTCCCAACTCTTTTAGTCGAAGCCTAAGTTTTTCTCGACGTTGTTTACTGAGCTTAAAGCGTACAGGATCTTTTTCGAATAACTCACAAACCCACACATGGAAGCGGTCGAATTGATTACAATTTGACGTATTTATTATTTCTTTTTCTTTTTCTTCTTCTTGTTTAGTGGCTAAGCGTTGGCGTTGATGGTGCGTTTTGTTTGCGTCGATAGATTGAAATTTTTGCCAATTACAGATAGAAAAAGTGGTCATTTTGTTTGTGCTGGACCATACTATCATGTTGCGTTGGCGAAGTCGGTCTAACGCACCTCTGAGCGTCCCCTGTTTTAAGTTCAGTTCAGTTGCCAATTTTTTACGCCCAGTTTTGTATGTTCCAGTGCTTTTATCGACCTTCATAAGTAGCCGAAAAAATACTACGAAAGCAGTATTATCATTAGACAGTAGTTCATGCTGGTCTGCATTTCGCCACAATTTAATCCAACCGTTTTCCATTTTTACCCTCTCTTTTTAGACCAAAGGAAAACTAGCACCATCGCTTCCTGCGGTGTTTTTATTAATGTTGCAAAAAAGATGCAAGAATTTGGTGCAAAACCCTTGACAACTTTTTAGCGATTTATCGATTTTGAGTAAGAGGTTATTTTTAGACAAAGAAAACCCCAGTCAAAAACGACCGAGGTTATCAAATGCGTATCTGATATGTTCTTATATTAGCAAACTCTAGCGTAAAAGTCAATACTCACAAGATAGACTTTACGACAATGCCTATTGCTGGATTAATAGCAACTAAAACCAACAATACCGCTAATGCTAAAAAACCGCTAGCCGTACAATGTGGTCGTGCAAGGGTTGTCGTGCCTACTGACGCAATTGAGGCTACCGTTGTGGTACAATTCCCAGAGCAATTTAATGGTAGTGTAAAGCCTGTTGTTACATGCACATATAACGGTTATGGCAACGCTAGCGATCAGTGGTCAGATACACCAAATCCGTCTTGGGCTGGTGCGGCAATTGGGGCGGTTAGTGTTACTAATTCAGGATTTACGGCGAGATGCCGGCGATTTGACGGCGCTATGCTTAGGGGCGTGTATTACTTTAGTTGGATTGCTATAGGCTAAGCTTAGGCTATTTAACATACTCTAACACAATACTAACTTCTGAATTGCCCCAGGGGTAGCTACCAGAGATTGTAATATTCGTTTGATCAATTGAGGCTATGCCTGATTGATGCGTATTCTCAACATAAGGCAGTGCTTGTTTTACAGGATTGTTTGATAAAGTGCCGCCAAGTCGCATATTGCCATAATATCTTATGAGCTCCCACCTGTTTGTTAGACCGGTAATACCATGAGCAAGCATTGACGTACCATTGCCAGTCATATTCACAGTACCACGCACAACCTTACGATAAATAGGACGACCGTCAATCCATTTTTGACCAGTGTCTTGCTCAGTGGTCGTGTATTTATTCCCAGGTATAGTCGTGAAATCTATCTTGTCGGCTGTAATGGACTTATTAGGAATTACCTGTGGCTTGATAGCTGGCAGTGCTGATTCTTTCAGTGTGCCGTCTGGGTTATGAGATTTTAATAAACCAGAAATTAAGTCATTCGCCCAAGCAGAAGTAGCTGTCGGCATAACTACTGCTCCAATTGGATATAATCTATCTACACCGCCTGTTATTGTTAAGTTTGCTATAGTTCCATTTGACGCAGAAACGCCCTTCCATGAAGTTACAGACCCAGCTATGACTTCATTGTCTGAGTTTATTTCATACATAACAAAGTCTTGTTCTTCGCCAATCCGCCAACCATCAACTGTACTTACTGATATGCTCTGGGCACCTTTTTCTTTTTGCGCTGTGAGCCTTGCGTCTGCTGGTATTTTACCGTCTGCTGAAGATTTTCTAAACATTATCTCTTCTCCTTATATTTTTCTTTTAATAGCTCTACTATTGCTCCAATAACTGGCATCAAACGGCTAATAGCGGCGGCAATGACTGCAATAACTGCTGAGAATACCGTGTGTCCTGTTAGACTGTCCAAACTTGCGATAAACTTGCTGAATTCAGGACTGCTATATAGAACTGTGAATGCTCCCATCGCTCCCAGTAGTCCTTGCAAAAATGTCCTCATTGCTCGACCGTTTTTGGTTTCTGGACTGAATAATAATTTAATCTTTTCCATATTTCCTCCTTATTTCTTAAACTTAAAAATACTCATCAGAAAATCGATAATCTTCTCTAATAAACTTTTATTCTTAGCGATATCTTGACTTAATTTGCCGATAGATCGCATCACGTCTTCGTTAGTTGGTTGTGGTGCTAGCGGTTGCTCCTGAGGCTTTTCTTTGGTTTGAGGTGTTTGTTGCAACTCTGGTGTCTTTGGTGCTGGTTGTGGCTGAGGGCGTTTTTCTGGTCGTGGCGTGCCTGCATCTCCATTTGCCAGTTCACGTACTCGCTCCGCTAATACCCAAATTCCGTCATCTGCCATTTTGAGTTGTAGGTATCTCTTTCCGCCTTCAGTAACTTCGTCTAATATCTCCGTTGAGCCGACAATTCGGAAATAATCACCTGTATTTATCTCACCGTCCAGCAGATATCCGTCTTTATCCGTCTTTACTGCTACAGAGACGGGTACGCCGTTATCTTCCCAGTCGAACTCATCAATTAGTCGGTTACATCTAATTTGTCGTAAGTCGAATACAGTTGCTACTTCATCTGCATAATACACTTCAGGAAGTGCTACACGTTTTGCCTCCTGTGGTTTACCTACATACCTGTAACATGCGTATGGAGGGTATCCTGAGGCACTCCAGAGCCAGTCGTGATTATCTATGACAATACCTGCCTGATATCGACAGTTAATTACGTTATCCGCGTCCACAAACATTCCTGTATGACCCAATGCACCTCCAGAATTGCCACGAATACCCCAAATGAAAATGTCGCCGCGTTGCGTATCTATCTCGCCGTTAGCATCTTCAGGCAGTCGTACCCAACCATTTTTCTCTAAGGCGTCGAATAGTGTGTCCGTGTTGCCAATCCAATAACTTGCAGGTAAAAGACCAGCTTCTTTTAGTGCGTGATATACAGAGCTTGAGCAGTCGTACGAGTTTGGACCATTCCGACTTTCCATTGAATAAAAAACTCGACCTTTACGTGCATAAAACCATGCTAGTGCTTTTTCTATCATATTATTTCCTCCTTGCTTGAGTTTGAATTTCTTCTTGTAATTCTGTAATTGCTTTATTTTGTTGAATTAAGTTGTTAGTCGCGTAAATAGCTAGTAAGACAAGTGCTACAGCGAAGGTCTTCGCTAAATTACTTGTTACCAGCTTCCAAAAGTTCATAACACCTTCGATTTCAGTGTATTTTACGTATTTTTCATCCGACTCTTTTTTATGTTTTTCTAGCTGTGCTTGAGTAACATTAGCTCGTGCAATATTTTCAATTCGCTCTAGAGTAGTTGTGTGTTTATCCACACTCTCTTTAATGTGTTCAACGTTTGCCCACAAGGCTCCGAATTCTTTTGCTGATACTTCTGGTTCCATAACCCCTCCTTTTTTGTTTTTATTCATCTTCATCCTCCTCAAAAATTACCCCTATTGGTATGTGTTGGATTATTACGTCTGATAACTCAAAATCTGCACCCGCTTCATTAGCTGTGATTGAATACTGAACCCAGTTCACATCCTCATCAATGTCTTTAGTGATTGATAGCCTCACCTCACCGCTTGATGATTTATATTTTTTTGGCACAAATCCCCAACCCAGAGGGCTATTCCAGCCTGAAGTAGTACACCATCCAGTAGGGATTGTTTTTGGTGTAAAGTTTTTACTAAAGTTCAAAAATGGTTGTAGGGGTTCATCTTCGGTTTTTCCAGATACTGAAAAATTAAGCGTTCCTGTTGGTTTAAGTAAAATAAATGTAATATCCACTAAGCTTGTCCACATCGCACCGTCTTCGGAAAACTTCACCACACCAGAGCCTATATCAGTGATAAACGGTTTTCCGCTATCTGTCATTTTTACTTCGTCGGTAAGTTCAATAAGTTTGTCTCCGATAGCTAGAAGTACACGTGTTTTTCCATCACTACTTCCGTATACTTTTAAGTCATTAATATCTCCAATGACCCAAGGCATACACCAAACACCGCCACGTTTCATATCAAGCACCCATAATTGGTTTAGTTTTTCGCTACCAACTGGCACGGCAAAATAAATCATACCGTTCACCTCTAGACCGATAGATTTATGAATAAAATTACTATTTAATCGTTCAACGTCTGGCTGAATACTGTCTGTCAAGCTATCAGTAGACAAAACGTTCTGCATTTGAGGCTTAGTAAGTGTAGTCTTAAATCCAGTCTTAGAAATGTAAATAAGTGCGTTATTATAAACTACAACTGAATCTGGGGCGTCTGTTCCGTCTCGTCCATTATCGTCAATCACGCTTATCCATTGGATATTTGTAGAATCTAATTGCATACTTGATGACTGCAAGTATTTCAAGCTACCGTTACCATTAGTTTCTGAGCATAGAACCATCGGCACAGCATCACCTTTACCATTTCTAAATGGACGCATTGCGACAGGTATCTCTTTTGAGCCTGCATTTATTCGGATATAACCACCAGCAAATGCTGAAAAATCTAGCATGGTATCTGGGTCGGCGCCACCAAAGGTAATCTTCCAAGGGTCATCTTCATCTCCTAAAAGATATAGACGGCTAGCCACAAGTACCGATCGTGCGGCTTTAACTCCTGCTGTGCTATTTGAATTAGGTGGAATAACGTTTGGATTGAGAATCTTTTGTCCCACGTCTTCATATGACTGAGTTGATGCGGCGTCGTTGATTTGACCGACAATATCCATCATCCGTAGGCTTGTTGGAGATATCCCACAGTAGAGAATGTAATATTCGGCGTCTTTGATTTTGTTCCAAGTGATTTTTACATACTCTTCAGCTTGACCTTTTGATTTATCTACATTCTTGCCGCGCCATTCTGTACGTCCTTTACTAACTTTGACGCTTGCGGCATCGCTTCTTGCTGTTTCTCCGTTTTTGACTGCAGTTACACAGTAATATAGAGTTTCATTTGTACCAGCCATACCAACAGCTTCCGCTTTTACTCCCGTAACAGTTGGTAGAGCCTCTGGCCGGATGTTCTTTTTCTTTTGAATATCGTAGTAAGATAAGTAGTCTTTGCTATTGGTGATAACTACTCTATCCCTAACTTGAGTAAAGGTAGGATAAGATTCTCCGTTATAATCTGCTCCGTCAATCTTCACCCAGTTTTTGCCATCTAGCGCCGTGTACGCATGAGCTCTTTCACCATCCTTTACAATAGCCAATAGTTTTGTTACTCGCTTATTACCAACGATTTCTACATATTCATCAAACCCTAAGATTTCTCCAGGTAGAGTATCTCCGTATTGTCTAGTGCCTGGTCGTGGAGCAACAGTTCCATTTTGCCTTAGCATAGCGTTAGTCATCTTTAACAGACCACTGTTTGGCATACGCCCTGCGTCCATAGCAGATATGTAACCTTTACTCCAAGACTTAATACTTAATCTGCTAATCTCTGGCTGAGCAGTACTTCTAGGAGGGGTTATCATATCCAAATGTCCTCTCGAATCACTTCATCAAATTTATAGCCATTGCGACTCTTCATTCCTGCCATAGAAGCTTGAGCTAGAGTAACAAGATTCCCGTATTGATTGGATTTAGTACGGCTATTTCGAACGAACTCAGCGGCCATCATATAAATCAACCAGTAAGGATCATCTACTTCTACTTTGTCTTCTGGATTCGTTAATTTTTTAGTATGACGAATTACGGGCACGATAATTTCTGCGCCTTGCATATCTTTAGATAGACCATTAAAGTCTATTTTCCAGCCTAACTGTAAAGCGCCATAACAACCATTCTTAAATAACTGAGGAGAGATAAATGGGATAGCCCAAGTCCTACCGTCTTTCTTTAGTGTGATAAACTTGCGAAAATCTACCGTTCTAACGTCTTCTGGTAGCTTGTATGACGTTTTGTCATCAATAACACCTATTTCCCTATCTTCACACAATGAGCCCCATACAACGTCAGGTTCACTCTCCCATTGCATATTCGCCATATTAGCGATATTGAGCATTCTCTCGTATTTAGAGTTACCCACGCTTAGTGTTTTTGTTTTTCCTGTCGCCATTTGATAGGCAAGATTTATCACTTCTGATAGATTCATGAATTCCACCTTCCTGCGGTTATTCATGAAAAAGTGCCTGGGAGCGAATACACAAATAACCACTTGTTATTTTTATGTATCCAATCGCCAAGCACTTCGGTGGATTAGAATTATTCTTATTTTACCACAAAACTACCTAAATGTAACTACCCTACTTGTCGGTCTGCGTGATTTTAACAGACCGCTCTTCTGGATAGCCTTAACTGAGAATTGTGGCAACCCGCCCTTATTCTTTTTGAAGGCATTCATACCTAGAGCTGTAGCGTTTGATAGTTTAAGAGTGTCTGTAGAAGTTCTAGTCCCATTTGATGAACCACTTCTTCCACCTCTTCTTCTGTCAAAACTACTCATATCTATAGCACCTGCTTGAATATGAGATTCGTTAGTGCCTTGTCCATCTGGGTATTTCAGAGCAAATGTTCCGTCTGGGTTTTTGACCAATCCATACTTACCTACACTCTGTATAGCTTTTAGGGCTTTAGGGCTTAATTCTTCGCCCTGCATTTCAGCCAGAGAAGCCGAATTCGTGATATTGTAGACGTTTACATCTTGTAAGTATTTAGCAACGGCAGGATCTCGCCAATTCTTATTTGCCATTTGCATTTTTACATATTGGCTTTGTTGTGGGCGGGTTCGTAGCGGGGCGTAACCTTGAGCTTCACGGACTTTATTGTTGTAGTCTTCTATCTGCTTGAAGTGATCAGACAATTCAGGGTGAGCGTCCAGGAATGCCCATTTCTGAGGACTGCTTGGCATATCGTGGTATGTTTTTAGAGTAGCTTGTAGTTCATCACTTACCTCTGGATAAGGTACTCGATTACTCTTTCCAGACTTGAAGTCTTGACGCTTAAAGTATGCGCTTCGCTCTTTTTGGAAATCCTCTAGCCAAGGTGCGTCTTGTTTCAGTTTTCTCTGCTCGGCGCTATTCTTAGGTGATCCTTGTATGTGATAGAAGTATTGCTGTTTATCTGGTGATAGCTTATATAGTGGGTCTAACTCTTCGCCTGTTTGTTCTGAACGCCATTTAGCGGCATCACTGAGAGCTTTTGCTATGTTTGGCTTATTCGCTAAGGTTCGGTTAGTCATTAGTACGTCAGCGTCTGTTTTACCTTCTACGCTACCGTCTCCGTTGTATTTTCGAGTAGTTAGAGCCTTGAAGTATGCTAAATCATCACCGACAAGCTTATTGTCTTTAGAGGCTTGTTCTAATGATTGATAGAAGTATGAGCTTTGACTTGTGCCTTTTGGTGCATAGAATCTTCCAACAATCGAATCTAGCATGCTTCTACCTTTTATTTCATCATTAGAAGCCCCCGTAGCCTTTGCTAGTGCAAAATCTGCACCGTGTAGTAAGTTTTGACCACCGCCAGCTGTAGAGGTTCTGAACGCGTTGTCTATTTGTTTAGGGCTAAGACCTGTAAGTTCACCGACTTTTCGGGCTGTGAGGCTTGTGCTACTATCCCACTGGTCTTTCTGCTCAAGGTTTTTCATTGCTTCTGGTACAATTTCTTGACCTGTAAACAGATTCTTATTAGCAAATAACTCTACTAGTGGTTTTGCGGCTTGTGGTATATATTGAGCGCCTGTTCGTCTTAATTCAGTTGGGTTGACTGTCGTAATCTGCTCGACTGTATCTCCACCAGCTTTTACCATATCAAACTTCTTGCCTGCCATCGTACTTGCTACCATGTTATTTAATTGGCGGTGAAGTGGTGAGAATTGAGGTGGTACTGGCACTAGGTATACACCTTCCCATTTGTTTTGTTCTTTGTTGTATTTCGCATTACGGCCAACAACGACTACGTTATTTTCTTTCACATAGTCAGGGATATTCTCCATGACTTTTTTGCGGTCTTCGTCAGCGTAGTTCCATGCTAGAACGGCAATTGTTGGAGCTACTACTCCCATAGTGATTTTTGCTGTATACCTTACTGGGTTTTCTTTCATTCGGCGCAGAGTAATTCTTTGACCTTGAATATTTGCATTTGAGTAAGGTACTACGGCGTTTATAGTTTTGCCGTATGTTCCGCTTCTGGCAAAGTTTGTAGAGTTCCATCTTGCTTGGTCGGCTGCGAATTTCACGGCTTCAGATTCACTCATGCCTTTTCGCTTGGCGTATTTTTTGTTTGAGACATACTGAATTGCTCGTCCGATATCTTCACTGCGCCCAATAGTATTTTCTAGTGTTCGTAGTGGTGATTTTAGGTTATGAAGGGCTCGTGTCCTAAGGTTTTTATGGCTACGTATCTCATTTAGATTTAATTCAGAGGCGTTGCGTAGTATTTCATAACTATTGCCTACTACACCTTCTCGTTGCATTTCTAAATAAAGATCGCCCTTATGGTGGAATCCTGCACCTATCGCCTCAGCAAGCGTCTTAGGGTTCATTGAACTAATCCCGCCCTTAGAGTTGATAGTAGCGCCCACAAAGTCCTTTACGACGTTAGCCATAGTGAAGCCTGCGTTGACTGTCGTTGCGCCCATTCTCAGAACACGAGCAGGAGTTGCCAAAGCCCTCAATACGATATTCATCTGCTCACGGTTCATGTTTTTAGCGGCTTTAGCTACCTCAGGAGCAGCTAAGAATGTACGCTTTTTACCATTATCTAAGTAACTGATAGTTGGTCGTCCATCTGCACTCTCATCAGGCTTTAATTCTCGTAATTGGAATGGGTTCTTAGGGTCTTTAGCGTAACTTGCTAGAAGCTCAGCTGTTTTATTGCGTTCACCTTGTCGAACCATATCTTGAGTTTTTGTAATCAATGCATTTAATGGGCTATCGATTAATCGAGATGACCCTTCAATACGTTGGATAATACTCTGAGTGCTTAAACTAGCTTCTCCAACACCTACTCCATGTTTCATTTGAGTGTTTATTTCTTTGTCAGAGAATATACGGTCAAACGGTATGTAGTCTGGATATTTCTTCCTCAAATAATTGGCAGTATCTTGACTGATAAGCCCGTAATCTACTGTTTGTTGTAGGACTTTATCAGAATATTCTTTTACTTGTTTGAATTCTTTAGCGAATCGCTTATCAGTAGCTTTTATAAGAGCTTTATCTTTTGCAAGATCTCGTCCTGTTTCTACTCCATTAGATTCTAATTCCAGGGCGTGCTTAGCAATTAACGCCTGTTCAAACGTTTGTAATTCTTTTTTATTCTTAAAGCTGGTGACTAACTTATCAAAATTGTTATCTCGGATAAACGCTTCTGATATTCCGTCTGCACGTAAAGTTCGATCTATAGCGTTTCGCATTTCTAATTGTTCAGATTGATTTTTAATTCTATCTTCGATTGGGGCGAATCTGTCCACGAATTTCTCACGCATATCTGCTTTGAAGTCTTGCCAACGCTCTCTAAGGGTAGGTTGTTCGCCTTTACGGGCTGCTCTTTGATCTTTGACTAGCTCGTTTACGTAGTCATCATTATTAATGTCAGCTGGCTCAATAGAAGAGACTCTTTCTGCGTTTGTCGGTGGTTTGGGTGTTTCTTCTACGTGTCGCTCTGCAATCATCTGAGCTTCTTCTATTTTCTTCTCAGCCTCTACCTTAGCTTCTTCGGCATGACGCTCTGCAAGCATCTTCTGAGCTTCTTCAATGACATCTGGATCTCTACGCCACTCTGCCAATAGGGTTTTTCTCTCTCTTTCTGCACGACGTGCTTCAGCTACTCGCTTAATTTCATCGATAAACGTATCGATGTCGTCATATCCCATTTCCTGAGCTACTGTATCGATATCTCGCTTACCAGTACGGCGTTTATAGTTAGACGGTAGGTCTCCAACCAACTCCTTTCCTAGGTAGTGTTTTAGGTCGTCTACATGTAGGCGTGGGATACTCCACGTCAATCCATGACTTCCGAGGATATTTGTGTCATTATGCTCTAAGAACAGTTTTGGATCTATATTCTCATATATAAACTCGTCTATAGCATCTCTTAGCTCCCTAGTCATCTTAGGCTTAGGGTTGGCTTCCATTTCGTTAATAGTTTCTTGAAGTTTATAAGCCGGCAACTGTTCGGTATTTCCGAACACTTCATTTCTGAATTTCCCTGTTTCCATTTGAGCATAGAATTGCTTAATAGCGTCTTGTTTACCGACAAGTCCCATAATAGCTTCAGTAATTCGGTCATATATTGCTAAGACTTTTTGAGGAATACCTAATCTAGCACCTAGACGTACTTTATCTTCACCGTTTAGTCTTCCGTTGTAGTAATCACTGAATCCGTCGGCTAGTTGTTCTTCTGCTAGTAGGTTTAGGTCGTTTCCATACTGACTGCCGTATTTGTTTATTAAATAGTCATCTCCATAAGACTCACGAATAGCGTTTAATAGGTCTTGTTTGTTTTCTACTCGGGTAAGTAGTTTATGACCTAATTCGTGGTTTAGAGTGTCTTCTGTAAGCTTGTTTAGGTTGATTTGGTCAGTCTTTGGATCGTAGTAGCCTAATGCTTTTTTCTGCATTTCATTTTGCCACTCATTGAATACAAGGTTCTCATCGCCTGTTAGTTGTAGGTGGCGTGCTAGGAGGTTGTTTTGGCTAGCTAGCTCCTGCATTTTGGCATCTAACTTATACCTCATATCTGGGCTATCTGTTGGGTTGAGATTGTTGGTGTATTTGGTTTGATTTGGGCTAAAGGTGATCGCCATATCATCCATAATCACACCATCTTTACCAGTGGTGTCTTTGATATCTTGAGCATATTTTTTCCATTGCCCATTGTCAGTAATATCCCACAACAAATCCATGTCGTTATCGTACATATCATAATCTTCACGATATGCTGGTTCGCCATCATTTATTCGTCGATGTAGGGCGTCATATTGTTCAAATGAGACAGTTTTTTGGTCATTAGTTATTGGGGAGGTGATGTTCGCATACATTTCTTTTAGATTGACTCCGTAGCCATTAGCCATATCTTTGTCGTATGCTAAATAGTTACCTTCACCCCACCTATTTCGTGTGCTACTTGATGAGCCGGCTAATGGACTAAATTGATCGAACTCACTATTTGTACCATGATATACGGTCTTCAGATTGCCATTTTCATCTCGAATCTTAGAGTCCTTAAAGAACGCCTCTTGTTCTGGGCTTAATTTATACTTCAATCCATTCTCATCTACCTCACCGATATGATCTCTGGCGTATATAGCTTGCTCTTGAGCTTTACGTAGATTAATCATGGCTGGAGCATTTTCACTCATTCCTTGACCGCGTAAGTATTCTTCACGTTGGCGTAGACGCGTTATATGTTCGTTATACGCTCTGACTTGTGCTTCATGCTCTGGATTGAGCTTGTATTTAACGTCTTCATTGACATTCTGGGCTTCTTGTGCTATATTACGAGTAGAAGCCTCTGTGTTATAACCAGGTTCGATAAGTTCCCCTGGCGACACAGAGGCTTTTCTTATGTTGCCCTCATAGAGAGTATTGCGTCCATGATCATTACTCTTAGCTATGTCGAGTGTAGCCGTATAGTCATTACCTCTATATTTGACAGGTAGCTCTCTATATTCAAAACCGCCGTCCGCAACACCATGTCCACTTCTATCCTGTGCACTATCGATGAGACGAGATTTTTCAATCACCTGATCAATGTATGGTGCCAATCGTTGCTTGACAGTAAAGTTTTCATTAGTGGCTCGCGCTTGTGGGTTAGTAAACTTTCTATTTCCTTGACGGCTCAACTCCACATCCATCCCATCACTTGTTCGGTACGGATTACCAGTTCGCGCCTTCTGTAAATCACCAAAAGCCGCTTGACTGAGACGTTTTCTCGTATCCCCAGTTATACCGCCCACAACTTCGGCGGCGTTGTATTTCATTTGGGCTGGAGATAGTCGGTTAATCCCAACACCATTCTCTCCATAAGGATTAATTTTATTCCTCACTATTCCCTTCGCACCACTAACAGCACGACCAGCACCGTGCATCATACCCCCTCCGAGCGCACCAAATGCCCCAGATTGGATATAAGCATTTTTATCCATGTTTATCTTACCGTCGTCCGCTAAGTCCTGTGCGAACGTCTGAACGACCTCTTCCGCACCTTCTTTTGCTGAGTCTTTGACTAGGTTTTTAGCACCATTGAATACAGCACGGCCAATACCTTGTTTTGCACCTTCTTTTAATACATTACCAGTCGCTTTACCCGCTAAGCTACGTAGAAGCGTACCAGAACCGCCGAATCCTAATCCACCGACTGAAATACCAGCGTCTAGCCCTTTACCGAACCTCTGAACACCGTTTAATTCTTTTACTTTGCCGTTCTCATCCGCTTCTATACCTGTAACTGCGTTTGCCACTTTGTTCGGAGTTTCTGCTAGACCTTGAACCATACCGCCAGGTATTTTAGCCGCGAATCGTAAATAATCTCCTGGATCGCTCCATTGGAATCCTTTTTCTTTGTCTGAAGAATCAATCCAGTTGTTAAACTTGTTAATGTTATCTGTGATAGGTTTTTCTACTGTCTGTTTGAAGTTTTGCTGTTGTTTTGCACCGAATAGACCATGCTCACCAAATGGACTCAAGTAATCAAAATATGTAGGTTTTTTAGGTGTAATTATAGGTTTGTTTACTAAGTTTTGAGTTTGGATTTGCTTGTTTTCTTTGTTTACCCAATCTTGTTGTCCTTGAGGGGTTAATACCTTAGGGGCATCATTTATGGTCTTCTGAGGGATTTCTGGCTTAATTTCGGGAATAATAGGCTTAGTGAATTGATTTGCCGTTGGAACTGTATTTACTTTAGGTACTGTATCTGTTTTAGGAGTTTCTTGTTTTTGTTGAAAAAGTCCTTGAGTAGGAGATGGACTACCAAAACTAGGCGCCTTGTTTAAGTTATTTAAGACAGGATCCTGCTTAAAAGTAACTGCTGGCTTATTCTGAGGTTGTGTTTGCTGTTCTTTACGGCGTTTTTCCTCATCACTAATCCAGCCCTTTCCTTGAAAAAAGTTGCCTACTCTTTGAAAAAAATCCATCTCCTAATACTCCCTACATTAACTCTTGCTTTTTCTTTTTCTCTTCGTCGCTTAAGATTGGGCGCAAGTTTGGTGAAATCTCATCATTTACACCACCAATCTCTGAATTATCCTTGACAGTAACGTCCTTAGGGTCGTATGTCGCAAGGTCTGGTGCTTTCCAGTCCACTTTCTGTATAGGAATACTGCGATCACGTCCTAATTCGTCAACTTCTGTACCCAAACGGTTGATTTGGTCGCGTGTACCTTGCTGACTTGCAATAGCAGCTGCCATACTTGAGCCATTTGCCGTCTGTTTGCCCACGTTAGCGCTTCTAACACGATCTAACAGTTCAGCACGAGATTGTGCTATCTTCTGCTTCACGCTGTTCACACGGTTGTCATACTCGCTCTGAATATCGTTCTTGTTCTTGTCGTAAGCATTCTTCACTGCGAAGTAGTTGATGTCCATATCCCGACGGTTCTTAGCGTATGCATCCTGAGCCTCACCTTGTTGTTTTGAAGCGGCTTTAGCTATTTCGTAAGGTGCTAAGACGTTTGCAAACGAGCTATCTCCCGCTCCACCTGACGCCAAAATGCCCTTAGCTGAGCGAACCTTAGTTGCTGTGTCGCTTTCGATTTGGTCGCGTGTCTTTTTAATATTGTCAATTGCGTCTTTAGTGTTCATGTTGTAACGACCAGTTGACTCATTGAAGCTGTTTTCGTTTTCTTGCCATGCACGGTCTTTAGCTTTTCCAGCATTAGCAATACCAACGGCTTCCTGTCCGCCTAGACGGTTGATAGCAGAGTTAGCTTGGTTAATCTCATCGTCGTATTTAGCGATAGCGTCTGCCTTATTTCGGGCTTCCTGAGCAGCGAATGGGTTGAATCCACCGCCGCCACCGTAGTAACCACCTCCGCCGGGATCTTGAGTGTTGTCTGTGTTCTGCCGATTTTGGCTACCTCTCCAGCTGTTATACGAATTAACCCACCACGGCAGGATATTTCGGTTGAGTGCTGACGCGGTGTACCCGTTTGATGTTTGCTCGCGGGTTCCCATTCCCAGAAATCCGCCACGCTGGCCCGTTAAGAAATTGCCATCCAGCTTGCCGTCGTCTCCGACTTTATTTAGTAGGGCTTGGGCTTCGGCTCGTTTAGCAGCTGACGGGTGATTGTTTGCGTGGTACTGAAGGTACTGTCGGAGCGATTCATTTCCTTGCATAAAAAATCTCCTTATTTTTATATAAGGAGAGAGACTTAATAGAAGATGTTATTTAAGGAATGCAGAAGTGCTGGACGACAACACCGTCCTTCACTCCTATGCCTGTTTTCGTATACTTAGGGTTCTGTATGGCTTCTCTGTGGGGTTTTGAGCTCATCCAAGCACTAAAGGACGCTTGACTTGTACTTTCGTTGTCTCCATCTTTGCCCCATGTGATATTTTCACTACTTTTAGAGCAGGATTTATTTACCCAGTAAGCCATTTCGCTATTCAGTGTATACGGTGTGCCAGGTATAATATGTTGCCTATACCCCTTTGCGACCATGTCGTCAGCTTTAAGCTGAGCAGATTTCTGTACGTTTTCGTCCATTACTAGTGGTGCTACGCCAATTCTTGCTCGCTCTTTATTTACCAGTTCCAGGATTTCTTGAGGATCGGCAGGACCCATTTCGTATTTAGTGAGTCCTTTATTGTAAGCTTGCCCTTCAGTTGCTTTAGCAGTTAGATAATCTTCTCTAGCTTTCCACCATAAGCCACCCACGCCCACTATGAGAGCTACAATTATGGCTGTAATAACTAAAGCTTTTTTCATACCCTCACACTAGCACAACAGAGGTAATTTGTCAAGATGTAGTTTAATACAGCCACTGACTCACGCCGCCGTGATGCGAACAAGTTCCTCTTCCAGTTGAATATGACCTTGTGCCGTCTCGGCAGATAGCTCCACCTCTTTCTTGCTGAGATTCCATATACTCCATGTATTCATCGTTATAGTCTGGTTCTCCCTCATCCATGGCTTCTCTGCAGTCATCATTATACATACAATCATATGCAGCTTTAGAAGTCGGCGTATATCTGACAACCTGATTAACTGGCTGTTTCACAATAGTTTCTTTGTTAGGATATCCAGATTTTGAGGCTTTACAGACTTGCTTTGAACCAACCTGACCTACAGTTTCTATGCGACTTGTTTCGTACTGAGATTTACCCTTATCTATATTGACAGTGTCGTAATTTATAGCTTCCACCGTACAAGGCTTGTAGTAAACTGGTGCGAAATAGTCGTATATCTGTTGCCAGTATACAAGACCAAATATACCTAGCCAAAATGCTGGTAATATTAAATAACCGCCAATTTCTGACCAATCTATGTTTTTGATCCACTGCTTCATCTATCTTCTCCCACAAGATTAAATGATTTGCCATCATTATAGCACCATAGAGCGATCCATAACACACTCTACTAAGTCTCTCTCCAAATTGTTAATCTTCGACCTCTCATTTATCGCGGAGAGGCAAAACGCGGAGAAGGGGCGAGTTTCCCCGCCCCAAATTGCTAGGCATTCTTCAGAACTTGAATAGCACCCTTTTTCTTGTTGAATACGAATGCTTCGTATACAACGCGACCAGCGACATAGTAACCACTAGCCTCTGGACCAAATTCACCCTGCTTGTACTCAGACAAGTCCTTTGGAGCTGCTGCTGCGTCTTCGTGAGTCAAAACAATAGTTGTCTTAGTTGGCATGTAGTCATCTGGAACTTCGATAATCATACAGCCGTCAATTTCACCATAGTTGCCATCACGGCGACTCTTAGCGGTCATTTCGCTAGCTGGTGTGAAGCTACCGTCTTGTTTTAGTAATGAGTATGCACTTGCGGCTACGAACGCAACACGACCCTTGTGAGGCACTTTAGCGTTTGTCTGAGCAGTAGTCATCGCCATAAATGTCTCATAAGCATTTGCCTTAGTAATGGTCAAAGTCTTAACTGCTGTAGTTTCAGCTGCTTTTGCTAATGCGTCAATATTGTATTTATCCATTGTTGGGTAAATAGACTCTTCTAGAGTTACGCGCATAACTTCTTTAGCGTCGAGTGAGCCATCGCGTGAGAACTTAGCGTCAGCCTTATCGATTTGCTGTGAGAAGGCTTTGTCCTGAGAAGCCGTAATAACTTGCTCTTTATTACCAGCTGCTGAGTACTTGTAGCCGAATGAGCCAACACCCTGACCGCTAGCGTTCTTATTTGCAGAATAGTCATACAGAGAAGCTGCGTCTGTACTGTATACCTTAAATGATTTAGTAGTACCACCAACAACTTCATATTTACCCTTAAAGGCAGGTGCTGTTAATGATTTAAGTGTATATCCCTTGTCAAGGATTTTTGAGTATGCCTGTGGCAAATTAATAGCCATTTTATTTTTCTCCTATAGTTAATTTTTTAGATTGAAGGATTTAATTGAAGAATCCATTTACAAATTGCTTTTCATCTACTTCTTCTGATGTAGAGACTCCGCCTGCATTCATTACTGCCGCAGATTGCTTTGCCCTAGATATCTTCTTACCGCCAGCTTTCAGACCTTCTTCGTAAATGCCATGCAAGTCTGTCATAAACTCATAGAGCTTTTTATCTGCCGATATTGGCGCGCCCTCTTCGTTAAATTGCAGATTTGCCGCACTTACGTACATGTCAGCTGCTTTTTTAGTGAAGTCTGCATTGTATTCAGGTGAAGTTTCATCGAATACAGGATAGTCTTTAAGCAGTTCTACTCTATCGAGCGACATATTGTACTGAAGGTCAGCAATATTCGCTGATATTTCGTTTACTTGTGCTTGCTGTTGGTCAAGCTCCTGATTATATAGAAGAGCTTGGATTGCAGCGTCTTGAGGATCTAATCCTGCAGCCTCTAATTGTTCTGGTGTTATTCGGCTTTCACTAATTGAGCTTTGTAACTGTTTAATACCTTCGTATTCAGCTACTTCTCGTTTTAGTTCTTCCCGACGGGACACCAACCCTCGAATATCGTCATTCAGTTGAGCTTTACGCTCCTCTGCCTTTGAATATTCCGGCTTTTCCTCGGATTTCTCCTCTGTTTCTTGGGTTTCGTCTGTTTTGGACTCGCCCTCCGACTGTTCGCCTGAATCCTTATCGCCCCAGAAGCCGTCTGTTAGCGATTTTTCATCAGTGTTGTCGGTTGAGTTTTGTGATGTTGACGACACATCTGCCGCACTCTGGCTTGTATTTACGTCTGTAGTGGTACTGTCCACGATTTTTTACTCCTTTATTTAGTTATTTACGACCTTTTACATCGGTGCGCAGATGAGAGCTCAGGAGGCGAACTCTTACCTGCGGAGATACTACTAAGGTCTTATCTCTACAGGTAACAACCCGCCTAGAATAACTTCTCTAGTCGATAAGCTCCTTTCTCTCCAACCAAATAAACACCTAGCGGTAAAACTGCTGTTAAACTCGGATTATCCACGCAAATTAAAACTCTGCCCTCTTGTCTGAATTCATGACTAGCAAGCAACGATTCAGTCTCTAGCGGCTGTTCTAGCTTTTCTCTAACGTCTTCACTATTCATTTGTTTGCTCGCTAGTGTTAATTTGTGATTTAATCCAGACTTTAAGCTCTGTAAGGTCGTTTACACGCCACCTGGCTGCAAGTAATTGAACTTTCAGGGATTTATCTGACGTTTCAGGATTCATAGTTAATTGATTGATGTTCTGAGCTAGTTGGATCTTTTCATCAATTCCATCAAGTAGAGTTTTTAGTACGTCAATTTCTTTTTTAGCCGCAATCCTCTCTTGGCTTTCTCTAGTTTTTCGTTCTTCTGGGATGTCCAAAGATAACCCACTGTTGGGGATTAAGTCGTTATTCATACTGCTCCTCACTGTCGGCAACGCCGTTATTGTTTTGGTCTGTGTCAATAATCAACTCTTCAGGGTCGTCAACACCCGATTTATTAATCATTCGCTTTAATAACTGGTCTTTACGGATAAGCTGTCCCAATTCAGGGTCAGACTGGGCTAACTCTAGTATTCCCTTTAAGTTCTCCATAGATTGCTCGTCATCTTTAAGCTTTGAGGTAGAAGCATCAACCTTGAACTTGAATCCTTTTAGTTTCTTGTTGTAGTCAATGGTAGCTACACTTTTGTCAAACCCAGGCTCTTCAAGCTGTCGGCGTTTAATGTATTCTTGAGTGAGGTCAATATCCTTTTCACCCTCAGATAAAGCAAAATGGATATTAAGCATAGTTTCACAGACATCACCAAACCAGCCTTCGAATTGTTTACGAAGATGATTGTCACTAACACCAACACGCTCCTGCTGTGCTTTTACTCCTGTATCCGTCTTTGAGAACCCAGGATTGCCGACTTCAGCAGAAATACTAGTATCGTTTGAGTTGTTCAAGTTTAGGATCTGGCTTTTAATTAAACCGTAGTTGTTCGAGAAGTTATTTATTCCATTAGTTGAGATATTTGCAGGTGAGATACTTGCGTTCTGGTCTGCTCCTAAATCCCATATTGCGTTTACTTTGAATCGTATAGTTGAAGTATCAAATGAGCCTCGCTTGATTAGTGGTGGGTTAAGACTCAGGGCTTGTGCATATTGGTACATCTGCATCTCTGAATCGAGCATATTTTGAAGCCCTGCTACAAGTTCGACTGCACCACGGCCGATTGGATTAGACATATCCATATCGTGATATATAAAATGAATTGGGATAATCCCTCGTGGGTCTGGATTTTTAGTTGAATAGACTACTTCGCTAATCTCTGGGCTATATCCGTAAAAAGTAGCTCCTACGCCATTCTGAAATGCGAAAATAATCTCTATACCACCAACTTCAAGGTTCTTTTCTCGCTCAGCTGGCGATTTGCTTTCGTCTGTTTTATCTTTTGCTTCTAGTTGAGTAAGTTTATCTAACCTCCAGCCGCTCTTTATACCCTGTTTACTTAATTGTTTTTCTCGATGAATTAGATATTTGATATCGCTCGGTTGATACCAAGCCCTTAAGAAAATAACGTTACAGTCTTTGTCATATACTTTTCCAGCCTCTAAAATAACGTCTTTGATATAAGGTAGTTTAAAGTCTGCTCCAAAATAATTTCCATGTTGTGTATAAAAACAGTAAGCGGGCTGTGAGCCGTAAGTCATAGCTTTACTTAAAGCTCCCCACGACTTTTGAATAACACTACCCGTTGTGTTGGCATTTAGTAAGATTTCTTCAGTTAAGACTAAATTAGCGATATTTGCTAAATCTTTGTCTTTATCTAGACTAGTAACTAATCCAGTTGGTAACTGCTGAATAACGCTCTTAGGGCGAGATTGAATATAGCTAGCTGTAGTTCCGTCTGTAACATTAGGTAAGCCAGCCGGTATGTTTGGCTTAGGTTTGTTTAGAGCGATACGCTCAAGCTCGTCAATACCAGATAAAACTGCCTGGTACTTCTGCTTACTCTCATAGTAAGCATCGCCGATGTTAGATTCATCTATAAAAGAAAAAGCCACTGGTTTCCCCCAACGTAAAAATTACTGTTACGTAATCATCACGCTGGGCATTTCCCAGTAGCTTGTTACTCGTCTATAATATCACATTTGAATAAAAACGTCTATAGCCGTGAGTTTTTATCTAAAATAGTCTTTTTAACCATCTGAGGCAATCCTGTTTTCTTGTCTATTCTGACGTTTAAGGATATGTCTAAACACTCTCCATTTTCTGCTTGTTTTATTAAATCCTCAAACTCTTGTCTGACTTCTGCAAAGGTTGATACCTTTGACGAGATTGTAAATGACCTGATACTCTGAGCGGTCATATAATCTCTAATTTTCCTGACTTCTTCCACTTCCACACCCTCCGCAGTGTATTTATTTCTTACCTCACCGAACCTTAACTCCATAATGACGATAACTCCCCTGAAGTTTGAACTGTTGGTCTGATCTCGTATTTAGGTTTTAATACACTTGATAGCTTATATCTAACAGCGTCTAGTGCGTGGTCGAACCCACCTTCTGGCACATTGATAGTTTTCCCGTTTTTATCTGTTTGCCAGAGATAATTCCTGTATTCTTTAATCAAATTAACACTTCGCTTGGTCATTGAGATACTCTGCTCTTGCACATAACCAATTCCCTGCAAAATAGAGCCACTGCCTTTTTTCGCTGCAACAACAGACAATCCGTACATCTGCAATTCATCGATAGACTTCGGCTCTGCTGAATCTGCTACAATCACACCAAAATCTAAGTTATTCATAAATGAGGCGATTTGTTGATTGCTCATACCTTTCCTGTAGAGTATTTCGTCTAAAATATACCCACCGTTGTAATAGTAAACTGCAACTACTGCTGTAGGGTCGTTTGAGTATCCAAAATCCAGCCCATAACCCTCTAATCGGGCTTCGTGAGGTATTTCGTCAATGATTTTCCAGCCTTTGTATATCCTGCCTTCGACCTCTCCTAGTTGACCTAATCCGTAAACAGTCCACCAGTTTTTGTTTAATTTGTGGGCTTCAATATCTTTTACGATTGTTTCAGGTAGACCTTCGTTATCTTTATAAGTAACCGTAATCATCTCGACGTCATCACGTGTATTTAACAAGTCGTAGAACCAAAACTCGTTTGTAGGGTTCCAGTCTAACCAAATCTCTAATCGTGTACGCACTGCTAATTGGTCAAATGATTCATAAGCTACGTTGTTACACTCGTTTATGAATAATCTATCACGACGTGGTCCACGTACTTTACTAGGCTGATCAGCACTGAAGAACTCTATCTTTGAGCCTGTTTCAAATGTATAGATAGAGTCTGTAGCATTCCAAGCTGATTCTTTCCAGTAGCCGTGTTCCTGCATAATATTTTTAAAATCACGCATAGCACCCCTTTTAAGATGAGGAAATGATTCAGACACAACACTAGTTAAAGTCGCTCGCTTATCCTTCTGAGCCTTACTGATGAGTATTTGAAGAATAGATATAGTCTTGCCGGCCGATGTTCCACCGCACACACCACGGATACGCTTTGTCATCTTAGCCAGCTTTTTTGTTGAACTGGTCAAGACGAACATATTATTGTTCGCCCTCCACCAAATCACCAAGGATTGGTTTAGGAAGTTTGACGTGCACTTCCTTCTTTTCGGTTATTCGCTGTTTGAGCTTGTTATATTCTTTAATTGCTGACATCTTAGCTTTGAAGTCGGCGTCTTGTGTGATCAGTTTTTCCATTTGTTTATCGACAAATTGGTCATTCAATCCACCAGCTTCAAATAGCTCGTCTATCCTTCTTAAAACGTTGGCACTAGTTAATAGCACTGAAGCTCGTGCTCGTGCATTATTATACCAATTAGGCTTTGATTGATCAGGCTCATAAGCTTCTATGTAACTTTGAACTCCATTACCAAAAAACTCTCTATCGCTTGCATAGAGTTGGCAGAATCTTTCTTGCCTTGGGTTTAATCTTCTTGGCTTTTTATCCATTTATATCCACCTCATTTTAAAAATACATAAGAACGTTTTACTTCAGAGTTGCGTTCTTTCAACTCACATACTGTACTTATATTATAACATAAATAGAGGTAGACAAGTAAAATATTAAAAATCTTTACAAATAAAAAAGCTGCCCGACCCGATAATCAAGCAGCTTAGCCCATAGTTTAATTATACTAGAAAATTATTCAACAAACTCTTTCTTATTTAATTCTTACTTTGTGTGTAATCTTTCTCACATGCTCTCTGTATTCTAATATGCCGTTCTGGTTCTCGTATATATACTGCAGGAGATTCTTTATGCTCTCATCGGCGGACTCGGCAGCCTCTTTTACAAAAATAGACTTATAGTCTTTATAAATCGTTAAAAAAGACTCATCAATTGGGTGTTCTGCCCTGAACTCCTCCAGATAATCGTCAAAAAGACTGTCTATCGCTCTTTCAACGTTTTCCTTCATCGACAAGCTCCTCTTTGAGGCGAGAAACCTCGCCTGCGTCTTTCTTAAAATGACAAATGCTGCCGTCTGAATATTTTATGATATAGACTATAAGAACTTTCTTATCGCGAGTTCTATATGGCATATGAATAACATCTACAATATACGGACGAGGCTCAGGTGCATATCTAGTTTCTATTTCTATAGATGACTTATCTTTCATCATTCATCTCGCCTTTAACATATTTATACATCTTATTTGGGCTACAGTCTGGAGCGTGGTTTATACAATAGTCTAAAACTTGGTTGAGAGTTTTGATTTTAGCCGCTCTTTCGCATTCCTCGACATACCCGATAAGTCTATACATCAAATCCACATCTACTGGTGTAGGCAGAGAGTATTGTAACTCTTCAGGATACACACCCAGACAGTGAAGAATACTGTGAGCTTTCGGCTTTTCTAAAAGTTTATTAACCCGCTCAGCATATCTCTGGTTATCACGCATTGTCCAGCCCCCCGATAAAGAAATCTTTTTTACCTAGAGGCTTTGCTCTATAAAGTTTACCTCCTCTGACTTTAACGTCTCGAGAGTCCATCACCATGTATTCAGTACCATAACCTGGATTCTTTATACAATCACACCAAATAACCATCTCTACTTCATAACCGTCAATAATTGAACTATAGGCTTCGTCGTAATACTTATTAAAAAGCTCAGTTGCTTCTGATAGCGTAACTAGCTCGGTAGACTCAACTAATGGATATTCTTCTTTGTTATTATAATATTGGAACTTATAGTCTTTCTTCATTTAATATCCTTTCCTACATTCCATTACTATAACTTTTCATATTTAATCTCCTCAACCGCAGAACTGGGGCAAGGCGACACCAAAATGTATATCATTGATTAATTACTTTAAGGTTGATGTCGCCTATTAGACAGACGACCCGGGTGGGCAAAATAGTCATCTGTCCAGTTGACAGCACAATCACAGAGCAAAGGACTTCTCACCTTTCGGCTTACTCCCGTTCGGGAACCCAGCTTTATTCCTCAGATCATGCTGCCAGTTCTGCGGTTGATGTTAATGTTCTAAACCAATTTCGACACTTGTCAAAAATGGTTTTCTACTGGGTACGATTTGTACCCGATTATTTACGTTTGCTTATACGACCGCCCTTTCTACCTGCACACTTTTTTACAAAGTGAATGCCTTCGATTAGGTCGCAATCGCATTCAATGTCTTGAGCAAATCCTTTACATGTTCCGTGACTTGCAAATGTAGCAGAGCCACCCTTTCGTCCGATTTCAGCATAAAAGTTAGGGTTACTTGCTAAGTTTTTTGCGGCGGCTTTCTTACCACCAATCGTATTGCCAGCCATTTTTACTCCTTTACTCCAAAATAAATTAGCCAATCTTCTCGGTTTTCTTTAATTGATTTTTTAGCGTCTGCTCTGGTTGCGTAGCGAACAATTTCGCCCGAGTCGTTCCAGAGGAGGTCGCAACATTCTAGTTTTTGATTTATATAGTCATAATTGACTACGTAGCCGCCTTTTCCATTTTCGAAGGCTGGCTCAAACGTTGATGTTCGGCGCAGTCTGATTTCTGCTAGTTTGCGCTCGCTAGCTTGCTCGATTTCTTCTAATTCTCTGTATGTGTTAGCGGACAGATAATCATACTTGTTGATTTCGTCATCTTGCCACCACCTCTCGATAATTTCTCCGTCGCTATCTATGCACCAGTAAATATCACCAAGCTTAGGCTTATAGTGGACGCCGCCTTCTTGAAACCCCTCGAACCACTCGCCAAAGTTGCCGAGAAAATAACCGTAATCGATAGTAAACATAGACTCGTCTTCGCCGTCTTTTAATCGCTTACTGATTTTCAAGTAGTCGTAATCCGACAGACCGTTTTTACTTTTATAAGTTACTCTCTCAAACACCTCTCCTGCTTTTGCAAAGGGCAGGTCTTTTAGAAGTCTATATTTCATTACTGCTCCTTAGCTAGCTTAGGTCGCTCACCTTCGATTCGACTGTCTAATATTTGATTGATTCGATGAATAATATGTTCTCGCTCGTTTAATTCTTCTAGAGCACCATCTTTCATCTCTAATAGGTCGATAGTACTCATCTCATCTAGTGATTGATAGTCGTCTTCGTAATAAGGTTGTATTACTTCTTTTTCCATTTCTTTTCCTCTTTCATCCATTCTGCGTCTTGCTTAGCGATTTCGTACTCTGAGATTGCTACGAAAATTAGCAAAAACATGACAATTATTATCCAAATTAAAATAAACATTTATTGTCCTTTGTTTTTTAAGTCTTTAATTAAGATTTCCAGCTCTCCGTCTGTCCATTTGTAGGGCTTTTTCATACTCTCCAATAAGTCGACGATATCTTCGCCGTAAGTTTTAAGCATGAATCTTGTGTAACCAATCATATTTCCCTCATCGAATCGATTACACGACCTACACTGTGCGTGCACGTTTCGCTCGTCGTATCTGAGAGCCATCCATCTTCTATTTATGAAGTGTCCAGCGTCAGCCTGTTCAAAAGGCTTTCTCTGACCACACGAACAACAGACAAAAAATCCGTCTTCAGAATCTCTCATTCTTATATATTTTGAGAAAATCCTATCAGCTTTCTGGATTAATTTTCGACTTGCCACACTATTCTCCTAAACGCCAAACTCTTACGAATCTGCCATTCATGATCGGTCGTTCACTTTTTCGCCAGCCAACAGGCTTAAAATCATCACATCTGAATATGTTGCCAGTTGTGTTCCTGTGTATGTATTCAGGTCGAGGGCACTCTTTTAAGACATCTTCAATCGTGATGAGCGATTTATCTTCTAATAGTTTCTTAGCGGTTACACGAGCCTCTTCTAGCCACGCCTCCCGCTCTTTTTTGAATAAATCTTTGACGGTTACCATATTAATTTATCCTCTGTAATAAAACCGTCTAAAGTTGTTATTTTTCGAATAGTACCGCCAGATTTCTTTCTAAAATCTCGAGCTTCTTTCCTTGTCGTAAAGTTTCTGCTTAGCGTTTCGTTTTTGACGATGTACGTTGTGCAGTTGTTTACGTCTCTTAATCTCTGTGAAGCCATTATCTTCCCCCCAATTCAATCTTCGTGAGATTACTAAATTATTATCTGTAAACGTCCACTTAAACTTCTTCATAAAACTGATGTCTGGGTCTACAATGCGAATTGTAAACCCATTGTCAGTTTCGAGAAGGTAGACTTTTTTTCTTCTCGTCATTTAACCTCCTAAAAAGGGATTTCGCTCAGATCGACAGGCTCGCTAAGGTCAATGTCTTCAGCAATATTTTCAGATTTACTCTTCAGCTTTGGCTCATATCCCCAGATATTTCGCTCATATCGATATTTCTCGTCACCGTTATTATCTATATATGTCTCTTCTGTTTTTTGGATTGTGTACCAACAAGACTTTCCTGGCAATTTCTGGATTAGTTGAGACATTTCATATAGACTTTTCATAGATTTGAAAAAGTCACGAATCTTCTGTTTCTGCTCATCATCTTTTGCATTATGTACAAAAATCTTGCGGATTTTATCAACAGAAAAAGGCGTCGCCGCACCAGTAAACCATAATCGTGCATCGCCTTGTTCACCGTTTGTGCCTTGAACCTTTACATTCAGAAACACTTTATCGTTTGCATTTTTTTCAAAAGTAGCTTCGGTGATTGTTACAGCGTGAACACCCTCAGTAAAATATGTCGACTCTTTCAAATCTTCCTCGCTTAATTTCATATTCTTCAATTCTTCGTCCGTCATACCCCTTATCCTTTCCTTAGAACATTAATTTTTGGACTTCTCTTTCAACTAATTTAAGAGTAGCGTTTTGTACCATGCCAGTTAGCTCGATTTTTTCTCGATAATCTTCTCGCTTTAATTCAAATATTTGTAACCCTAAATCTGGATTCGTGAACACGTCCGAATAAATACAGAAGTAGAGTTTTTGTAGATTTTCATTTACTAAGAAGTACTGAATAATCTGAGCTTCATAATCAAGTGGCGGGTGTTTTTCATAGTAAGCTTTGACTACTTTCCAACTATCCAAACATTTGATTTCTACAGCTTCTATGATATCGGTATATTCATCAATAGATTCTGCAATTTCACCATCTGGTGAGCAAATCATGTATTCGTTTTCTTCAGATTGCCAAACCCGACCAGGAATAATCTGCTTACCTAACTTTTCACTGATTAATTCTCTAGCTTCATCTTCTAGGATTTGACCTCTCAGCATAGCCGAATAAGTAGCACCTTCTGGTATTCTATCTGCATAGTCATTCGGATTAATTGGCTTTGCTATTCGCTGAGCAATTAGCTTATAGATTGAATCGTTTATTTGAACATTCGCATAGAGTTCATTCAATTCATCTTCAGTAAGCATCGCCTTGATGTTATCCATGGTTAGATTTTTCGGGAAATCATAGCCTTTACTTTCAGCGAACTCAACCAGCTCGGCTTTTGGTATATACCGAACCGATGAATAGTCTTTTGCCGATGAGCCTGAAATCCTGCCTTCGTGAAAATCCAACCATTCTTGACTTCTTTGTTCAAGGTCTAGGATTTTCATTTATCGCCTCCTAGCTTTGCCTTTACCTCATCCTTAACGCCGACAAGCTCACGTGATAGCTTTGGATTAGCTCTAAGAATCTTAGTATACTTCTCTTTTAATTCACCTAAAGTCTTACAAGCTCGTAAGGCTTTTTCAGCGTTAGCTAAATCAGCAGACTCTTTGTCAGTTCTTTCTTTGAGTTTACGCTCAAGATTACCGTCGTCATCAGTATCGACAAGTAAATCAAGCATAGCTATATATGAATATCTCTTCATGTAAGTGATACCTGAGCCTTGTGTTTGTGGATTGTTAGGTGCGCTTTCTACTGGTGCGATATCTTCAAGAGTCTCACCACTTTCCAGGTGGATTAGCTTAGTTCTAATAGCCGTTTTAGTATCGATATGGCTAATTGTCTGTTTAACCATCAATCCACATTTCTCTAAATCTTCTCGCGTTTCACTGACTACAACATTGTAGTCTGCGTACTTGCTTTTGAAATACGGGTTTTCTTTTGAGGCTTTCACCAGTGATGTTATTTTGCGAAACTCTTGTAAGGCTTTGTATAATTCATTCATCTGTGCCTCCTTCTTGCTTAAGTTGATGTTACTGATCGCTGTCATACTAGAAACTCTTTTCCTCGCGGATTTCAACGCCTGGGATTTCACGTAATCCATTAG
>ERZ772974.477-NODE-477-length-29707-cov-4.373938_pt1 | contig 29707 bp, 35 predicted proteins | sample MGYA00580671_ERZ772974 | MGnify/ENA primary metagenome ERZ772974 (study PRJEB29015, sample SAMEA2738065) | human oral metagenome | biome: human oral; feature: human-associated habitat; material: saliva | place: China | collected 2218 ... | reverse complement strand
TTAATAGGTGCTGATGAGACGCCTATACTTAAACTTATTGGCACTTCAAGTGTTATGCGATGCGTTATGGCCTTTCCGTTTATCGCATAAACATCAAAGCCCCCAAATTTATTCGTCGCGGTATCGTCTACGACGTAAACTCCGCCTTGCGTATCACCCCCTCCGCTCCAAAACATTTTATAAACAAATAGCCCTTATATTGCGTGTGGGCACACCTTACTGGGTTGTATTTTTTGTAATAAAATATATACATATTTGTAAGAAGCTCTTCGTATTTTTCTATATCTGCCTTAATATTTTCATCTTTGCTTTTACATCCGCAAAATACAAACATACCCATAAGTAAAATAACCAAAAACCTTTTCATGCCACCCCTCTCTTTTGTCAAATAAGCTTATTTTGGTTAAAAAAATTATATCAAATTTTTAAATAATGTACACCTTATCTCTTTTATCCCTCACCTTTTCAAAGTAGCTAAGCGCGAGAGCTAGCGCCCAAAAGCGGTCTGCGTGACCGTGTTCGTTGCGGTCGCTGTCGTAGGTAAAGCTTTTAGCGCCCGCTTTTCGCTTTATTGCGTGAAGATCGGCTATTAATGCCGGGTCGTTTGGGATGATTATGCTTTTATCTTCAAAGTGCTTTTTTAAATTTAGAGCCATAGCCTCTTTGCTGCTTTGCGTAAAATAAACCCCTTGCACCCTTGAAGGAAAGCGCCTTTTTACCTTTTCGGCTACGCTCATGCCGATACCGGTTTTATCTATCTTTTGCATAGCCAAAGGGTTTAGGCGCAAAAAGTCGATGAGTAAATTTTCTTGCGCTTCAAAGCTAGCTTTTGCTATGACGTCTAGCACGCTTAGCTTCTTTACGCCGCCTTCGTCGTATACGGCTATATGAGCCGATCTATCTTTCGTGCGGCCAACGTCAAATCCCGCGTATTGCGGGACACTTTTAGCTGGAAGTGCTGGCACATAGTCTTTTATGCAACTTTTTATAAGCTCCACGCTTAAAAGCGCGTTTTCGTCGTCTATGAATTGGCACTCATACGCGCTCGCCCACGTATCGGCGTCAAAAAGATCTCGCATAGTTTCAAGATTGAAATTTAGTCCGTCCTCTATGGCTCTATAAATATCTACTCTATGCCTCGAAAACATGTAGTATTTTGTTTCGTTATCGAATAGCTCATGAAATAGCGAATTCTCTTCAAACGGCGTAGATAGGATAGTGAGGCGACCTGCTACCGCGCCGATTGAGGGCACGAAAGCATGCCAGATTCGCTTTTGATTCGGATACCAAGCGAACTCATCCATCCAAATATCGCCCGTAAAACCTTGCACCGTACGGAAGTTATGAGCCATAACCCTAATCGTAGCGCCGCTATCTAGGCTCTTTTCGTATTCGCTATTTTTAGCAAAAAGTATGCCGAATTTCTCGGCCCATCCGTCTAGGTAGTTCATTAAAATCCTAGCTTGCTCTTCGCTCGCGCTCAAAAACAGCTGATTACGACCCGCAACGGCTCCAAGCAGCGCATCAAGGCTTGAGGCGTATGAAAAACCTATTTGGCGGGATTTTAGCACGATACGAAACTGAGACGTGTCATTGATAAAATCTTTTTGATAACCGTAAAGCCCGCCCTCGTCCATAGCTTTAGCCTTTAGGCTTTCATAGTCTGCGTTCATTATGGTGGTAGGCTTTTTCTTATTTTTTGCCTTCGCCTCTTTTGCCTTTTGACCTTCAAGGCGAGATAAAGACGCGGAGAGCATCGCTATTTGTTTTGCTTTGCTGTCACTGCTTTTGCCTTTGCTAAGCTCTGCGATTTGAGCTTTTAAATTTTGAACGGTTAGTCGGCTTTGTTTATCCTCTTTGCCTTTCCAACGCGACAGAGTAGATACGTCGATCTTGTATTCTTTGCTAATTTCAGACAACGAGTATCCGGAGGAGATTAAATTTAAAACGAGTTCTTTCGTCTGCTTAGAATACGCCATTTATTCATCCTCCAAACAAGAGCGCATAAAATCAAGCGTGAAATCGAAATTTAGTATATCCACGCCCCGCTCATCGGTGGCATCTACGCTTGAGTTTTTAAAATTTAAAAGAGGAGTTAGACCCATAAGCTCTTTTAATACAACTTCTCCAGTGCTAATAGGAATAATAACGGTCAAGACAGCTTTATACTGCGCATGGTTAAGCGCGCTTCTTTCGGAAACGAAAATTTTAAAATCGTCTTCGTGTTTTAAAATTAATTTTTCGCAAAACGCAATTAGCTCTTTTTCGGTCTTGATATTCTCTGCTTCCATACTCTCTCCTTAAACAGCGGCATAAAAATATCCGCTCGTATTTTTCTTTGTCGTAAGTTTGTAAAATTTATCCATCCAATACTCCTCCCACTGCTTAACGTCTTTAAAAGTATCTAAGCTCTCGTCGTCGGCTATCATTTTTAATTTGTTATAGCGTCTAATTTCATCTATGATATTTTGCATCTTATTTTCCTTGTTTATTTTATGCTCTACTCTGCTTTGTTTGAGCGATTAAACAAGTTCTAAAATCATATACACTTCACTCAAAGTCGCAGAGTCGGATACATCGCTCGCATCGTGTTGATATGCTCACTAACTGGTTTTTGGCATAAACGCAAAGCAGTTTGCGTTTATGCCAAAAACCACCTTCAAAACGCTTCAAAACGGCTTCAATTTCAACGAACGTATTTTAAAGATACGTTTGCATTGTTTTACTATTAAAACGGCTTAAAACGTTTTATTTGTTATAACCCAAAATTCCGCGCGCTTCGTTTAGGCTAATTATGCCGCTGCTTACCAGCCCAGCTACCAGCTCTCCGTCGTCTTTAAAGTTGCTTACATCGATAGGCTTAAGCTTGATAGGATAGCCGATACTATCGAAAAACCACTCTATTTGCTCTTGTTTTGGGATGATCGTAAGCTCGTTAAAGCTGTGCAGCTGTCCGGTTACCTCTCCGCTGCCTCCAAGCTGTCCGGCGGTCATTACTCCGACCATTCTAGGCGGCACTCCATGCGCGGCTATGATCTCGTCCCTATTTAGGTTTTTAAGCTTTTCAAAACTAATATCGCTTACCTTGCTTAGATCCTCGATACGTACTTTCGCATTCTCGCCGTTTGCGGTTAAAACCAATGTTTTGTGCGCATTGCCCGTCCCTTTAAAATTTGAGCCGAAAAATTCTTTAAAGGCATTAAGCTGCATCTCATCAGGCTCTGAATTTTCAAAGATTATGGCCGTATCGGCGCGGGCGGAGTTTTCAAAAAAAGCGTTATTAAAACTATCGGCTTTTTGATTGGTTAGAATTGAGAGCATGGCCGCTAAATAATCAGGCTCTCCGTAAAATCTAGAGTTTGGAGAATAATAATATAAGTGTTTTGCATTAAGTGCTATTGATTTATTGTTTTTTACTTGAAATATTTCTTTGTTTTCGTTTACTCTAGCTTCGATAGAGGGAAGTATATAAAGGTTTTTACCCGCAATTTCAACAAAAGCATTTCCAAAAATTTCAAGATTTAATATAAACGCATATAAAAAATCCTTGGGCGTCATGGTGCCGCCCCCAAGCTTCGAGCCATCTTCTATATTAGACAACAGTGACGCTTTTAATTGCACGGCTCGTCCGTGATAGGTATTGGCGTAAAAAAGACTTAGCAATCTATCAAAGCTAAAAAACGGCTCTTTTAAGCCTTGCGAGTCTTTGCTTTCTTTAGTAAACTGTGCGCTACTTTGCGCTGCTTTAAAAATTCTATCCATATTTATCCTAAAAATTTTTAATCCAATTCTACGATAAAGATTTTTCGCTTTCTAGCAAGATAAGACATATATGTCTTATTTAGGTTTTTTAAAATCTTATTTTTGGCGAAAATGGCGAAAAAAATAAGGAGTAAGTAATGGCTAGAGAGATAACCGATATGCAAATCAAGTTAATTTCGCTGGTATCAGCAGGTGCTAACAATAAAAAAATTATCTATAAAAATGAGAATTTTAACGAGCTGCTAAGAGTAGATTTTAAAAAGAGCGATGCAGAACAAGGAGTTGTTTATGGGATAGTTTATGCCCCGGATGAAGTGGATACGCAAGGAGATTTTGCAAATGCTGACGAAATCAAAAGGGCTGCTTATAACTTTATGAAGAGATCGGACCTTAGCTACTGTATAGATGTAAATCATAATTTTAATATCGCGGACGCCTATATATGCGAAAGCTGGATAGTAAAAAGCAAAGATGAATTCTTTAATGAAGAGGGAGCGTGGGCGGTAGGCATCAAAATAGAAGATGAGGAGCTGCGAGAGATGATAAAAAACGGAACGATAACTGGACTATCAATGTATGGCAGTGGAGTGATAAAGGGGAGCGAAAAAGAAGATGTCACAAAAGGCGGCGTGATAGCGGCGCTAAAAGAGTTTTTCGGCTCAAGCGAAAATTTTAAAAAAGAAAGTTCAAACAACAAAGGAGAAACGATGGATGAAAATAGAGTTGCCGAGCTTGTAAAAGCTGGCATTAGTGCAAATGACACAAGGCTTGAAACGCTTGAAAAATCGGTAAGTGAGCTAACCGCTAAACTTGATGCGATAACAAGCGAGTTAAGCAAATCAAAACAAGACGTAACAATCGAAAAAACGCAAATTTCAGCAAGCAAAGGAATACTATAATGGACGGATTAAACGATATTTTAAAAGGCTCTATGAATGCCACTAACGTTACTCTCTCGGGCTCACTTACACCTGAGCAATCGCATAATTTTATAGACGTTATTAAGCAAAACAACGGCTTTTTGCAAAAAATCCATACTGAAAAAATGGGTAGACTTACCAAAGAGCTCGACGCATGGGACGTAGCAAAAGGAATTTTGGTGCGCGTAGCCAGTGGCGAAAAACCAAACGACTCACAAAGATCGGCTTTAAGCAAAGTAGGTGCAAAGCTAGACGCCAAAAGCGTTCAGTTATTCGCTCGCATCTTGCAAGACGCGCTAGAAGACAATAAGTCAAATCCTAATTTCGAAAAAGAAACGTTTGACGCATTTGCCAAGGCTTTCGGTAACGATTTGGCGCTTCTTGGATTTACCGGAGAGAGCGATACTTACGACGGAACTTTCAAAACGCTATATAAAGGCTGGCTACAAGTAGTTAAGGACTCTAGCGACGCGGTCAAATTAACCTATACGGCAACGGAAAAAGTGTCAAATAGGCTAAGCGCGCTAGCCGGATCCATAGACCCGGACATCGTAAGCGAAGCTAGGATTTTGATAAACCCTTCCGACGTTCAGGAATACAATAAAGAGCTAAGCGCGCTAAATTCGCCGCTTCATCTCGTTCAAGGCGGAGCAAACCAAATACTTGGCATTCCATTTGAGATAACCCCTCTTATGCCAAAAGGCACTTATCTAGCTACTCCACTTAAAAACTTAGTTTTAGGAGTAGTTTTAGACATCCGCCGTAACCACTGGTATGACGCTGAAGAGCGAGCATGATGTACATAGCTAAAGGCAATATATGCGTAAAGGGAAATTTCGTTAAAAAGGGTGAGACAATCACCCTTAATCAAAACGAAGCTAAAAAGTATTTGGACGCCTCAATGATAGAGGTTTTTGAAGAAATTGACTCAAATACGCCGCTGCATGATCAAGGCAACCCCGCATGCAAGGCGAGGACGTAAATTTTAGAAGGGTTAAAATACCATTTTTTAGACTTTTTGCCCGCTGGGGCAAAATCCTTAACGGGTATAACAGCCTACCTAAACAAGGCGTAAAAAGTGAGTTTGATATAGATTATTTGGTGTGGCTACCGATAATAAAAGGTTATGCCACACTAAACGACCTACGCACTATTTATGACCTAGAGGACGGGATAGCAATGCACGAGGTTATTATCGAACTATTAAACGAGGAGCGCCGAGCCTTAGAAAAACAATAAGGCTTAGCCCTCTATTTTTTTACTCCTATTTTTTATTATTTCTATTTCCTCAAAAGTTAAATTACTCAAAAAATCAAGCAACTTAAAGCGCCAGTTATCCTCCCCTGATTTAGCCCAATCGTTTAGCGTGGCGTAGGGAATACCAAAAATCTCAACAAAATCTTTACGCTTAGGCGTTTTATTTTTTTGCATTTTCTAACTCTTTTATGCGTTTTGTTAGCTTGTGGTTACGCCACATCTCATAGATTAGAGCGATACAAACTACTAATTGAGCCACGTCAAAAACAATATCCATTTTAAGCTCCTTATAAAGTGTAGTGTCTTATAATCGAACTCAAGGGGGTGGCTTAGAGCCACCCTTTAAGGATTTCTATTATCGCTAGAAGTGCGGCTAACGCTTCTAGCAACTCTTTTAACCCTTTCAGAAATATTTTCATATTTCCTCCTTGAGTTCTTATTATCAAAAAGGCTTTTTATCCCTTTTGATAAGATAATTATATAATAATATCCCTTATTTTATGCTTAATAATTATGTATATCATAATTTTATCTAACAAAAACACAAACCGAAGCCATTATTAAAATTTATTCTAATATGCACCTTAAAAGGATATATAGTGCTATTAGATGAATTTCTCTACAAAATCGGATTTGATGTTGATAGCGGCAAAATAAAGCAGATAGAACAAGGGCTAAAAAATATCTCTAGCCTAGCCAAACAAACAGCCCAGCCCATAAGCGACGCAGTAAAAGCTGGTATGGAAAGAAATGCCGAGCTAATAGCAAAACTAGAGCAAGCCAAAAATCAAGGCGTAGAGTGGTGCGAGGAAGCTAAAGAGCAAGCCGAGGAACTCACTAATAGTTTTCACGAAGTGGCAGAAGCAGAGGAAAAGGTCGGCGAGAAAGCAAAAGAAGCCTCTAAAGAAACGAAAAAGCTAACCGAGAAAAAGCCAGCTACCAACTTAGAACAAGAGCTAAGTAATATAAGAGGCAAATTTATGCTAATAGGTGCAGCAGCGACAGCGGCTAGTGGGCTAATAGCAAATTACTTGACCGTGCCTTTGCAAAATATCGATGAACTAGCAAAGAAAAAAGATAGACTATTTAATATCACACAGGCCGAAATAATTCAAGCAAAAGAGTATCAAGATCAACTACAAAAAACAAAAACAGCGGTGCAGTCAATAGTAACCAAAACAGCGATAAAATTAATCCCAGTCGTCAATCAAAGCCTAAAAGGTTTTAACAACTTTCTAAGAGCAAATAAGGCTTTAGTGGTCGAGGGTTTAACTAATGTCTTTAAGTGGATATTGAAGCTAGGGCAAGTATTTACAAACACGTTTAGATTTTTAAATAAAGTAATAAGTAGCACGATAGGCTGGAAAGCGGCGTTATTAATTCTTGTAGGTGTTTTGGCGGTCGTTAAACGTGCAATGCTAGTGGCGTTTTTAACCAACCCTATCGGCTGGGTAATTATGCTAATAGGCGCGCTTATTTTACTAATTGATGATCTAATGACCTATTTAGACGGCGGCGAAAGCTTATTCGGTGACTATTGGAAGCCTTGTATCGAGTGGGGCAAAAAAGCCATAGCGTTATATAAAGAGATCGAACCAACGATTAAAGAAGTTTGGGACTTTGTGGTTAATTTTATTATAGAAAGTGTTAATGCAATAATCGGTGTATTTAAAATATTATATGGTGTATTTACGGGTGACTGGGAACTAATAAAGCAAGGTTTTCAAGAAGTGGGCGACGCTATCCTTAAGGCGTTTGAAGTGCCGTTTAAATGGATAAGAAAGCAATACGATGAATATATAGCCCCGATCATAAGTGCAGTTAAAAATTTTGATATAGGGCAAACCGCTAGCGATATGTGGGAGGGAACAAAAAATTTATTTGGCTTTAGTAACGATACGCCAAAAGCAGCGATAGCAACGCAATACGCAGATAATAATCGAACGAGTACATATAACGGCGGAGATATAACAAATACATACAACATAACAACCCAAAATCCTGAAATGGTTGAGCGCATAATGGAAAAACAAAAAAAATTAAATTTGGCAGCTGCTTATCATAATGTGGGAGGTGGCTACTAATGATTGAAGTAACAAGCCGTAAGATAGGCACGTTTAGACTAGACGCAACCGAGCAAGAAAACAATAAAAGCACACTACGCACTACTAAAAATCCGATAGAAAGCGGTGCAAATGTGGCAGATCACGCCGTATTAGAGCCGAAAGAAATAATAATCAAGGGCAAAATAGTGGCTTATGAGCCGCCTAGCTTTACGCAATTTGATGAGATTATGCAAGTAGTCCGTTTTAACCTGCCATATATAAAAACCGCTCATCGCTTCACTCAAAAGGCATACAAACTCTATAACAATGTAAAGCATATAAAAAACGAGGCGATGCGATATGCTAGGATTTTTGGCGTTGATAAAAAAGTGCGAGAGATAGCACCATTTTTAACCGACGGAAAAGAGAACAAGGATAACAGCACCGCCAAAAATAGACTACAAAGCCTATATGAAAAGCTTTTGGAAGTGCAAAAGAGTGGCGAGTTTTTAATAGTGACAACTGGGTTAAAAACGTATAGGAATATGCTAATTGCAAGCATAGAGGTAACTACTGAAAGCGACCTATACGCTGATGTTACACTCACGCTCGAGGAGGTTTTTATCGTTGAAACAAAAACGGCTAAGGGGCTAAATGCTGGAGTAAGTGGTGGCAAAAGTGCCGTAAATTTAGGCAAGACCGAGCCTAAACAAAAGAAAACAAGCCTTTTAAAGGATATATTTTGATTTACGAAATAATGACAACAAACGAGTTAAAACAAACACAAAATTTTAATATATTTGGCATGGAGCTAGAGCTAACCCTTAAGTATAACGAAGTTGGCGCAGTTTGGCAATATGATTTAACCGATCTAAACACAAATAAAATTTTAGCTTTTAATAAGGGCTTAGCAGTTAATGCTCCTAGTCTTATTAATAAAAACCTACCTTTTGTTTTTATGCTAGTTGATACCACAAAAAGCGGCGTTAATTGCGTAGATTATAGCGAGCTAGGCGAACGCTTGAAACTTTACGCCGTCGATAAAAAAGAGTTTAACGAGGCGATGAGCGAGATAGCAAAGGATAGGGCGTGAGGCAATACGGCAGGCGCTACCGCTTAGAAATAGGCAATAATAAACAAAGCATAGTAATAGACAATCTCGCAATTAGTTTTAGTATCGAAAAGACGATAAGCGAAGAGCCGAACACTAGCAAAATAGAAATTTATAACCTAAACGCCAACAACCGTAATCAAATAGCGAACAAGATTTTTAACCAAGTAAAATTATTTGCAGGCTACGACGAGCCAAGATTAATTTTTGCAGGGCAAATAACGCAAGCTTACACCAGCCGTAATGATTTAGATTTTATTACCCATATTGAGTGCGGCGACGGACAAAATGACTACTCAAAATCTAGGCTATACACAACGCTAAAAGCAGGCGTAAAGGATAGCGACGTAGTCAATATGTGCGTAAAGGCGATGAGTAGCTCAAAGCAAGGCGTGGTAGATTTGCCAAAAGATAAAGCCCTACCAAGATGTAAAGTATTAAGTGGCGATATAAAAGACTATTTAAAACACGTAGCCAAAAATAACGACGCTAACTGGCACATATTAGACGGCAATTTAAACATTTTGCCAAAGGATAAAGTAATCAACGATAGCGAGGGTTTTATCTTAAGTGAAAAAACTGGCTTAATCAATAGTCCTGAAAAGACAGACGACGGGCTAAGGGTTACGTGCTTACTAAACCCTAAACTAAACATCGGCTCGCTTGTGCGAATACAATCAATTCTAAGCGAATATGACGGCGATTATAAGATAACCCAGCTAACGCATAGTGGCGATTTTCTAAACGATACGTGGCAAACAGAATTAATCGCAATAAACGGAAAATTTCACAAAGTAGAGAAAAAATGAACGATCCAAATTTAACACAAATTTTTGATAGCGGGTTATTAAGCTTTGAGGCAGGGGTGCATACGGCGTTGCCTGCTAAGGTGCTTAAATTTAATGCAGGCGACAATACGGTGCAGATTGAGCTAATGATAAACGAGCTAAAACGTGACGGCGTGAGCGTGCCATTACCTCCGATAGATGATGTGCCAGTGCAGTTTTTTAGGGGTGGCGATGATACGGCAATAGGCGAGGCAATATTAAGAAAAAATAGGTGGCTGCGGCGTGCAAGCGTAAACAAAACTAGAAATTGAGTTTTTGGGTGCTAAGCGTGAGATTAAATTTGACCGCCCAAAGTATGGATAGCTTTTTGAAATTTAGTATGCCACCTTTAAATTTAGTAAAAGAGCTAAATGAAAATCCAGCTGGAAAATACCTAGTAGATATGCTTGGTATAAAAAGAGATGTTGATATAAAGGCGTAAATTTAAAAGAAACTAAGGATAGTAAAATGCAAATTTCTAATAATCTTTCAACCTCTAACTATCTCTCAAGAGAGAACATAGCAAGGGAGATGGGTTTTAAATTTAACGATATAAACGAGATACTTAGTAACGATATGGGTCATGGTATGACATTTCCTAAGTATGCAAGGCTAGATGATAAAGAAAGAGCAAGAGAATACGACAGATATGATCACTCACTCACTGGATTTGTAAAAGGCGAAGGAGAGCCAAGAGTAAGCATACTTGGCAAGCTAATGGGTTATGACGACGCTTTTTCAAAAGATGAGATAGATGAGCTAAAGAAATTTATAGATGATAGCGGTGCTTTAGGGCTTGAGAGAAATCCAGCGTTTGAGCCAAAGGGGATTTTTAAAGATCCATTAAATAGTAAAAAGCTTAGCGTTGATGATTTTATAGATCAGTTTGCAAATAAAAAAATCCTCTCTTTTATAGCTTTTGGCGGTAGTAAGACAGCTGAACTACTTGATAGCGATATGAGTGTCGATGAGTTTAAAGGTAAATGGGCTAAATTTGCACTAAATGAGCGCTTTGGTTTAGAGTTTGACGAGGAGCTAGCAAAAGATACTATAAATTCCATCAACGATCTTGAAACGCAAAACGAAGAAGAGAAGAAAGAGAAAAAATTTACACCTATACAAGTTACTAAAAAATCTCAAACCTATAAGCTTGAAGCTGATGAGAGATTTAAGGAGCTTTATAAATTTATAAAGAGTGAATTTGATAGTGGCAAGAGTATGTTTGAAATTTTAGAAAAAGTGGCAAAGCTTAAAGTGGATAAGACGGCGTAAGGGGGGGGAGTTGAAATGTTTATTACTACCTATAATGGATCGATGCAATATAAAGAAATTTTAGATGACTACATAGCTCATGGCAATAAAAATTTATCTGCAGAAGATGAGAAAGCTAAAGTTGATGCTTATATGCAAGGACCATTTGGTGTTGGACTAGATAAGATAATCGGTATAGAAGAAGGAACGGAAGACTGGATAACAAAAACCATAGATAAAATAGATAGTATGCTATCAAACAAATACTCTCCAGAAGAGCGAAGAGCTCTATACGGAAAATACCCAGAAACCATAGAAAAAGCGATAGATTGGGAGCTTCAAGGCTATATGGATTTTCTGATGGATAACTCTATAGACGGCAAACCAACAATAGAAGGTAAGATGATAGGTCTTGGCACAAAAGAAGAGGAGGCTGACCTAAGAGCATTTATGGACAGCATGTCTTCTCTATATCCAAACTATAACGATGAATCTCTTAACCTTTTAAAAAGGACTGATCTAGGCATAGATGAATTTAAGACTTTATTTGCCAAAGCAAGAGAAAAAGCTACAAAGGATGTTGAAGAACAAAGAAAGCAGATAATTAAGGAAGAACAAGAATACAATGCAAATTTTGCTAAAGAGCAAAGCGAGAAGAAATTTAAACCTATGCAGGTTAAGAAGAAGTATGAGACCTATGATATAAACAAGGATCAGAAATTTCTCTATGCAAGAGAGCTTTTAAATTTCAAAGAAAAAAGAGGCATAGACGTCTTAGAACTTATGCAAAAGATAGATAAGAAGCAAATTTTAAATAAGATGGCTTGATGGATAAAAAATAGCTATCTTATTTATTGTATAAAGTAGTGATTGCTTTAAATTTGACCCTCTATACGGTTTTATCCACTTTTTTATTTGCGACTTTTTCTAAAATTTCAAATATGCTTTCGCCATTATCAAATTCAGTTTTTATAAATTTGTAAAATTCTTTAAATTTTTCATCGGCTTGCATATCATAAGTTTTAAATTTCTTAGTTACTTGCATAGGCTTAAAGGTTTCTTGTTTTTGTGTATCAGTTTGATTATCTTGTTCTTCATGATCGTTTTTTTGATCCATTAGTCCATAGTCACCAACCTCTTGTGGCATACTCCTATTTATAACCTTAGAATATTTCTCAATAAATTCATCTACACTTATATTAGACGATTCAAGGAGCTCGCGACCCTCATTACTAAAAGACACACCAAATCTTTCTAAAGTTCGACGTATCTTTTGTCCTTCTAAATCATTATCTGATGTTTTGCCCCAGATGGTTTTTTTATCATCATTGTAGAATTTAAAAGCTCCAGTAAAGTTTGTGCTATTGCCCATCACTTTCTTATAATTAACTCTACTCGCGAATTCTTTTCCTTCAAATAGTGAGTTGTTATTTAGATTTGGCGAATAGGTTATATTATTAAGCATTGTTAAGGTCTCGCTTTGTTTAGATATTCCAGCATCTCTTTCATAGGTTTTAATTCTTTTTTATGGTATTAATTTGCATTAGAGCATCTTGCTACCACCTATCCAGCAATGCTGTTTTATACACTAACACACATTCAGCTAAAGAATATGAATTCAACCTACTTAGGTTTAATGCTTTTATGGGCTAGAGTATAATCAATAACTAAATCGACCTTTCAACAATTTAGTTTATATATGGCATATCTCTACACAAAAGTATTGCTGATAGAACTTATCCTTTCACTCCAAGATTTTGCTAGAGAATTTATATCCTCGCTAGTTGGCTTAAATTTCTCATATTCGTTTGAAGTGACACTTTCTGCGTTAATGTTCTTTGATCTTGCATAAATTAAAAGAGTTAGCTCTTTAAGTCTTTCTTTTATGAGCGCTTTTATGCTCTCACTATCTTTACCCACTTTTTCAAAATCCACAAAATACTCTTTATGCTCTCCAGTGCCTGAGATATCATTTAAGGCAGCGCTGCTTAGCTTAGTCTTTGCACTATCACTTGGTAAAGGCCTAGAGCTGCGCAAAAATCCCATGAAAAGAGCTTCTTTGCTGTAGCCTTCATCTGACTTATAAAAAGAGATATCAGGGTTAAAACTAAACTCATCACCTGCTTCACTCATCGTAAAATCAACCTCTTTTACTATGAGCCTAACGCCTGCACTTGAAAGCTCTTTACTAAGAGATTTAGCGCTATTTAGCTCATCGGTGCTAGAGTAGATGTTTGAGATAGTAGAGTTTGATAGATCTTTTAGCAAATGTCCTTTGGCATCATAGCGAGTGCCTTTTGTGCTGTAACCTTTTGGTAGTTTGCCTATATCTGCAAGAGTATAGCTCTTTTTATCATCACCTAAAGCAGAGGTCATTTGATCAAATAGTCTGTAGTAGTGCTTTATGGTGTCGGCCATATCGATGTTATCAAAGATCTTTATCTGCTCGTCTTTGCTCTTGATGCGGTTTAGCACATGGTTGCGCTCGGCAAATCTACTAAGCTCATCAAGCGTGCTTTTATGGATTTTAAAGTCCTGTGGCAAACCTGCTGCTTTGTTAAAATCAGCTCCCATAAAGCCAGCTTTATCTACTGTGTAGCCATAAGCTTGAAGATCACTGAAATTTAAAGAGATGAGGCTGTTTTGTGAAGAAGAGACATAGGTAAATTTAGTAGGTTCTTGGCTTGGCTCGCTAATCTTTTCTTTTGTCTTTTGGTTAAAGATATCACTAAAATTTACAGATCTATCTTGTTTGTGCTGTTGCTTGGTGTATGAATTTATATTTGTGCCTAAGATGCTAATATCATTCATGGTTTGCCTCCTAGCTTCTTACTTGATACCAAGCAAAACGTATTCCAACCCACAAAAATAAAAAATCAATCAATATAAATAATGCCTATAGGTTAAATTTGGTCTAGTGGTTTGATTTTATGTTCTATTTGTTGCTATTATTGCCTACTACATAAAAATTGCTATTTACTATTTGTTTATATAAAAAATTAGTTTAAAAATATAATCTCTATTTAAGTAATAATAAATTCATCTTTCATGTTGTGTTTCAGTTACTAATAAGCATCATCTCAAAAATATCTTTCAAATATAAGTTTTAGCTCTATGGTGCTAAAACTTATTTAGCACCATCAATAGATTGATAGTGCTATAAGGTCTTAGCCAGACGGGCAAATAGCCTAAGGGCTATTATAAAAATAAGTCAAATAATGCCAAGAGTCTAGTAGCTTATTTTTATGGCTAGAGGCAATAAAATATTAAATAAGATATTTTTGTTTATTTTATATTTAATATTTTTACTTTATTTTTATATGAGAAATCGGTCAGTAAATTGATAATGTATATTAACTTTGTAAAATATTTGAAGCATAAATTTCACTATAGCAGGTTACTTTTTTATAAATCAGCCAAATTTAGACAAGTTATACAACAAAAGTAGTAGACAAGATCGTCTATTTTTACGTTCTAACTTTAGTAGAAGTAACACATACTTAGATAAGCCAGCTTAATATAATGCCTAACTGGCTTACTGACAAGTAGCAAAAAGAGCCTTGCGAGAGAGTCGCTATCACATTTCTAAGCTAGAGTCTTTTTTGCCAAATATCTCATTTTTTATCTCGGGTAGATGACTATTTATAAAATCCCTGACATTTGGGATAGTGCTTGCCACACTTTTAAAGAAGGTTACCACTTTTTCTTTAAAGACCTTAAGAGTTGTATTTTCGTCTTTTAGCTTTTTATTTTCATATGCTAGACTTTGATTTTCATTTTTTAACGATTCATTAGCTTCCATTGCTTGCCCCAGCTCCTCTACCTCTTTTTGTTGTTTGGCAGCTAGTTCTTTATATGTTTTAATTTCTTTTTCTAGCTCTTTGTTTTCTTCTTCCACTTCTATTTTCTTGGCTTCAACACCCTTTAGTCTTGTCAGCTCTTCTTTGTCTGCCTTGGCTTGGTTTATAATTTCTTTGCTATTAAGTATCTGGCTTTTATAATTATTTATAGATACATCTTTTTGTTTCAAAGTTTCTTTTAATACATTAATCTCTTCTTTTTGAGCCAATACTATATCTTTATCCTCAAAAGCCTTATTTAGCTCTTCTTGTTCTAAAATCTTCTTATGTAAGAGTTGATTTTCTAACTCTAACCACCATTTCTTTACTAATCCCTATTTTATCGATATTTCAAAGCTTTAAGGTTTGGCCGGGTGCCATCTTGGGTGCCATTTATTAGTCCGTTTTCTACCAAAAAGAAAAACTAATACACGGCGAAGTAGACGATAAAAATAAAAATTTTAAAAATATTTTTTGTTAAAATCAAACATTTCAAAAAGCTTAACATTTTCAATAATGTTTTTATAGCCTAGTTATAGCAAACGCCAAATTATTACACAGATCCTAACTTTTTATTTTGGTACATAGACAATATGGTAAAAACTAACAACTTTTTTCGCTTGGGCGAGGATACTTTTTGTCTGACATGCAGACAAAAACCTCGTTAGGGGTTGCCCCTAAAACCCCATTTAGGTATTTAAAATTTTAGCGTTAAGATATTATTTTTTATTATTTTATAAAAAAATTTAATACTACTAGGATAAAACACTAATGTATTATAAAGATTGAATCTTGGAGTAATATTACTAATATGGTTATTTGTGTGCAAAATAGTCTTGCAAATAAAATGCAAGACCATTATAGGAAATCAATTTCGGCAGTTTTCTGAGAAATTTTGTTTTCTGTCTTTTGTGATATTTGATATTGTGACTGAGATTTTTGATTATATTGATTTATGATGTTTCGGCGTCTTGCGACAATTCCATCAATGCCTCGCTCTGTTTTTGCATAGAGGCTCCTAAGTCCTGCAACTCGTATTCGAATGTTTTTAATTCCTGAGATAATGGACTCAACTTGTTTGACAATACATTGCACACCTGTAATAATTGACATAAAAGTTCCATTTTCTCGCTCTCTTGTCTCTCTTTTTCTTCTAACTCTATTAATAATGTTTGCTCTAATAGTGTCATTATCTATCCTTTTATCAAAAATTGTGATTTTATTTTTTAGTTGTCGCCATTTATATATTTTTCTATATAACGCTTCATCCCTTTGTTCTCTTTTTCTAAAAACGATATCTCTATTTTTGTTTTTATCAACCATGTTGTTATAACTATTATTATCACCAATAGTATCAATGATATGATCTTGAAAGCCTTTGTTTTGTTTAGGTTCTCTTTCAGCTTGACTTTTAAGCCATCCATCTCTTTTTTGAACTTGTTTAATACAAGCTGATTTGAGTCTATCAAGCTCTTTTTCTCGCTTTGATACGACTCTTGCATCATTTTCATTTCTTGATAAATCTCTTGTATCTTTAAATTCTGCTGCTCTTGCATCTGCTTTACTTCTGAGTTGCTCCATTGCCTCAATGCTCGTAAATTTTTCATTAAACATATCTCCTTTAAATCTTCTTGCCTTCTTTGAATTTGGAAGCTTTACACTAACATAGTCTCCTCCAACCCTAGTTATTTCTATATTGCTGTCGTTAAATGCTTTTAATATGTCGTTCCTGCAAGTAAATTCTTGATTTATAAACTTATCTATTAATATTCTTTCAAGCTCAATATAGTCTTTGATTAGGCTAAGCTCTTTTCTTTGGCCTTGAAGTATATGGCTCTTAGCCGGATCTTTTGGATCCGAGAAGTTAAATCTTAAATTTGTATAGTTTTGCCAACTATCTATTAATGGCATATCTACTTTATGATAATAAGGGTTAAATGCTAGACCACTTTTCAAGTCTATTTTTGGAATAACAAAATTTAGTTCCAGCCTTCCTTTGTCTATATGCTCAACCCAAAGAATGTTGAATCTTTCTCTGTACATACCAAACAGTATTCTTTCAAATTCGCGTATTAACTCTTTTTTTACATTTTGATCAATATTGTCTTCTTCAAACGACAAACATCCAATGCAGGTTTTTTGTCTGTTTTCAATATTATTTACAATCTGCCTAGTAACATGCTCATTTCCTTTTATAACATAGGCCGTTTTATTAGCAACTCTACCGTTTAGTAAATAGTCTATGCCTGATTTACCACCACCGCTATTGGTTTTAAAAAACTTAATAAGCATGCTACTTAGTCTTGCTTAACAATCCATCCAGGTCATTATCAATAGATATTATGTGTTTTAAGACAATTTGATCTATGCTTTTGTTTAAATTAACATACCTTGCAATCTGATTTAAATTGTTGCCTATCTTTGATATTTGTACCATCATAGCTTTATCAAATTTATGAATGGGTGGTTTAGAACTAAATACGGCATTTCTTATATAGCTAGAGATAGTAATGCCAGCCATTGCAGCATTTAACTCAATATTGTTCTTTTGGTCTTCACTGAAACGCACTGATATCTTACAGGTATGGTTTGGTTGTCTCATAACACTATCTCTTTACATCAATAGCGTGGTACTCAAACCATTCATCTAGCTTGGCTCTATCGTATCTTATGATCTTATTTATTTTAGAAAACGGTATTAATCCTCTCATGCGATATTTTGCTTGAGTATTTATGCTTATTCCATACTCTTGCACAACATCCTTCGGCGTTAGCCAACGATTTTGTTTTATAGGATTATTCATATGATCTCCTTGTTATCTTTTCGGACATCATAGTAAAAATCAAAAATTTAAAAGCACAAAGAATGGCCAAATTTTTTCAAATTTTTGCGCTTTTATCAGACTTTAATTAAAATATTTTTCTCAAACTCTAAGTTATTTTCCTCAAAAGTGTAATCTATTGCATTATTTAAAGCTACTATATATGTATTTCGTTTAATTTCTTGAGATATTTTTAAATTTCTAAATTCTGATATTTTCTTAAGTATTCCGTTTATAATTGTTATATATTTCTCATAATTTTTAGAAAAGCAGTCTTGGTATTTTTCATCGTGATTGCCAAATGGAAAATTTTGCTTCCTTAGTGTATCAACTGCATCAAAGAAATCTTTAAAATATTGATTCTTGGAATATAGGATACTGTTAAGCTTTGTTACTATATACAAAAACGTGTGCCATGCCAATTCTTTAATAAAAATATCTTGATCTGTAAGATATGGGGATAATTTCAATATTTCAATGTCTCCACCAAACATACCCTTAACTTTTTCCATGTTTTCTACCGTTTGGCGAGGATCAATAGTGCAGTAAGAATCATCCTCTTCAAAGTATATAAACTGTGCTGAACCAAGGTCGTCTAATTTGTCTTTATCAACTTTTTCTACGACTATAAAATTTTTAAAAATATCTATTATTTGAAGTTGTGCATTGTTAATGACTTCATATACATAAAAAGCACTTATAAAAAATTTTTCGTTAATAAAAAATTCGCATATATGTAGTATTAAGTTTGATGTTAACTGCGAAAAAGCATTCTTAGGATCATAAGTAAAATTTATAACATTATCAAAATTCATAATCTTCCTTTATGCTATCTAGTAGCTCAAGGGCCCTACAGCTATTTATATAGGTATCGTAAGTTACGTAATTTTTATACGTCACACCGTCACGTTTGTGGGTGAGATGATCTTTAATAATGTCACTATTCGCACCAAGTTCTTCGAGTGCCGAACCGCTTATGTGTCTAGTGCCGTGTAGCTTAAAATCATCAAAACCCACAAATTTATCGAGTTTCATCTTTTGTCTATCCGTATTTTTAATAGACTCGCCGGTTTTTGGACTTGCAAATACTAGGCTGCGTCTATCTGCAGGTATTTGCATTATGGCCTCTTTTACAAGAAAAGGAAGCGGCTTTTTATAGTCGTTTCCGTTTTTTGTATCTATTAGATAATATACGTCATTTTCTAGATCAACATTTTCCCATTTTAAGCCAACAACTTCTCCTTTTCGCCTACCATATAAACAAAACAAGAAAAATCCCCTCCAAAACGGATCATCTTTATAAAGCTCCAAGATAGCCGTTTTTAACTTATAAAATTTACCGACTGCATCTTTTACTATCGTTTTTCTAGTCGTTTTAGCTATTTTAGTTAGCAGAGTGCACGGATTTACTACTATTAGCTGATTGCGAAGCGCTATATCAAACATTTCGCCTAAAATTCGCCTTGTATTATCATATGCTATGCGCTTTGATAATACCTGCACTTTTCCTATTGTTTTATTAAATTTTCCATCGTGCATTAGATTATGGATAACATTGTCTATTTGGGCGGCTACGACGTCTACTACGATCTCTTTGCCGACACTGTCTTGCGAATATGTCTCATAAAAAGCGATGTCGCTAGCGACGGACTTTTTGTTGATATCTTTTTTGCCTTTCCGCAGCTCAAACAAAGCATTAACCTTAGTGGTATCTTTAAATTTCAGCCCCTTTACCTGCTTAGTTACGCCATCTAGCCACTTTACTAGTTCTTTTTTGGCTTCATTTTTATACTCTCTCTTACTCCATCCGATAAGGGTATCTAGCGTAAGCACTTTTGTGAAGTATTTACCGCCGATAACCTTTCTTAGCAAAAAGACGTTTGGTTTTTCTTTATGCATAAATAAGCAAGTTTCGACCTTTTTATAATCGCTCTTTACTATGGCCATCTCTCATCCCATAAAACCAAATGGCAATGCAAACATATCATCATCTAGCTTTATAGCCGTATCTCCAGTATAAAAAACTATGCCATTATCAAATTTACTTTGTAAATTTTCTTTTAGATGGTAGATATGCTTAAAGTCATCTTTGCTGATAGTTTTTGAGGATTTGACCTCTATGGCTATGAGCTTACCTGATATCTCAAGGATAAAGTCTATCTCTTTTTGATCGCTCGTTCGGTAGTAGTATATATTTGCTCTTTTTTTGCTACTTGTATTTGCCTTTAGTAGCTCATCAAATACAAACGTCTCATATATGGCACCTTTATATGGGGAATTTGCAAGATCTTGTGCTGATGAAATTTGAAGTAAGTGTGTTAGCACCCCTGTGTCAGTAGCAAAAATTTTAGGAGTTTTTATAAGTCTTTTTAGAGCATTATTAAAATACGGCTGAAGCTTTTGGATCTGATAGGTATGTTCAAGCACGCTAAAGTAGCTATCAAACGTTTTATTATCAAGCCCAGACTCTAGACATAGCTCGTTTTTGTTAAAGATGTTGCCACTTCTTAGCATACACAATCGGTACATAGTGATAAATTTATCCATGTTTCTGATGTTGCCTATCTCTTTAGCATCTGATTCTATATATGTTCTTATGTATGAGCTAAACCAGAGATATTTTGATTTTTCAGAGGCGATCTTCATGATCTCCGGGTAGCCGCCATTTATGATCTTCTCAGATAAGCCGTCGTTGTCATATTTTTTTAGCATCAAATGGACTATATTGCCACTTAAAATATCTATCAAATTTTCATCACTATGGCTTAGCTCTTTTTGAGAAAGCGGGTAGAGTTCTACTATGCCTATCCTGCCAGCCAAAGAGTCCGAGATATCTTTAAAGCCTTTTAAATTTGCAGAGCCAGTTAGTATAAACTGCCCATTTGTTCTATCTTTATCTACAAATTCTTTTATGGCTAGAAGCAATATAGGCACTCTTTGTATCTCGTCTATCACGATAGGCTTATTGCAGTGTTCTATAAAGCCTTTTGGATCATTCCTTGCGGATTCATATATGTTTATGTCGTCAAGCGTTATGTAGTTTGGTATATCTAAATTTAAAGCAAGGGTTGATTTGCCAACCTGCCTAGCCCCACTTATCAAAAGCACCGGAAAGCTTTTCATATACTCTTTTATATCATTTGCTATGGCTCGTTTGATATACATAGTATTTTATCCTTAAATATTTAGGAATATAATACTATAATATATATAAATTTACAAGGATGGTTTTGGTTAAGTTCGTCACATTGTTTAAAAAATCAATCCTCTTCTAAAATTTCGCAAAGCAGCCAACCAAACGGCTGTTTATTGATAAGCCAAGTTGTAGTCTCCTCCTCTTGGATAGATGGTTTTTCCCTGCCTCTCATTATTTTTATCCTTCTCGCGCCATCTACCGTAACGGCTCTTGCACCACTATGCTTTCCAACTCTCAATAAAAATTGATTATCCTCAAGTTTTAAATGCTCGTATTTCTCAATAAATTTATCAGATAGTCCTTCGCGTGTAAATTCGTCCGTTTCATAGCTAAACTGAGAGGCAAATATCGGCATATAGTGAGAGTTGCAAGCTTTTATTAGCTCGTCTATGCCAAATTTATTATTTTTTATCGTAAATGTTGTTTTAAATTCGCTTTTTGAATTTATTGCCTCATATCTTACTGGTATGCCTTGACTTGCATTTTGGTCTCTTGAGGCCCTATTTCTTTTTATATTTGTAGCAACAGAAGCAAAAGTATGTGACTCTATCACCTCACTATCAGCCACTAGAAAATCACCAAAATACTCTTTTGTATCATAGCTTTTACTCTTTTTATAAAGCATTTCGCCAAAAGCTGTAGCTATAGCGCCTTTTAGTGAGCTTCCTGGGATTATGGCTTTTTTTAAATTTGGAGATATAAGTGTCTTTTCGACCACTAGTTGGTTTATGACTTTTTTGCCACCACCTTCTCTTTGAACTACCTTGCCTATTTTGTCATTATAGTCTTCTGCGATGTTTTTTAGTGCCTGCATTTTGTAGTAAGAGACCTTTTTTGCCAAAGAACTCTTCTCTTTTATAAATTTTTGCAGCTTCAATATGCCATCACTAGTAGTGTCTGAGGCTATTTTCATAAATTCATCTTTAGACTTATCGTCAAGTTTTTTAAAAAACTCAAATTCATCAAAAACATACATATAGTATTTATCATCCGCGCCTCTATCTATGACGTAGTTCATAGGCTCATAGGCCTCTCCAGTACCTATATGTATAGGGCTTATAGGGTTTAGTTTGATCTTATAGTTTTTAGTTTCATTGTGCATTTTTTATCTCCGTAGCTATTAGTATGCTATATCCTTGGTGCACTGTGTTTGCGTTTGTAGAGTGTCCGCTTATAGCCTTTCCTATATACTCTTTTTCGCAAATTTCTTCATATATCACCACGCTACCGCTATCTGCCATTAGGAGTGGGCTTTTAAAAGGATTTGTACTTGCAAGCCCTCCACCATGTTTGCCAAATCTAGTAAATGGCTCATAGTAAAATTCTTTTAAATTTTCATCATCTATCACGACTGGACTAAGCGTCATAAAGGCATTTGAGCTCTTTTTTACGGACACCTTCTCAAACGCTCTGTACTCAAATGCCCCTTTACCTATGCTAGCTCTCTTACCATATCCACTTTTAGATACAACTTCAAGCGCTTTTTCTAGTTCGTCAAGTTTAAATTTATCATCTAGTAAAAAGTAGATATCTTGCTTACTAAATTTCATCTCCATTAAAGCATAAGGCGCAAATTTACCGCTCTCATCGGTCGTAAACGTATGGTAGTTTATGGAGTTTTTGATCGTTGCATTCTTTGTTAGTTCATAGCCAGCCTCGCCACTTGTTTTAGCGTTTTTGAAATTTCCGCTTTGCAGATCCTCCATGCTAAGCCAAATTTTCTTTCTATTTTCTTTTTTTAGCTCCAAATTTTCGCCCAAAAGATGACTTGGCATGCTAGGCTTTGGAAGATATCCACCAGCAAAGCCATCAGATACTATCAAAAATGGCTTTTTGTCATAGTCGCTTAGTAGCTCATTTAGCCTATCTTCTCCAAGCCTATATCTGATCGCCCAGCAAATTTGTCCAAACAAAGTATCACCCTTTAGCGGCGTTGTGAAATTTGACTTGGGTGTTATGGTAGTTTTATAAAGTGTCATTATTCCCACCTTAAATTTGTAAATTCAACCCTTCCGTAACCTCTTGAGCCGCTACCGCCTAGATAGTCGTTTTGTATTAGCTTAAGTCCGCTCTCAACCATCTCTTTTAGCTCGTTTTCGTTGTCATTATAAGGCTCTTTTTCATCAAAAACTTTTAGTCTAATAACAAGGTCAAATTTTACTCCAGATGGCACACGCTCGATCTGGCGAGGATGCTCGGCAGTTCCACTTTCTCTGTTGATCACGTTTTCATATTTTGCTTCGCTTAGTTTTAGCCCTTCACTCTCGCTAGACAACAAACAATCCCCAACGCTTATCCTAGTAATGCCAAATTTATTCTCTTTATCGCCAAAAATTTTTAGTAAATTTTGTGCCGCTTTTTTATCTGGCTCTGGTACTTTTTCTAAAATTTTAGAGTTAAATACTTCTCCTTCACCATATCCAACCAGCCTATTATTCCACTCTAGCAAGCTTCTCATTTTACCTTTTAGCGAGCTTCCGGGGATGTAAGGCTTATTTGTGTTTATATCTTTTATCACCTGCGAGTCTATGCCGCCTATCTTCATAGTATCATCGCCACCGCCTATATGAAGTCCGCTTAAAAGCTCTATTTGTCCCTTTAAAGTTAAAATTTTCATATTCTCTCCTTATTTTTTAGCAAAGCCTATAACGGCCTCGAAAAAGAGTTTAAATACCCTTAAATCATCTTTTGTCTTTACCTGAGCTACACATTTATTTATCATCTCGACAAATTCATCGCTTGAGCATTTTCTTGACTTAGAGTAAGCCGCTTTTGAATTTAGCATCTTTACAAATGGCAAAACTTCGCTAAAGTCTTCACTATTTGACTTTTGCTCTAGCTCGATTATATAGTCATAAAATGCTCTTATCTGAGTAGCTTTTGTTCTAGCAGAGACTAGATCAGCGACGATCTTTGCTGTTTCATCAAACAAATTTGGATCTTTCTTGTAGTCCAAAACTATCGGCGGCAAAGAGCTTACTTGCGGTTTATTGCCGGCATTATAGTTGCCACCGCCACTTCTATTGTATCCACTCATCGTTCTCTCCTTTTATATATGTATTCACAAATAGCCATCTTACTCTCCTTTGGATTGTTTTCTATCACATTATTTAGCATAAGAAGTAGCTCGTTCATCTCACCACCACTTTGCATATTTCTAGTAAAGCTATAGCTTAGCTTTGACTTCCACATCGTATTTTTCACATCCTCGCATACTTTTTTGCTCATCTCGCAAAGCTCAAGTAGCCTATATAAAAACGCTGTATTGTCTATATTAAATTTAGTAAATTTATCTAAAATTTGACTTCTGACATTTAGATAGCTATCCCACTTAGCAGTCTCTCCAAAGATAGTGATCGCATCTTTTCCACTCATCTCTTTTGAGCTCTCCAGCCACTTTTCACTAGTCTGCGCAAGAAAGCTTATAGGCGTAGATGGTTTTGCTAAAACGATGCCAAAAGAAATGCTTAGATCCTTTGCCTTTATAAATTTCATAAACTCTTGCCTTACAAAAACAGCAAGCTCTATCATCTGATCGTAGCTACCAACTATCAGCAGATCATCTCCTCCTGCAAAGACCGTGTAGCTATTTTCAAATTTCTCTTTCATCTTTCTTGGCACATATAAAGAGAAAAAATTATTTATCCCCTTTGAAAATGTGTCAAAATTTGCAAAGTTTTGCGTAACATCGCTATGTTTTATGAAATTTCCCATATTATCCACGTCAGCTTTTATCACAGCGATCGCATTATCTCCGCGTGATTTTTTAGCCAGATCTTCAAAATCCACTATGCTGCCAGCATTTTTAGCGACGTATGATCTTATAGTTTCACTTATCTCAAGATCCACATCCATAAAGTCTATGCCTATATCTTTGCTATTTATCTTCTTACTATCGCCAGCTAGCTTTTCGCCAAGACGTACAAAGGCGGCACAAATTTCGCATTTATCTTTGTCGTGAGCTATCTTTCTTATATTGCAGATCCTGCAAAGAGTTTGATTTGTTATGCCCTTGTCATAAAAAAGTACCGGTTCTTGCTCTTTTAAATTTAACTTTTTAAATTTCTCTAGCTCCACAGCCTTGCTAATCTTATCCCTTAGCTCTTTATATCGCTTGGGCTCCGCAAAGTCCGCTCTCTCGCACTCCACGCAAGATAGACTAACGCCGCTAACGCCAAAGAAATTTTTTATAAAATAAGCGTTTATAACGCCTTTTATCTCTTTAAAAATAGCTTCGTCAAATTTAGGGGATAGTATCTCAAATTTACCAGCCGTACATGACAAGATACATTTTTCATCTATGCTAAATTTTTGGCAGATAAATTTAGCCAAGACCATCATGAAAAGCTCGCAAAATGCAGACTTTGCCCTTAGTACCTTAGCCGCATTTTTTGAGCCTAGGTTGTCAAATATAAATTTTTGTATCCCATAAAAGTCCCCGCCTATTAAATACATCCTATCTTGCAATATCTCATCTATACTCTTAGATCCTTGCTCCAAAGAGACAAACTCATCATTAAAATAACTGCTAAATTTGCTCATTCATATCCTCCGTTTCTATTTTCCCTAGTCCAAAAACAGTCTGCTTGCCTACGCCTATTATCTCGCCTAGCTTTAGTAGCTCCATACACTCTTTGCTAACGCCCCTTATCTCTAAAGACCCCACCAAGCCACCAAAATTCATAGTAGTGTTTTGTCTATTGCTACGCCTAGTTAGCTCCACGTATTTTAGGTCTTTTTTAGTTATCTCGCCCTTTATCTCGCACGCTAACGCCTCGTGAGCTTGTCCAAATAGACCAAGCCTTCTTTGATAGATGGAGTTTAGTATCTCTTTTAGACTTATATTGTCATTTTTTAAAAAAACATTATCTTTTTTTATTCTTAGCGGTGTTACAAATTTAACCCTAACATCGCCCCCATCACCATCAAAGCTAAATTCTCTTATATACTCTTTAGGCAGGCTTATTTTATCCTCCGCCATACACACCTCACCATTTACAAACATATCAAATTTCTCATACCTAAGCCTATCTTTACCAAGCCCATATTTCTTTAGCATCATATATGCCGCAGAGGCGATATATGGTAGTTTTTCGCACGCGCTTTCTAGCAAAACTATGCCAAAGTCATACACTTTAGCCCCTAGCTCAAAGTCCAGCCTATATCTATGGTAGCTATTTTTCTTCTCATAAAAGTCGTAGTATAAACAGCTCTCATTTGCAAAGCATTCATCGCACTTATGGGTGTGATTTATACAGCTTACGCTTTTTAGTGCATACCCAAAGGCTCCTCGCACCTGCGAGCCAATAAAAAATGGCGGCTTTTGTGACGGCTCAAATTTCACTCTAAGCTCGGCATACCTCATCTAAACTCCTTATCTTCACATAGTCTAAAACCGCGCCCACCATGCTCTTTTTTAGAGCATTTTTTCTATTTATTTTAAGTTTGGGGATAAATTTATTAAGATCTGGTAGTTTTATCAGCACGCCAAGACTATCTCTTGTCACCCTTATATCACGAGAAAAGGTCAAAATCATATTAGTTTCGTTATTCACTTCAACGCTCGATTTTAAAATTGTCTTATTATATATGATTTAAAGGTAAATGTTTATGATTTTTAAATTTTTGTTTAAAAATTATTATTTTTGTATATTTTGCGCACCTTTATCACTCTTGGTTTTAGCTTAAATTTCCATCTTTTTGGCTAAAATTTCAAAAATTTGTGATTTTAAAGCTATTTAAGATAGGTTCTTTTACTTATCATTGTTAAATTTGACCTGACTAAGGGGATTGAAACATCTTATCTCCGTTCATTTCTAGAATTGAGACTAGCATAACATTTAAACAAATTTGACCCGTTCGAGGGGATTAAAACAATGTGTCTTTTGTTGGCATATCTAACTCCTTTTAGATTTAAACAAATTTGACCCGATCAAGGGGATTGAAACAGCTAAGCTTATGCAGTGGTGGAGTGATTATTTAGATAGCATTTAAACAAATTTGACCCGACTAAGGGGATTGAAACGAAAGCAGAGCCGATGCAAGTTGGTCTTTATTCATGCAATTTAAACAAATTTGACCTGATCAAGGGGATATAGCGACCCATACCACACTTAAAAGGTAAATTCAAAATGTTTACTAAAAACCTAGAACACATATTTACAAAAGGTGCTTTAAGCTCTGCATTTGACGAAATTTCTGCAAATTCTTTAGGTTTAGATGAGATCTCATATGCTGATTTTAAGAAAAACTTTGACGAAAACGCAGATCATCTCATACGTTCATTATTAAATGGCACTTACACGCCAGAACCGCTAAGAAAGATAAACATCCCAAAAGAAAATCGCAATGGCGTAAGACCCATAGGCATATCCTCTATAAAAGACAAACTAGTTCAAAAAGTCCTATACTCAGAGCTTAGTCCATACTTCGACGAGACATTTTTATCAAATTCCTACGCCTACCGCCCACACAAATCCACCTACAAAGCCATAAATAGAGCCAGTAGCTTCATAAACGAAAATGACTGCTGGATACTAAAAGCCGACGTAAAAGACTTTTTCGAGTCGGTAAACCACTCCAAGCTACTACAAATTTTGCAAAAACACATAAAAGACACAAAGATCATAAACCTTATCTCGCTATTTTTAAAAACTGGTGGATTTTTAAAGCACGACTTTAAAGAGCACAAAGTCGGGGTAAACCAAGGCGATATACTATCTCCAATGCTATCAAACATATATCTTGATCTAATGGATAGGTTTATAATCAAGACCACAGATAAATTTATAAGATACGCAGATGATTTTATAGTATGCTTTGCAGAAAAAGACGAAGCTTTAGAATTTGAGAAAAAGCTAGATGACTTTTTAAAACTACTAAATTTATCTCTTAATAAAGAAAAAACAAAAGTCGTAAATATAAACGACGGATTTGTCTTCTTAGGCGTTCGTTTCTTTGGTAAAAACCGCTGCGTAGATAACGATAAAATTCAAAAGATCATCTCAAATTTACACTCCGCAAGCAAAGAAAAGTCAAATTTCATAGACTATATCGACGAGATAAACGCCATCTTGCTTACGCTTAAAAACTACTATCTAAAGATCATACCGCCAAACTCACCGCAGATAATGCAGATAAAAGAGCATCTCATAGACTCTTTAGCCCAAAAGATCGCCCTATACAAACGAAACAAAAGTATAAATTCAAAAAAAGAGTTCACCCTCTATCTTGAAAAGATCGACTTTGGAGTATTGTTTGGTCAAAACGAGATAAAAGACAAGATAACCCTAGCCATAACAAAAGGCTATGACAAATATCTATCACAAAAAAGCTACGAAAACGAGCCCCGCAAGATAAACCAAAAAAGAAATTTCTACGCCAACAAGATCGCCTCGGATTCTACGCTTCATATCAACCAAATAGGTGTCTATCTAGGCCTTAGCAAAAATAAATTTACCATAAAGCAATACGGCAAAATTTATAAAGAATTTCCCATCTCTAAAATTTCCCGCATCATCGTTGATAGCGAGCATATCTCACTATCTTCTGCAGTGATATGGCGCTGCGCAAGAGAAAAGATCCACATCGATTTCATAGACAAGCACTACGTCCCATACGCCACTTTGCTAGCTTACAACAGCGTCTCTACTCAGACTACGCACAAGCAAGCCATGCTCCTCAACACACCAGCCCAGCTATATCTCGCCACATCTTTTGTCGAGGCAAAGATAAGAAACCAAACCAACTATCTAAAATACCTAAACAAATACCATAAATTTCTAACTCCACACATCCTAAAACTAGAAAATATCCTAGAAAGAAAGCTAAAATACGTCAAAAACACAAACGAGCTCATGGGATTTGAGGGCTCGGCTGCTGCCATTTACTGGGACGGCATAAAGAGTATATTACCGCTAGAATTTGAAAAGCGCATAACATTTGGTGCCAAAGATATCGTAAATTCCTCACTAAACTACGCCTACGCCATACTCTACTCCAAAGTCCAAGAGTGCCTATATCTAGCAGGGCTTAGCCTACATATCTCATTTTTGCATGCGCTTGACAGCACGAAGCCGACCCTAGTCTTTGACATGATAGAGCAGTTTAGGACATTTATGGTAGATAGAGTCATCGTTTCGATGCTAAACAAAGATGAGCCCATCTCACTAAACAAAGAAGGGCTTCTCACCGACGCTTCCAAAAAGCTCATAGCGCAAAATATGAAAGAAAAACTCGGAAGCTACACTATGTGGAAAAAGGAGTCATGCAAATGCGAAAACATAATCATGCAAGAGTGCTACGAACTAGCTCGCTTCGTAAACGGCGAGAGCAAAAGCTATAGACCTTTTGTAGGGAAATTCTAATGAAATTTGTAATAGCCTACGACATACAAAGCGATAAAAATCGCAAAAAGCTCTCAGACATCCTTGAAGGCATCGGCTACCGCGTAAATTTTAGCGTCTTTGAGTGTGAGCTCAATGAAGCCAAGCTCAAAAAACTGATAAAGTCCGCCAAAGCTTTGCTAAATGTCAAAACAGATAGCCTAAGATTTTACAGACTATGCGAAAACTGCGTGGGAAAAAGCTTTGAGCTATGCGATAAAAAAGGTATCTTTGAGATGCAAGAGCTCTTTGTCTAGCTTATGTCGTTCTTAAATTTCTTTTGGATTTTTGAT
>ERZ772974.465-NODE-465-length-30205-cov-4.211144_pt1 | contig 30205 bp, 23 predicted proteins | sample MGYA00580671_ERZ772974 | MGnify/ENA primary metagenome ERZ772974 (study PRJEB29015, sample SAMEA2738065) | human oral metagenome | biome: human oral; feature: human-associated habitat; material: saliva | place: China | collected 2218 ... | reverse complement strand
TGGTAAAAGCAAAAGATGGTAAATACTACAAAGCTGATGAAGTAAAAGCTGACGGTACTGTAAAAACTGCTGAGGAAAACAAAGGTAAAAAACCAGAAGAAGTGACAACTCCACAAGCTCGTGTGGTAAATCCTAATGGTGAAACTACAGCGCCAACTACCTTGTCCAACATCGCAGATGGAAAAGTAGCAGCAGATTCTAAAGAAGCTGTGAACGGCGGACAATTGAACACTGTTAAAACTGATCTAGCTACTGCATTAGGTGGTGGTGCTAAAGTAGAAAATGGCACTTTCACAGGCCCTACATACAACATCACAAAAGATGATGGCACAGGTACAGAAGCAGTTAAGAATGTAGGTGATGCGATTAGTAAATTAGATGGTCGTATCAATAATGCAAACACTGCACTTGCTAATAAAGGATTAGATTTCACAGGTAATGACACAACAGATGCTGGTAAAGTACATCGTAATTTAGGTGAAACTTTAACAATCAAAGGTGCAGATAACTTCACTCGTACAGCAACTGAAACAAATAATATCAAAGTGGTTAAAACTGATAATGACCTTGATGTGAAATTAGCAGAAAACCTTGGTAACATCAAAGAAATCGCTGGTAATGGCAAAGATAACCTAGTGATTAAAAATGGTGATGCTACCATTACCTTGAAACCTAAAAAAGACGCAGAAGGTACTAACCCTGCTACACCAGCTACAGTCGACTTTGGCAATGCGAAAGTAGTAGCCCCTAATTTAGAGGCATCTATCACATATCGTGCTAATAGTGCAGAAGATGCAGATGCTAAGACTGTAACATTACAAAAAGGTTTGAACTTCGTATCTGGTGATGGTACAGTAGCTACTGCTGAAGCAGCAAAAGCAGGTATCACAATTGCAGCTGATAAAGATGGTAAAGTTGTATTCGGCTTGAATGAAGCAACACGAAATGCTATCGATAATGCAGCGGATAAAAACTTAAGTAATTTATCTGATGCTGGTAAGGATAAAGTGGCTGATTTAGCAAAAACAGCAGCAAGAGATGCAGTAAAAGTTACAGCTGGTAATAATGTGACTGTAACATCTGAAACAAAAGATGGTAATACAACATACACTGTAAACGGTCGTGATACAACTGTAAAAGCAGCTGATAATGGTAGTGTTTCTGTTACTGGTGGTACCTTAAATGCTAAGGGTGAACGTGAATACACAGTGGATTTAACAGCAGATGCGAAAGCGGAACTGGGTAAGATTTCTGATCTAAATACACGTTTGGGCAGTGCAGAAGGCAAAATCACAACGCTTCAAGGTGATATGACTAAGGCAAAAGATGATATTGCAGCGAATACGAAAGCAATTGATGCTAATAAAGAAGCCATAGCTGCCAATAAAAATGCAATTGCTGACAATGCAAGAGATATTGCAGCCAATAGAAAAGATATCGATGCTAATAAACAAGGTATTGCAGAGAATAAAAAACAAATTGGCGAAAATGCAAAAGCGATTGCTAAAAATGCAGAAGATATCAAGAAAAATGTAGAAGATACTAAGAAAAATACTCAAGATATCAAGAAAAATGCAGATGCTATTAAAGCTAACACAGATCGTATTCAAAAAGTAGAAAATCGTGTTGCTACAGCAGAAGGCAAAATTGCTACTAATGAAAAAGCAATTAAAGACAATGCTGCTGCTATTCAATCTAATACAAAAGCAATTGGTACTAATACAACAGCCATTGCAAAAAATGCAAGTGATATCACAAAAGCAAATAAAGAGATTGAAAGCTTAAAAGGTAATTCTGCAACAAAAGATTTAAGTAACTTGACAAATACTGGTAAAGATACAATTACTAAATTGATCGATGTGAAGGGTGAAAATGGTATTACAGTTACACCAAGTACTGATAGCACTACTAGAGTAAAAACTTTCACAGCAAAATTAAATGACACAGTTACATTTGGTTCTGGTGATAAGAAAATTACTGTAGATGGTACAACAGGTACTGTTACAAGTAAAGCAGTAGCAGCTGATACAGTAAAAGCTAATACGGTAAATGCTAAGACGGTTCAATTAGGAGACTCTACAGGAACTAATACAACTGTTACAGCAGATGGTATAGCAGTAACGACTAAGAAGCCTGATGGTACTACATCTAAAGTAGAAATCAAAAATGGTACAGTATCTGGTTTGACAAATACGAAGTGGGATCCAGCTAAAGTTGTGACTGACGCAGATCGCAGTGTAGTGGCAACACAAGGTCAAGTGAAAGACGTAACGGATACCTTGGCACGTGGTCGAGTATTTGTAGGTGACACTGGTAGCACAGTGACTGTAGGTTTAGGCGATACGTTAGCTATTAAAGGTGGAGCTACTAAAGCATTAACAGATGATAATATCGGTGTTGTATCTACAGAAGCTAAAGATGGCAAACCAGCTACTATGACTGTTAAGTTAGCGAAAGATGTGAAAATGAAAGATGGTTCCACATCCTACGAATACTACTTACCTGAAATGAAAACAAATCCAGATGGTTCTAAAGAAATTATTAAGAATGCAGATGGATCTGTGAAATATCAAACAGGTAAAGATGGTAATCCAATTCGTCTAGTAACAACTACAGTCAATGGCGAAGGTATTACGATTGCACCAGTCAAAGGTTTAGATAAACCGACAGTTTCCTTAACGGCGGATGGTCTAGACAATGGTGGCAACCAAATTCACAATGTAGCAGCAGGTACAGCTAATACAGATGCAGCAACAGTAGGCCAAGTACGTGCAGCAGCACACGCTTTAAATAACCGTGTGAATGAAGCTGGCGCTCATGCAGCAGCCCTAGCAGCTATGAATCCATTGAGCTATGATCCTCTTAAAAAATCTCAAGTCATGGCAGGCGTTGGATCCTATAAAGGTAACAAAGCCTTAGCATTAGGTGTGGCTCATTATGCGAACGAAGATACTCTCTTTAATGTGGGTGTTGCCGTTGGCGATGGAAGCAACATGGTCAATGCAGGTGTGACATATCGATTTGGCGGAGAATATAGTGCGGTTCCTGAACGTTATAAAGGCGGTCCAATTTCTTCTGTCTATGTAATGCAAGACGAAGTAAGTGCATTAAAAGCTGAAAATGCTGAAATGAAAGCACAAATGAAAATGCTTATGGAACGCATTGAAATGTTAGCAGCAAAATAACTCAATAGGAGATAGCTTATTGCTATAAGAAAGAATGGACATCGCGTCGAAAGGCGTGATGTCCATTTTACATGTTAGAAATATACTGTGGTATATGATAGTTTTTTTATAAAATGATGAAATATGCAATATTGAAAAAAACTGATGAAACGTATATAATTAAAAGTATAAAATATAATAGGATTATAAATGCGTTGAAATTCAACATCTTTGCAATTATACTTAAACATTTAACGAAATGTGAAGCATGGCATAATACAGGATTAGAATGATGAAAAATGATTTGATTATTAATAAAAGTGAATAAAATAATCAAAATTATACTAGTACTTTTAGCGTAGATGTGTATAATAAGAAGTAGATAATGTATTTCTTTATCATAAAATTTAAGATTGAAACATGTAAATGTGACTATGTATTGATTATGTAGTGATGTATAAGTTACATCGATAAATGGGGTAGTTTATATTTTATAAATATAAAAAATATATAGTTCAAGGTTTGATGACCAGAAAAAGGGAGGATTATCACAATGAACAAGTTATTCAAGGTTATTTGGAGCAAGTCTAAGCAATGCTACATCGTAGTGTCAGAAGTAGCGAAAAATACCACAGGTAAAAAGAAAATTGCCGTAGCTAGTGTATTAGCAGCTTTGGCAGTGAGTGCACAAGTGGCAACTGTACAAGCGGCAATTCCTGAGGGGGAGGCCACTAATGGAGCGGCCCTAGCTATCGGTAATAATGTAAAGGTCAGCAATGATAGTTCCACCGGTCTTGGTAAAGATATTGAAGTGACGAGACGGTTCGCCGTAGCTGTTGGATTTGGCGTTAAGGCCAGTGCAGATAATGCTGTGGCAATTGGTTCAGGAGCTAGATTTGGGACAATACAAGCCTTAGGTAATGATAGCATTGCCGTAGGGACCCGTGCAGAAGCAGGCATGCAAAGTTCTATCGCCATTGGTCGTTTGAGTCGTGCTGTTACAGGTGAAAAAGGCGTTGCTATCGGTAATGAAGCGGTGACGACAGCGTTGTCTGCCATTGCGATTGGTAACAAAGTGAATGCTACGAAAGACACGGCCATTAGTATTGGTAACGAATCCAACGCCACTGGAACAGCAGCAGTTGCCTATGGTAACAAAGCACAAGCAACAGCAGATAGTACTGTAGCAGTAGGGGATCAATCGAAAGCTACAGGTGCCAATGCCACAGCAGTTGGTACATCTAGTGAAGCTACAGAAGAAGTGCATTGGCAGCTGGTAATGCAGCCTCTGCAACAGGAAATGCTGCCTTAGCTTTAGGTAAAAAGGCCAGTGCTAGTGGAGCTAGATCTGTGGCGATAGGTAATGCAGATAATGATGAAACAGCGACACTTGCTTCAGCAACACAGGCAATTGCAGTAGGTAACAAAGCACAGGCTAAATCTGAAAATTCCATAGCCGTAGGGACTAATACTGCAAGTAGTGCAGCGAATGCAATTTCTATCGGTACTAATGTAAGTAATACAGGTGCTGCAGCTGTTGGTATTGGTGTAGGTATCACCGTAGAAGGTTATAAATCTACTGCTGTAGGGCATGATCTACAGATACGTAACACAGGAAGTACCAATATTGGTTATAAATCTGCGGTAGATGCCAATCAAGCTGTTAGCGTTGGTGCACGAAATAGTGTGGATGCAAATGCTCAATATGGTACAGCAGTAGGTTATTTCACACGTGTTACGGCTAAAAATGCTGTCGCTATTGGTTCCAGTAACGATAATAACGGTAACAGCGATGAAGGCAAAGTATTAGCGTCTGCTGAAAGTGCAGTAGCTATTGGTACATCTGCTCATGCAGAAGCGGCTAGCGCAGTAGCAATTGGTACAAAAGCTAAAGCACAATTGGCTCATTCCGTAGCATTAGGTGAAGGTTCCACAACAACAGCAGCTGATGGCAATGCTACAACTGGTTACTTAACAAATGATGCAGTGAATAACACTGGTAATGGTATCATCTCCGTAGGTAATGGCGGCACGATTCTTCGTCGTATCACAAGTGTTGCTAGTGGTACCAATGATACTGATGCGGTGAATGTTAAACAATTGAAAGCATTACGTAACGCATCTCTTAGCACGGTTACAGTTGTAAATGGTGCTTCAACAACAGATTTAGTGCCTAACACAACAGAAGGCGATGCAGAGGCCCATAAAGTAAAATTAGTAGCAGGTAATAATATTACCTTAACAGCGAATGGCAATGCTGTAACGATTGCATCTAAGAGCGAAGTGAATACTATTGAAAGTGGAAACAAGGATGCTATTTCTGTTACGAATACAAATGGTAAGGTTAGTGTAACACCTAATTTAGCATCCGATGTAAATGCCACTGACGATGCTAACAAATTGGTAACAGCTGGTAAAGTAAAAGAAGCCTTAGCTGACAAAGTAAGTACTGCAAAATTAAATGAAGAATTAGGGAAAAAAGCAAATGCTGTTGATGTAACTAATTTGACAAACAATAAACTAGATAAAACAGCTGAATTGCATGTTAAAAAAGGATCCTATGCGGTAAATAGTGACGGTAGTGTTACATTAGATAAAGCAGATGGAACAGGTGCGGTCAAAACAGAGGAAGCTGTAACAATCACTGGTATTGCAAGTAAAACTGCTTTAGAACATTTAAAAACAGAAGTAGATAAAAAAGCAAGTAAAGATGATTTAGATACGAAAATTGGTGAAGTCAATGCTGAATTAGCTACGAAAGTAAGTAATGATACTTTCAGAGAAGAAATGGCTAAAAAGGCTGACTTAAAAGCCATTAACGACTTGAAAGATGTATTGGCTGGCAAAGTAGATACTGCAGCACTTGATAAAATGGTAGCTGCCTTAGGTAATAAAGTTGATGAAACTGAATTAAATGAACGTTTAAAAACAGAAAAAGCTGAAAATGCAGCAGCTCTTAAAAAGGCCGTAGATGAAGCAAAAGCAGCTGCTAATACGGGTGTCAATGATTTAAAAGAAGGCAAACTTGATAAATCTGCTGAATTACATGTTGTAAAAGGCGAATATGAAGTAGATAGTGATGGTACTGTGACATTGAAAAAAGCAAATGGTGAAAATACTGAAATTGCTGATGAAAATGTTACGATTAAAGGCGTTGCCTCTAAAGCAAAATTAGATGAAGTAGCTGGTAAAGTCACTGCAGCTGAAGGTGATATTACTAAACTAAAAGCTGGTGTGGAAGAGAATAAAAATGGCTTGGGAGATCTTAAAGATAAAGTAGATACAGTAGAAGGAACTGCTAATAAAGCAAAAGAGGATCTCGCGGGATTAACCACTAAAGTGGATGGCATCGATGGAAAAGTGACGGCACAAGGTGAAAAAATCGCTGCTGCTGATGAAAAAATTGCGGCTATTGAAAAAAATATTACTGATAATGTAGTAACAAATGATGGTATGGCAGGTAAATTAGAGGCCTTAAAAACTGACTTAGGTGCTAATACAACATTGTCCTTCGCTGGCGATACAACAATTGATGATAAAGGCACAGATGCAGCTGACGATGATGATAATAGTGCTACTAAATTATCCTTGAACTTAAAAGAGAAAACCTTAAAAGTAAAAGGTGCCACTGATGAAATCAAAACGGAAGCTAAAGGTGATACCATTACTGTCGGTTTATCTGATAAAGTAAAAAAAGAGTTAGCCAACATTTCTAAATTAGGAGACACAGCAGCTGATGGACGTGATGGTAAAGGTGCTACAGGTAAAGCGGCAGATGATCCAGATGCTACGGCAGCTGATAAAGGATTAACTGGTCAAGATGGTTTGAATGGTAAATCCTTGACAGATAAAGTCAATGCATTACGTAATGGTGAAGCAGGATCTGTGGTATACACGGATGATAAGGGCAATCGTTTAGTAAAGGCAAATGATGGTAAGTACTACAAAGCTGATCAAGTAGATAAAGATGGTAATAAAATTGGCTCTGCAAAACCAGTAGATTCTGATAAATTACAAGCTAGTGTGATGAATCCAGATGGTAAAGGTGGTCCGACTACATTATCTAACTTGAAAGATGGTAAAATTGCTGAAAACTCTAAAGATGCGGTGACTGGAAATCAGTTGCATGCAGCAAAAGCCGAAGTTGCTAAATATCTTGGCGGTGGTGCGACTGTAGATGAAAATGGTAATGTAACAGAACCAACCTTTACAGTAAAAGATAAAGACGGTAAGAATGTTGATGCGCATAATGTAGGAGACGCATTGTCTACTATGAATGAACGCTTAAATAATTCTAACGCTGCAGCCGCGGCTGATATTAAGCAATTAAAAGATATGGAAGGCCTAAGCGATAAAGGTAAAAACGCTATTAAAGATATAGCAAAAGATGCGATTGATATTAAAGGTGATAATCATATTACATTTACCTCTACCATTGAGGATGGCAAAAAGGTATTCCATGCAAAATTAGATGAGAAGATCACTCTTGGAGGCACAGCTGATGACGGCGATCATGGAGATGATCCAGGAGTAAAACTAGATGGCCATGAAGGTTATGTGTCAGCTGGTAAAGGGCCGAATGAAGTTAAAATGAATGGTGCTAACGGTACGATTACAGCTGGGGATACAAACGGCGACAAATTTGTAAAGATTAATGGTGCTGATGGTAGCGTACAAGCTAACAAAGTAACTGCAGGTAAAGGTGATAAAGCCGTATCTTTAGATGGAGATAAAGGTACTATTACAGCTGGTAAAGGTGCAAATGCTGTTGCTGTTGACGGTACTAAAGCACTTATCACAGCAGGTACAGGTGAAAACCAAGTTGGTATCAATGGTAAAGATGGTAGTGTAACAGCTAAAACGGTAAAAGCAAAAGATGGTGTTTTTAATAAAGTCACTGCAGGTAAAGATGATAAAGCCGTATCCTTAGATGGCGATAAAGGCACAATCACAGCAGGTACAGGTGCTAATGCAGTTTCGGTGGATGGCACAAAAGCGCTTATCACAGCAGGTACAGGTGAAAACCAAGTAGGTATCAATGGTAAAGACGGTAGCGTAACAGCTAAAACTGTAAATGCTAAAGATGTGAATGCCAATACACTTACTTTGGGGGATAAAGATTCTCCTGAAGCTGTAAAAATGGATGGTACCAAAGGAACTATTACAACAGGCAAAGATGCAAAAGCTATTGAAGTAAACGGACCGGAAGGAACGATTACTCTAGGTAAAAAAGACGGCGATACTAAAGTAGAATTGAATGCTGAAAAAGGTAGTGTAACAGCTAATATGGGTACATTCGGTGCTCCAGCAGATGATAAGGGTGTTCCGACAAAAGAAGGCGTTAATACTACCACTATCACTGATAAAGGATTGTCCGTAGTAAGCAAAAATGCGGATGGCACAGTATCTAAAGTAGAAATCAAAGACGGTAAAATCACTGGCTTAAATGGTTCTGAATACAACAATTACAAAAAAGATGAAAAGGGTAATGTTGTAAAAGACAAAAATGGAAAACCTGTAGTAGATAGTTCTGTGAAAATGGATGGTGCAGGCCTTAGCATTGCTCCAAGTACAGGAGATCCTACGAAATCTGTAAGCTTAACAAAAGACGGCTTAAACAATGGCGGTAATCGTATTACCAACGTTGCTCCAGGTGTTGCAGATACAGATGCAGTGACTGTAGGTCAAATGAAAGAGGTTACTGGTAAAATTGGTAATGCTTTGGAAAAAACGGCTCAACGCGTTGATGAAGTGGGTGCACACTCCGCAGCTTTAGCAGCCTTGAACCCATTAAGCTATGACCCATTGAGAAAATCTCAAATCATGGCAGGTGTAGGTTCTTACTCTGGTAACCAAGCATTAGCATTAGGTCTTGCACATTATGCAAATGAAAACTTAATGGTAACTGCTGGATTTACAATGGGATCTGGTAAGAGCATGGCAAATCTTGGCGCTACATACCGCTTCGGTAGTGGAGAACATGATGACCTTCCAGAACGTTATAAAGGTGGTCCAATCTCCTCCGTATATGTAATGCAAGATGAAATTGCAGAATTGAAAGCAGAAAATGCTAGAAAAGATGCTGAAAATGCAGAAATGAAAGCACAAATTAAAATGCTTATGGAACGTATGGGTATGGCATAAAACTAAATAACAACAGTTAGTACTAAACTATGCATACCAAAAAGTGGGTACCCCGTCGTAATGACGTGGTACCCACTTTGTTCATGTATATATTTTATTTCTATGATCAAAATCAACGGCTACAATTACTAATTTATCATCTTTAATTTCAACTATTAATCGATAATTAAGTATACGATATCTCCAGAAACCTTTGAGATTTCCTTTCAAAGGCTTCCCATGTATACGAGGATCCTCTGTTCCACAAAGGTTTTTTTTAATATATGAGTATAATAATTTTTGAGTAGAAGAATCCATTTTTTTTATTTTTTTATGTAATTTAATAGGAATAATTACTTGATATCCCATTCTTTAGCAGCCTCCTCAAATGTTAGGAACTCCATAGAATCTTTTTCTTGTAAATATTCGTTGACGATAGATACATCGTATTCATCTTCGATTTGTTCTAACAACATAGTTTTAATATATTGAGAGATATTTTCTCCTTTACTTTCAATATATTGACGAATAATTTTATCTTCTGCTTCATTAAACCGTACAGATATAACAGCCATGATAATCACCTCGCTTCTTATGTTTACATTGTAAACGCAGAGGTAAAAAAAGTCAAGAAACTTTAACTTAAAAGTAATGGAGTAAGAAAAATCTATATGTATGTAGTTAGTGTAAAACGTTTACAGGGAAAATAAAATAGAAAATATCCCTTAAAAGTGCTAGAATGGAAACAAATGATATTCTGTATGAATGATAGATTAGAAAGGAGTTTCTATGGTAATCGAGATTGGACAAGTGGGTATGGCTACGGTAGTAGTGGAATCTAACAATACAGCGGAGTACATGGGTAGTGGTACTTTACCTGTATTTGCCACACCTGCAATGGTGGCGTTGATGGAGAAAGCAGCCTATACCGGTATTCAAGGTGATTTAGGAGATGGAGAAGGATCTGTTGGGATTTGCATGGAAACAAGTCATGAAGCGGCTAGTCCTTTAGGTGCAACAATTACTGCGATGGCAACAGTAGTAGCTGTTGACGGAAGAAAAGTAACCTTTGAAGTAGTCGCTAAAGAAGGTGAAAAAGTTATCGGCCGTGGCACACATGAGCGTTTTATTATTAATAATGAAAAGTTTATGACGAAGATCGTCACTGGTTAGTCTATAAAGTCTGTGGGGGTTTAACTTAATAAGTATAAGGAAAGAACACGATACATTCCTTCGCAAACTGATCCTACGGTAGGTTTGCTACGGAACATATCGTGCTCTTTATGTCTTACGATATTCATATTAATTTTTACTTTTTAAAATTAAACAATTTGCACAAAATATGCTATACTATAAATAAGAGCGTCAGCAACGTGTGTTGGGCTCATCTCTTCCTATAATGGGAGGAGGTGATACTATGACACCATTTGAAAGTTTATCTTTATTGATACAATTTCTTATGCTTGTTATAGCATTTTTAACTTACTTAAACATGTAAGAAAAAGCCTAACGAATGAGGTCTTGCACACCTCAATACGTTAGGCCATTTCTTTTTCATAGCATTTAGAGATGAGCCTAACGCCTTCGATACGTTGTTGGCTCTCTTTTATTATGTCTAGTATACCATACTTTCAACAGTATGCCAAATTATTTGCGAGGGATGCGGCGTAGAATCGGGATTAATAGCAAGGCTACTAAGATGCCGATGCCGCTGGTTAGGAAGGATGCTGGTAGTCTTGTTACGGCAGCGATGTAGCTGTCGAGTACGACCCACCATGCTACGAAGTAGCCCGCCGCTGTCCAAATGGCACCTACAATCATGGCAAAGAGTAAACGCAAGGTAGATACGGAACGAACTGGCACAGCTGGTCTCCAACCGACTGTTAACAAGCCTACGATTACGCCGGCTAAGCCTTTGATAACAATGGAGAATACCGTGTATTGGGAATGACCCATGATGAGGTCAAAGATACCGGAGCCGATGGCTCCAGCTAGGCCTGCATAGAATCCGCCGAACACGGATGCCATAGAGAATAGGGCTGCGGAACCAAGGTGCACCATAGCGCCTGTTGGCAACGGCACTTTTATGATCGTAAATACAATGCATAAAGCGGATAATAATCCAATATAGATAATGTCTTTAATACTTAAGTTCATAGGTCCTCCTTATTGCGGATCAGGTATAGAAATTAAACGGTCTAATAGTAGTTCAAGAGCCAAGCCGTCACGTAAGGAACCAATTTCCTCGTGGGTGAACTTTACTGCCTCTGTAGTAAACTCACCGGCAATGTGAGACGCCTCTTCTGGGGTATAGCCACGTAGTACGAGGGCGGTCAGAATAGCTGTGAAAGTATCCCCCGTTCCGTGTGCTTTCACTTGCACTAATGGATTGGATATCCAGGTGATGGTATCCGTGCTGCCACGATAGACGGCGATGAGGGCGGAGTTCTCCGACGGTAAGCTAGAGAGAACTACATACTCTGGGCCTTGGGCATGCAAACGGCGGCACATGTCGTAGATGACCTCTTCTGATTGTGGTGTAGGATCATAAGGCATGTCCAATAGGAAACAAGCTTCTGTGTAGTTCGGCTTGATAATGAAAGCTTTCGTAATGAGCTTGCGCATTTCTTTTACCATTTCATCGTTGTAGATGGAATACAGTTTTCCATCATCAGCCATAGCGGGGTCTACCACAACTAATTTATCTTTGCCGAATCGTTCGATGGCATCTTCTACGAGGCGAATTTGCTCTGGCGATGCCAAGAAACCACTTTGAATAGCATCGAAAGTGATGTCGTTTTTGTTCCAACAGTTGTAGAAGCTTTCAAGATGGTCAGTAATGTCCACTAATTCAAAGTTAGGATATTCTAAATGATTGCAAAGCACTGCTGTTGGTAATGGGATGGGTTGGCATCGTAAGGCACTCACTAAGGGGATGAATACGGTTAACGAGCAACGGCCGACGGAGCTCATATCTTGTATGGATAATATAGTAGGTACATGATTCATAGGACACACTCCTTTTGTTTGTAATAGATACCTTCACATAATAACGCCACTATAATGCTTGTAATATATGTTTTCCCATTCTTATCGTTATGGATAACATCTTGGGGATTGTTATCTAGTAAATAAAACCTGTATAGGCGCACTATATGTGAAGAAGGATATTCTAAGAATGCTATTAGTATACACTTTCACAGTGTCATGTGTAAATACACAGAAAATATAAAAATAACAGGACAGATGTGTAAAAACTAGAAATTATTGTCATGTTAACGTATAATAAAGAGATACATAACAATAGTTTGGAGATTGAATATGAGTGTTTTAACTGTAACCAATGTAACCCATGGATTTGGGGCAAGACAAATATTAGATGATGCATCCTTTCGTTTGCTGAAAGGTGAACACGTGGGCTTGATCGGCGCCAATGGAGAAGGAAAGTCAACCTTTTTAAATATCATTACCGGCCACTTGATGCCTGATGAAGGTAAAGTGGAATGGTCCAATCAAGTGACGGTAGGCTATTTGGATCAGCATAGTGTCCTAGAAAAAGGAATGACCATTCGTGACGTGTTACGAGGGGCCTTCGATTCTCTCTATGGCATTGAACAACAATTGCAAGATGCCTATTTAGAAATGGGCGATTGTTCTGAGGATAGAATGAATGAGCTTATGGAACTTACCGGCGAATGGCAAGAGATGTTAGAGCAACGTGGTTTCTATGAAATCGACGCTACCATTGAACGGACAGCGCAAGGCTTAGGCTTAATGGATATTGGTCTTGATCGTGATGTGATGGATTTGAGTGGTGGTCAACGGACGAAGGTGTTGCTCACTAAATTGTTGTTGGAGCAACCTACAATTTTACTATTGGACGAACCGACGAACTATTTGGACGTGGACCATATTAAATGGTTGCAAAACTATTTACAAAATTATGAAAATGCCTTTATCTTGATTTCTCATGATGTGGAGTTTTTAAATTCCGTAGTGAACGTCATTTACCACATTGAGCAAGCGCAGCTCACAAGATATACTGGCGATTATTACCAATTCTTAGCGGCCTACGAAGTGAAAAAGCAACAAGCTTTGCGTGCTTACGAGCGGCAACAGCAAGAAGTGGCAGACATGAAAGATTTCATTCAGCGCAACAAAGCCCGTGTAGCCACCCGTGGTATGGCGAACTCTAGAGCGAAGCGTTTAGAAAAAATGGAAATCTTAGAGAAACCACAAGAAAAGATAAAACCATCCTTTGGATTTAAAGAAGGACGTACACCGAGTCGTTTTATAGTGGATGCCAAAGACCTTGTTTTAGGATATGATGAGCCGTTGACACGACCTGTGGAAGTGGTCATCGAACGAGGTAAGAAAATCGCCATTCAAGGTGTAAATGGCTTAGGAAAAACGACCTTATTAAAAACCTTGTTAGGCATGATTCCTGCTCTATCTGGACAGATAGAAAAAGGGGAGTTTTTACAAATTGGCTATTTTGCTCAAGAAGATAGCCGAGATAATTCTAAAACGGCATTGGATTACATTTGGGATGCTTATCCGTCCTTGACGAATTCTGAGGTGCGTGCAGCCCTCGCTCGTTGTGGTTTGACGAATGAGCATATTACGAGTCAAATGCGCGTGTTGTCTGGTGGGGAAAATGCCAAAGTTCGTCTCTGTAAATTGATGCAAGAATCCTATAATGTACTTGTATTAGATGAACCGACGAACCATTTAGATGTGGATGCGAAGGCAGAATTGGCACGGGCGTTGCAGGCTTTCAAAGGGACTATCGTCCTCGTCTGCCATGAACCGGAATTTTACGAATCTTGGGTGACTGATATTTGGACTATCGAAGATTGGACGACAAAGATTATTTAGGAGATGATTATGAAAGAACAAGCTCTAGACGGTGTGCGCCAATTATTAGAAGGCCTTGGTATCGATCTTGAAGCGCAGGGAATGACAGATACGCCGAAGCGTGTGGCCGCGTTATTTGAAAGCTTGTTTTCTGGACGTGATAGCACGGGTAAAGAGGCGCTCGGCGATGTATACCCGACAGAACATACGGGTCTAGTATCGGTGAATCATATTCCGTTCTATTCCATATGCGAACATCATTTGATGCCCTTCTATGGAAAGGTGCACATTGTGTATCAACCACGGGACGGTAAAGTATTTGGTTTAGGTCGTTTGAAAGCATTGGTAGATGTCTTTGCGAAACGACCGCAATTACAAGAGCGATTCACCCATGATATTGCTACATCTTTAGTGGAAGATGGCGATGTGTTGGGCGCTATGGTGATGGTAGAAGCCACTCATTTATGTATGCTCATGAAAGGCGAAGTATCACAAAAAACGGTGGCGAAAACCATAGTAGCTACAGGTGTGTTAGAGCCTATGGGGGTATTACGAGAGGAAGCGTTGGTGTTATTAGGAGGTAACGATCATGTTTAAGTACCGTAAGTACAATTGGCAAGATGGTAAACAATTAGAACTAAAAGACCGTACATTGATTATGGGGATTTTGAATGGGACTCCCGATTCTTTTTCTGATGGAGGTCGTTACAATACTTCTGATACAGCCGTGGCGCATGCGAAATCGATGATTGAGGAAGGCGCAGATATTATCGATGTAGGCGTAGAATCTACACGCCCAGGGCATACACAAATTTCTGTGGCTGACGAAATCGGACGGATGAAAGAAATTTTGCTGCCTGTATTAGAGGTCTCTACGGTGCCTGTATCTGTAGATACATATAGGGCAGAAACGGCTGAGTTTGCCTTATCCCATGGAGCTCATATTTTGAATGATATTTGGGGCTTAAAATATGATAAAGATATGGCGGCAGTAGCGGCAAAATACGATGTGCCTGTGATTATTATGCATAATCAGAATCATACGAATTATGATGATATCATCGATGATATGAAAGCATTCTTTTTCTCCTCCGTAGATTTGGCTTTAAAAGAAGGGGTAAAACCTCAGAATATTTGGCTCGACCCAGGTATTGGTTTTGGTAAAGATTATGCCCAAAACGTGGAAGTGATCCAACGTTTAGGAGAAATTACAGTTTATGAATATCCTGTGTTACTAGCGCCGAGTCGTAAGCGTTTTATCGGTACCATATTAAATGAATTACCAGCGGAAGAGCGTGATGAAGGGACGGTAGCGACTTGCATTACAGGTATGATTCAAGGTGTGGATATGGTGCGTGTACATAATGTAGAAATGCATAAACGGGCTATCACGGTGGCAGATGTACTATTACGAGGTGAGTAATGGACAAAATTAACTTGCGAAATATGGCATTCTATGGATACCATGGTAATTTAGCTAGTGAAAATGAATTAGGTCAACGTTTTTTTGTAGATATTTCTATTGGTGTAGATTTGACGAAACCAGGACAATCTGACAGCATTGAAGATTCTATTAATTATGCAGATGTGTATGAACGGACAAAAGCTATCGTGGAAGGGCCCCCACAACGATTGATTGAACGGGTAGGAACACTCATTGCAGATGATTTATGGAATACGTATAAGGGAATTGTAGGACTTTCAGTGACGGTGCGTAAACCAGAGGCGCCTATTCCAGGAGTGTTGGACTATGTAGAAGTGGTGATTACACGAGGTCAACTATAATGTATACCTATTATATTGGCATCGGATCTAATCTCGGCGATCGAGAAGGGTATTTAGCATTCGCAGTAGAACAATTATGTGGTGTACAGGACGTGGCTAATGTAGAGCACTCTAGTTGGATAGAAACGCCGCCATGGGGCCCTGTGGAACAAGGTCCATTTTTAAACGGTATATTGAAAGTCCAATCCAGTCTAGAACCGCTGATTATGTTAGAAATCATATTGCATATTGAACGGTTGGCAGGTAGACAGCGAGATATTCATTGGGGACCTAGAACGCTAGATCTAGACATTGTATGGATAGAAGATGAAGCGGGTCAATGTGTTGAAGTACATACCCAAAAGTTAGTGGTACCTCATCCATACTTTTGGGAACGTCAATTTGTGTTGGAGCCCTTACAAGAGGTGTATCCTACGTTCAACTATGAAGGCGTTTCTATTGCTAGTCGCCTAGACACGTTACGAGTATTAGAATCTTAAAATCTTAAAGCATTTACACATGCCCTATGCAATGAATGACTGCTGTTGACAATGGAATAACAGTTTCTCTGCAAAAGGATATGAATCAATAAGGAGCATACTATATGGGTTCTTTTTTTAGAAAAGGATGGGTAAAATTTATCCTTCTCATGTTTATATTTACGGCTATTACATCACCTATCGTGGTGTTATTTGGGCCTTTTGATAATATTAAACGTACCGTAGTGGGCGCTATTTTACGGTCTCGCCATCCGCATTATATTACATGGCTGTATACGCCTGAAGAAATTCAGAAAATTGTAGGTACTGTAGGTACAGGTGAAAACCAAGAATTATTTAAGTTCGATGTGAAAGAAGATACATCTTTAAATTTACGCAAAATTGAATCTAATCGGTATACGGGCTTTTTACTAGAAATTCCAGATCCTCGCCGCATTCAGGTGGCTACAGCGCCGCAGTTGAATGAAAAAGGGGAAACCACTAGTAACATTGCGCGCCTTAACGGAGCAGTAGCGGCCATCAATGGCGGTGGTTTCCACGATCCAAACGGAACGGGCACAGGTCGTTCTCCTTATGGATTCATTTTGCATGATGGTGAATATGTCATCGGTAAAGACGTAGGGCCTGATGAAGAGGTAGACTTTATCGGATTTACAAAATCTGGTAACTTAATTGCTGGTACCTATAACAAACGGGAATTAAAAGAAATGGGCGCCAAAGAAGGATTAACCTTTGGTCCACCTCTTATCGTGAATGGCAAAAAGATGATCACCGATGGTGACGGTGGTTGGGGGATTGGTCCTAGAACTGCCATTGCCCAAAAGAAAGATGGTACGGTCCTATTCTTAGTTATCGATGGTCGTCAAGCCTATTCTGCTGGGGCTACTTTGCGTGATGTGCAAGATATCCTATTCCAAGAAGGGGCTGTGATAGCAGCCAATTTAGATGGTGGCTCTAGTACAACATTGTATTATAATGGTAAAACTGTGAATAAACCTGCAGATTTGTTAGGGGAACGTATGATTCCTACTGTATTTATCGTAAAATAGGAGAGTCTATGAATACCTTTGGAAAAGTAACCACAGCCTTTTTGCTAGGCTTAGTATTACAAGGCGGGGTCTATTATTATTTAGACCAAGTATACTTAGCGCCTACCACGAATTTTCAGGTCACCAATGGGGAAGAAGTAGATAAAAACTTTCCTGATGTAAAAGAAGGGACTCGTTATTATTCCCATGACCATAAATACATGGCAGTGGTGGAACAGAATCGGGTAGATATTTACACGGCTGGCAAAGAAGCACCAGTGACGCTAGATTTAAAAGAACGAGAAGTATCTTATTTTGAATGGATGTCAGATCGTAACTTAGCCATCGTTGGTTTATTTGGTGGTAAACACAATGATGTGGTCTTAGCCCGCATTGATCCAGAAGCACCAGACCATGAAATTGATACTACCATTAATTCTGTGCCGAATGGTGCACGGATTACGGATGTGGCATATTCCGCTGCAACGAATGTGGTGTATATGAAAGTCCGTGTAGGTGATGGGGCATATCGTGTGTATCGTACGGATGCAAACTATGATACCCGGCGTGTGTATATGCAAGCTTCCGATATTGGACGTATTGGTATGTTCTACAATGAAGATCGCTTCTTCTATGATAATGCACGTACTGGCGATGTATTCATGTTTAATGGGACGGAAGGTGGCTGGCGTGCCATCAATCCTCCAGGAAGATTCCGTTTAATTGGTGTGACCCAAGGACAATTGATCTACATTGTAAAAGTAGATGAAAAAAATCGTGCTTTAGAGGCTTATGAAGGAAAATTAGGTGTAGGATTTAATAAAATTTATACCTATGATAACCCAACAGAATTAACGGAAATCACAGTGGATTCTATTTTGAAAGATAAAGAATCTGCTAAAGATAGCACTTCTACTGAGAAAAAGAAGTAAAAAGATAGAAATATTTCGTAACTTTCAGTAACAAAATTCACTATATTTCGTAAATAGCTATAACAATTAGTCATAATAGAAACGAAAATGTGGAAGATTAGGAAAGGAGAAATTAAAAAATGGCAAAATTTAAAATCCAAAAAGGATTAAGTGATGCAGATATGATGAAAGGCTTTGTTGAAACGGAAACGTTTGAGACTGCAGTATTGAAAGATGATGCCAAAGCTGGTAACAAACCAGTAACAAAAATATCTCATCAAAAAACAGAAGATGATTTCTACCAAGAGTTTTTAACGGAGCGGATAAAAACAGAAATCGGCAAGTTATTGTTAGCTATAAAAATGGATTATTTTAAAGAAGATGTAAAAGATTTCTCCATTCAAGTCAAACGAAATGGAAACAATATCTTGTTAGAAACGGCACCGAAAAAAGTAAAATAAAGATAACAGGTTGACAATAAATATCGAAAAGTATCTAATAAAATCCCTCTATATTAGTATAAAAACATGGAACTACATCGATAAAATTCATATGACTAAAAAGCATGTGTTTAGGTTGACAAAGAAAGCGTTTAGTAGTCTAATATAGGTATGTACAATGTACATGAGATAACAGTAACTCATGTATTTAATAATTCCCCTTCTATCAGGTGGTAGAGTCTTGATAGGGAAGGGTCAATGTGAAGGAGAAGGATTATGAGTGCAAAAAGAGTAAGATTAGTAGAAACAGTTCTTCGTGATGGTCATCAATCTATCTTGGCTACACGTATGCGTATGAAACACATGCTTCCAGCATTACAACAATTGGATGAAATTGGTTATGATGCATTGGAATGTTGGGGTGGTGCTACATTTGATAGCTGTATCCGTTTCTTGGACGAAAACCCATGGGAACGTCTTCGTACATTAAAAGCAAACTTAAAAAACACACCATTGCAAATGTTACTTCGTGGCCAAAACTTATTAGGTTACAAACATTATGCTGATGATGTGGTAGAAGCATTTGTTCGTAAAGCAAAAGAAAACGGTATGGACCGTATCCGTATTTTCGACGCATTGAACGACCCTCGCAACATGCGTGCTGCTATCGAAGCAGGTAACAAAGCTGGCGTTCATGTACAAGGTACTATGGTTTACACAATCAGTCCTGTACACACTAACGAAAGCTTCGTAAAAGTTGCTAAAGAATTGAAAGAAATGGGTATCGATTCCCTTTGCATCAAAGATATGTCCGGCTTGTTAGCTCCATACGATGCAGAATCCTTAGTAAAAGACTTACGCAAAGAATTTGGCGAAAAATTCGATATCGATTTACACAGCCATTTCACTTGCGGTTTAGCATCTGCTACATATTTAAAAGCAGTAGAAGCTGGTGTTGACATCATCGACACTGCATTGAGCCCATTCGGTCATGCAACTAGCCAACCTGCTACTGAATCTATCGTTGAAATCTTCAAAAACACTCCATACGATACTGGTTTAGATCTTGCTAAAATGCGTGAATTAGCTACATACTTCCGTGGCGTTCGTAAAGAAATCGCTGATGAATTCGGCTTGACTCCAGCTCATGAAGTATTGCCAGAAGTTCGTCACTACCAAATCCCTGGCGGTATGTTGTCCAATACTCAAAACCAATTGAAAGAAATGGGTATGGCTGATAAATTCTTCGACGTAATGGATGAAATGCCTCGCGTTCGTGAAGATCTTGGCTTCCCTCCATTGGTAACTCCAACATCCCAAATCGTTGGTACAATGGCTATGATGAACGTGTTGTTCCAATCCCAAGGATTACCTCGTTACAACACTACACCAGCTGAAGTAAAAGACCTAGTTCGTGGTAAATACGGTCAACTTCCAGCAGCTGTAAAACCAGAAATCAAAGAATTAATCATTGGTGATGAAACTCCTATCACTCATCGTCCAGCTGATGACGTAGCTCCAGAAATGGAAAAAATGCGTGCTGACCTTGAAGCTAAAGGCTTCTCTGGCGTAACAGAAGAAGACGTATTAACATACGCTATGTTCCCAGAAGTAGCACTTCAATACTTCGAAAAACATGCAACACCTGTAACTCAAAAAGTATTGAACTACAAAGGTGAATAGTTAATCCTTACATTCACATATAAAAAGCGACCTCTTTATGGGGTCGCTTTTTATTGTATATCATGGAGGCATCGTAGTAGTCGCACTCTTTTATAGGAAGTGTACACGGAAATGCCTACATATGCTATAATACAATTATAGATACAATACAGGAGTGATAGGTATGGCAAATGTAAATGGAAAACCGAAAGGATCGGCAAAGAGAAAAGTAAATAGAAAATTAGACAAAGTTCGCTTAGCCTTGTTTATCTTGTTTGCCATAGTAGTAGTGCAGCAAGTATATACAATCTATAGTTTACATCAAGAAAAACATCAACTTGAACAGCAGTTGCAAGAATTAAAGAAAGAAAATGAAGATTTATCAGAACAAAAGAAGTTATTAGAAGATGATAAACATATCGAAGGTGTAGCACGGGAAGAACTAGGCTTAGTGAAGCCTGGGGAAGTTCCCTATGTTCGATAAGGGAAAGTGATACAAGAGTATCACTTTTTTTGTGTACACCATGGATAGACTATAGATATGATTATAAATAACTAAGGATAGAAAGTTGAGCGATAGAAATGGAACAATGTATAGTAGAACAAGGCAGTCGGATTGGAATTGTGGACTTAGGTTCTAACTCGTTTCGGGTATTGTTGGGGACCTATGATGGTTCGCAGTGGCAAAATGAACCGAAGCAATTATGGACTACACAATTAGGTAAACGTCATAGTAATGGACTATTAACAGAGGGAGCTATGGAGCGTGGTGTTCAAGCTCTCAAAGAAATAGAAGAGATACTCACTGACTATGGGGCTACTATCCGCATTGGTCTTGCTACGAGTGCCATTCGAGAATCAGGAAATGGCAAGGACTTCTTAGAGAAAGCCAAGCAAGTGTGTCCTATGGAGTACCGTGTACTAAGTGGTGAAGAAGAGGCTACCTATGGATTTATAGGGGCCACGGTTTATGAAAATCCAGACTTTCACTATGCTACTATTGATGTAGGGGGAGGAAGTACGGAAATTGCCTTGGGTGATGCGAACCATGTGTACTTTACAAAATCCTATCCAGCTGGTGCTGTGCGTATGCAAGATATATCTAGTGAGGGACCCCAACGTGTATGGGAAGAAACTGTGCGTATGTGGGATGAACTACCCATTGAAGGGACGTTTGGCGAGTTTATTGGTATTGGTGGCACCGCAACATCCTTGGCGGCCATAGATTTGCAAATGGAAAGTTACGATCCTAGACGAATACAGGGGCATCGTATGGACCGCGGTACTATTGAAGCTATGATATTACAGCTTCGGTATATGAGTCGTGAAGAAAGGTTGGAAGTGAAAGGTTTGCAACCAGGGCGTGTAGATATTATTGTGCCAGGGGCCGAGATTATTACATCTCTTATGGATACCTATCAAATTGGGTCGATTGTGGTCAGTGAAGCTGATGGATTAGAAGGGTGGCAAGCGCAATATGGTGCAAAATAAATCCTACTATTCTTGGGCGCCTTTGGTGACTAGTTTGTTAGATGCCTATGAAAGTCAAGGAGATTTGCACACCAGTATAGAAGTGGAAAAGGCCAATGAAACACGCAAATATGTGGAGATGGTTGTGCCCTTGCTGACGATGGAAGAATTGGCTGAGCAAGTAGATAACAGTCGTACCGTGTTGAATAGATACTATGGAGAGAATTGTATTGATCAGTATCATATGTATCGACACCGTATGTATCAATCTACTATCCCTATCAATCGTAGTCGAGAGAAAGCCTTATATGGAGATATGTGGGCTACTGTATTGAGGTTTCGGCAGGCAGTGACAGCAGCGATGGGGGACTCAATAACAAAAGATACCCCTCTATTGTTAGCCTGTTCCGGTGGGGTAGATTCTATAGCCTTATTACATTATTTTTATATAGAGGGATTCACGAATGTAGGCGTATTTACTATGGACCATGGACTTAGAGTAGAGGCTTTAGAAGAAGTGGAGTTAGTAGAATGGTATGCCTTACAATTTGGAATGCCCTGCTATACAGTGCATGAACATGTCGGTGATAAGGCCAAAGAGGAAGGTATATCCTTTGAGATGATGGGGCGTCAATTGAGGTATACTCATCTGCAAGATATTGCAGAAGATAAGGGATATGAATATATTGTGACGGCCCATCATTTAGATGACCAAGGGGAAACAATCTTAGCTCACTTGTTACGTGGAACTGGTCTAGAGGGTTTACAAGGAATGAAAACTATCACAGAAAATCTGTGGAGGCCTTGTATATCTTTACCTAAACAGGTATTACAAGACTATGCTAAGTGGTTGCAGTGTTTTCATGGAGAAGATGCGTCTAACCAAGATACGACCTATGATAGGAATTGGATTCGACAAGTCCTGATACCTACCTGTACGGAAAGGTATCCACAAACAGTAAATGCCTTGTATCGATTAGGTGCATTGGCGCAATGTGATACCTCTTATTTTGAGCAAGAGGTGACACGGTTAGAATCGGACTATGTCAGTCATGATGAAAATGGCATAGTGTTGGATAAACGAGGGCTGATGGGTGAGCATGATGCCTTAGTGAGCCGACTATGGAAACGAGTATTAAGCCTTTATGTGAAACCAGAACAATTGAATCAGGCAGTTATAGATGGTTTATGTTCTTTAGTCAAAGGTCCAAAGGGAAAAGAATTTCGTTTCCGTCAGGTGCAAGTTTTGACGTCATATGATACAATTAAGATTGTTCTATGTAGTGACATAGAAAAGAAATAGACCTAACTAATAAGGAGTTACTATGATACCAGAAGTGAAAGAATTATTGCTTTCGGAAGAACAAATTCAAAAAAGAGTGGCGGAATTAGGTCGTCAAATTACAGAAGATTATAAAGGTAAAGAAATTGTCCTTGTAGGTGTATTAAAAGGGGCCATTGTATTCTTTACAGATTTAGCACGTCATATTGAAGGCGATGTAAAAATGGATTTTATTTCTTGCTCTAGTTACGGTAGTAGTACTGTAAGTAGTGGCGTAGTTCGTATTTTAAAGGATTTAGATCGTCCTGTAGAAGGGAAACATGTGATTGTAGTAGAAGATATTGTGGATACTGGTACAACCTTGTCCTATTTACTAGAAAACTTGCAATCCCGCAAAGCGGCTAGTGTTCGTCTTTGTTCCTTGTTGAATAAACCAGATCGTCGTAAAGTAGATGTTCATGTAGACTATGAAGGATTTGTTATCCCTGATGAGTTTGTTATCGGTTATGGTCTAGATTACGATGAAAAATATCGTCAATTGCCGTATATTGGCATTTTAAAAGAAGAAGTCTATCAATAATCGTTGATATATTCGACAAAATTTGATATGATAAATAAGTATCAATTTAGATTATAGATGAGAAAGGAGAAAAATTTGAAGCGAGGCTTAAAAAACGTACTCCTCTATTTGTTGATAATTGTAGCCGCAGTGGCAGCAATTAACTCTTTTTCTGAAGGTACTAAAAATAAATCAGAAATTACATATACATCGTTCCTACAAGAGGTGCAACGAAAAAATGTAGAGAGTGTCACAATTACAGGGGATCATTCTATTACAGGTAAATTAAAATCTGGTACAGAATTTGCTACCTATGCACCAAGTGATGCAGGTATTTTTGCAAAACTGTCTGAAGGTGGTGTTGATGTAACGGCGCAACCACCTGAGCAACCAGCTTGGTGGGTTAGCTTATTAACATCTGCCTTACCAATTGTATTAATTATTGGATTCTGGTTCTTTATGATGCAGTCTACACAAGGTGGATCTGGTCGCGTCATGAACTTTGGCAAATCTCGTGCTAAAATGCAGGGAGAAGGTAAAGTTAATGTGACCTTTAAAGATGTGGCTGGTGCAGATGAAGCTAAGCAAGAATTGGAAGAAGTCGTTGAATTCTTACGTAATCCTGGTAAATTTAATGCTATCGGGGCTAAAATTCCAAAAGGGGTCTTATTGTTTGGCCCTCCAGGCACAGGTAAAACCTTGTTAGCACGTGCTGTAGCAGGGGAAGCAGGAGTTCCATTCTTTACCATTAGTGGCTCTGACTTTGTAGAAATGTTCGTTGGTGTGGGTGCTTCTCGTGTGCGTGATTTGTTCAGTCAAGCTAAGAAAAATGCACCATGCATTATTTTCATCGATGAAATTGATGCGGTAGGTCGTCAACGTGGTGCAGGCCTTGGTGGCGGTCATGATGAACGTGAACAAACCTTGAACCAATTGTTGGTAGAAATGGATGGTTTCGGTGCTAACGAAGGTATTATTACAATTGCTGCTACGAACCGCCCAGATATTTTAGACCCAGCTTTATTGCGTCCAGGTCGTTTTGACCGTCAAGTGACTGTAGGTCGTCCAGACCTTCGTGGTCGTGAAGCGATTTTACAAGTCCATGCTCGTAATAAACCGTTGGATCCAGATGTAGATTTAAAAACGATTGCGAAAAAAGTGCCTGGCTTTACTGGTGCTGATTTGAGCAATTTATTAAATGAAGCAGCTTTATTGGCAGCTCGTCAAGATCGTAAAACGATTTCCATGCATGACTTAGAAGAGGCTAGTGAGAAAGTAAGCTATGGTCCTGAGCGCAGAAGTCATGTGGTAAGTGAAAAAGAGCGTGAATTGACAGCCTACCATGAATCTGGACATGCTATTGTAGCTCATTTATGGCCGAATGCAGATCCAGTTCATAAAGTAACAATCATTCCTCGTGGTAGCGCAGGTGGTTACACTATGATGCTTCCACAAGAAGAGAAAAACTATATGACACGTTCCCAATTGCTAGCACAGATTCGCGTGGCTTTGGGTGGACGTTGTGCAGAGGCGATTGTACTGAAAGAAATCAGTAGTGGTGCTTCTGGAGACTTACAAATGGTGACGAACATTGCTCGCGAAATGATTACTCGTTTGGGTATGAGTGATGAGCTAGGACCATTGGTATTTGGTGAACATCAAGAACAAGTCTTCTTAGGTAAAAGTTTAGGCTCTGAACGCAATTATGGCGAAGCAGTAGCTGAAAAAATTGACAATGAAATGCATCGCATTGTAGCAGAAGCATACGGTGATGTAATGAACTTGTTAACAGAAAATATTGATTTCTTACATAATATGGCGAAAGCTTTATTAGAAGAAGAAACAATTGATGCTAAGCAAGTGGAAAACTTGTATCGCTATGGTACTTTACTAAGTCCAGAGGAAGCACAAGCAAAAGCAGAAGAGGAAGAGAATAGTAAGAAAACTCCTCTAGAAGTGGCAGGTATCGTGATGCCAGATAAAATTGATGTATCAAAAGAATAATCTAAGATGCTAATAGGAAGGTATCTTCCCCTAGGGGAAGGTACCTTTTGTGCATATTAGATTTAATCAAGGTGTATTATGAGAGTCCTTTTGTATGTGTACCAAATTGGCATAGCTATGGATGGTGAATTACTTAGAAAAGACTTGCTTTTTATGTAGGACCTCTGTACAATCGTATTGTAAACCTCGATAAAGGTAAGGAGGCGACAAGCCGTGAGAGATGAAATACTAGACTTTTTAAAAGAAAACAGAGATCAATTTGTATCTGGACAAGCGATGTCAGAGGCTTGCCAGGTGTCACGTACAGCGATTTGGAAGCATATAGAAGTACTACGTAAACGAGGCTATGTGATAGAATCTTTTACAAAAAAAGGGTATCGGTTGCTAGAAGAGCCGAATCTGATTAGTCCTGAAGAGATGGAAGGGGTATTACAAACAAAATCCTTTGGCCGTTATTATGTATATGAAGAACGGTTAGAATCCACAAATAGTATCGCAAAGGCCTTGGCTATGGATGGAGTTCCAGAAGGTACAGTGGTATGTGCAGAAGAACAATCTTCCGGTCGTGGTCGCTTATCTAGAGGTTGGTATTCTCCCTATGGAAAAGGGCTTTGGTTTAGTTTAATTCTAAGACCCAAGTTCTTACCTATGGAAGCGTCAAAATGTACCTTAATGGCAGGAGTTGCCTTAGTGAAAGCATTCCGTACCTTGGGGCTTTCAGAGGCGGGCATCAAATGGCCGAATGATATATTGGTAGGGTCTCGTAAAATGGTGGGCATTCTAACAGAAATGAATGGCACTATGGAAGAGATTAACTATATTGTCTTAGGGATTGGTATCAATACGCATACGACGATAGAAGAAGTTAGCGAGGATTTGAAAGATAAAGTCATGTCTTTTGCTATAGCTGGGATAGAGATAGATCGCAAAGAGGCCTTCGCTGTAATTTTAAAAGCCTTAGAGGATCAGTATGAAAAGGTGTGCCAAGAAGGCTTTGACTCTACCTTGGAAGAATGGAAAGAGTATAGTGTAACTTTATATAAAGAAGTACTGGTAAAAGCGCCAGATAAAGATTATATAGGGTATGCTAAAGATTTAGATAGAGATGGAAATTTGATCGTTCAATTAGAGGATGGACGTGAGGAACGTATCATAGCAGGAGATGTGTCTATACGCTCCACTGGAGGAGGATATTAAGATGTTATTAGTTGTAGACGTAGGGAATACGAATATCGTATTAGGCGTATATGAGGGAAAAGAAATTATGGCTCATTGGCGCATTTCTACAGATCGTGGGAGAACCACTGATGAATATGGCATGTTGTTGAGCAATTTATTTCTTCACGATCCAAAGGTGAATAAAGAAGATGTGGAAGCTGTTATTATTTCTTCTGTAGTACCTCCGTTGAACCCTACGTTAGAGCGCGTGTGTTTGCGCTATTTTCATAAAAAACCATTATTCGTAGGCCCTGGTATTAAAACAGGTATTTCTATTAAATACGAAAACCCTCGTGAACTAGGAGCCGATTTAATTGTAGATGCGGTGGCTGCTTATGAAAAGTATGGTGGAAACTTAATTATCATTGACTTTGGTACTGCTACGACCTATTCTGCTGTATTAGATGGTGGTATATACTTAGGGGGCGCTATTTCTCCAGGTATTGGTATCTCTGCAGAAGCCCTATTTGGTCGCACTGCTAAATTACCACGGATAGAAATTAAAAATCCTGGTCCTGTCATTGGTCGCAACACAGTTGGCGCCATGCAGGCAGGTGTATTATTTGGATATGTTGGACAAGTGGAAGGCATTGTAGCTCGTATGAAACGAGAAATGCCAGAGGACACTAAAGTGGTAGCCACTGGAGGCTTAGCGCCTCTCATTAGTGCTGAAACTGATGTGATTGACCACATTGATCCAATGATGACATTAGAAGGATTACGACTTATTTATGAAAGAAATCAATAATACATCCTGGCACATAGGACATGTCATAATTCCTGGCCGTATTGGGTTAGCGCCCATGGCTGGATTTAGCGATGTGTCCTATCGCTTATTAGCAAAAGAAATGGGAGCCTCTTTCGTGTGTACGGAAATGGTGAGTGCCATGGGGATTAAATACAATAATGAACATACAAAAGAATTGCTCTATATGGAAACAGTAGAACAGCCTGTTTCTATGCAAATTTTTGGATCAGATCCAGAAGCCATAGCCATTGGAGCAAAAGTAGTAGAGGCAGCGGGAGCCCCTATTGTAGATATTAATATGGGCTGCCCAGTGAAGAAAGTAGTATCCTCTGGAGATGGCTCGGCACTTATGAAGACTCCAGAGTTGGCGATGAAAGTGGCTGAGGCCGCTGTGAAAGCAGTACAAATTCCAGTGACTGTTAAATTGCGTCTAGGTTGGGATGAGACGTGTATCAATGTAGTAGATATGGCACAACGCATGGAATCCGTAGGAGTAGCTGCTGTAGCAGTGCATGGTCGTACTCGTGAACAGATGTATAGTGGTAAGGCCAATTGGGATTACATTAAAGAGGTGAAGTCTACTTTGCAGATTCCAGTAATAGGAAATGGTGATGTGAACTCTCCTGAGAGTGCGAAAGCGGTGTTGGAATACACGGGTTGTGACGCTATGCTCATAGGACGTGCAGCGCAAGGGAATCCGTGGCTATTTCGACAAATTAAAGAATACCTAGAAACAGGTAGCTACAGCCCTAGTCCAACGGGATCAGAGCGAATTACTATGCTCTTACGTCATTATGAGTTGCTATGTCACTATAAAGGTGTGGACTTAGCAACTCGTGAGATTCGAACGCATGCTAGCTTTTATATCAAAGGATTGCCAGAGGCAGCAAGATGGAGAAATGCTCTCAATGTTGCTATGGGACGTGAATCATTTATCAACGTTGTAAATGACTATAAAGCATACTTGGAAAGCCGTTCTGGGCATACAATGTAAGGTGTTTTGTATATTCTGAAAGGGCATGAAATCTTATTATATTGAGAATAAAGGAACTTCATAAGCCTAGAATGTATTGTAAATACGGAGTTTTTTTAAGACTAAATCAGTACCATTATGAGAAATAGTAAATTGACATGGATGATATTTGTAACTATAATTAAATCAGAAATACCAATTTACTTTTTTGCATAGATCATAGGGTGATGTCATGCAATGAATGGTTATATATAGTGTGACTCATCCAACATTTAGGGGGTGTATGTATGGTCATGAATGGTATTTATTTAGTTATTGCCTCAGCGTGTATCTTAATGTTAGGATATCGTTTTTATGGGGCATTCATAGCGGCGAAGGTATTAACTTTAGACAAGTATCGAATGACGCCGGCTATGGTTCACAATGATGGACACGATTATGTGCCTACGAATAAATGGGTCACATTTGGTCATCATTTTGCAGCAATTGCTGGGGCAGGTCCTTTAGTGGGACCGGTAATTGCAGCACAATTTGGGTACTTGCCAGGTACTCTGTGGATTCTTATCGGCTCCGTATTTGCTGGTGCAGTCCATGATATGGTTATTCTATTTGCGTCTATTCGTTATGATGGTAAATCCATTGCGGATATTACACGTGAAGAGATTAGCAAAATTGCAGGTTTAGGTGCTATGCTAGCGACGTTATTCTTGCTTGTTATTACATTAGCAGGTATGGCAGTAGTAGTAGCCAATGCGCTTCACGGCTCTGCTTGGGCATTTTTCTCAGTGTTTGCAACAATTCCTATTGCAATTTTTATTGGTATTTATCTACAATGGTTGCGTCCGGGAAAAATTCAAGAAGCAACAATCATTGGGGTTGGTCTTATTTTTGCAGCTATTATCTATGGTCCCAATGTAGCAGCTAGCGAATATGCATCTTGGTTTATTTATGATTTGAAAACAATTGAAATTATGTTAGCTGTCTATGGTTTCTTCGCAGCAGCATTACCAGTTTGGTTGTTATTAGCTCCTCGTGATTACCTATCTACCTATTTAAAAATTGGTACTATAGGAGCCTTAGCACTAGGTATTCTTATTGTTATGCCTGAAATCCAAATGCCAGCAGTGACAGAATATATTTGGGGCGGTGGTCCTGTATTGAAGGGTTCTGTATTCCCATATATATTCATTACCATTGCTTGTGGTGCTTTATCTGGGTTCCATACGGTTATCGCAACAGGTACAACACCTAAAATGTTGACCAATGAAAGAGAAGTATTACCTATCGGTTATGGTGGTATGTTAACAGAATCTTTCATTTCTATGATGGCAATGATTGCAGCTACTGCATTGCATCCAGATGATTATTTTGCAATCAACTCTACGGCAGAATCTTTTAGAGCCTTGGGACTTCAAGTGCATGAATTACCAGCATTATCTGCTCTAGTAGGGGAAGACTTGATGCATCGTCCTGGTGGCGCTGTATCCTTAGCAGTAGGTATG
>ERZ772974.464-NODE-464-length-30245-cov-3.700861_pt1 | contig 30245 bp, 25 predicted proteins | sample MGYA00580671_ERZ772974 | MGnify/ENA primary metagenome ERZ772974 (study PRJEB29015, sample SAMEA2738065) | human oral metagenome | biome: human oral; feature: human-associated habitat; material: saliva | place: China | collected 2218 ... | reverse complement strand
CATCGACTACCGTATTACGGAAGGTAACAAGGAGCGTATCCAGCGCTATCGTGGCGTCGTCATCCGCATCAGCGGTCACGGCGACAAGAAGCGCTTCACCGTGCGTAAGATCTCTGAAGGTGTAGGTGTAGAGCGTATCTTCGCCTACGAAAGCCCCTTCATCGAAAAGATCACTGTCGAGAAGTTCGGTAAGGTACGTCGTGCTAAGCTCTACTACCTCCGTGCCCTCACCGGTAAGAAGGCTCGTATCAAGGAGCGTCGTGTCATCACTGAAAAGTAGTCACTCGCTCTGAGTACACTACGTACTCTACCGACTCTATAGTAGCCTCACCATCGCTTCCTCCGTGGGACGATCGGTGGGGCTATTATATCTCCCTAGCGACCATCCTTTATTCATCATATATCACGTGAACATCAAGTACGCATTCATAGCCCTAGGACTCGCATCTCTAGGCTTATCCTCCTGCGATGATCCCATCGCACGGAAGGAGTTTGAGATCGCCTCGAAGGATCATAGCCGAAGAGGCGTCATCGTCACGACCAAGGAGTTTACATTCACCGACTGGAGTAGCCGAGGGAAATACTCCCTCCCCAAGGCGGACTCGATCTCCGAAGATGCAGGGCACTACTGGGTGTCGGCAAGTAACGACGGCTTCTTCGTCATCCCTAGCTTCCTTCGTCCAGGGAATGAACCACCTGTGATCCCCTACCTCGATGAGGACAAGAAGCCTATCGCCGTACATATTCGCTCGATCAAGGGAGCACGCTTCTTTGGACTAGGGACGAACCTCATCGCTGGGGCCTTCTTCTCAGGGCAAGTAGCCACGAGTTCGCTCGCTAGCAAGCCTCTGGAATCCACGCTCTTCGGTCAGCCTTATGCTACGGGGATTCCTCAAGAGCTAGAGTTCGTCTATCAGTACAAGGCAGGTGCTAAGGTGATCCATGGCGAGGGGAAGAATGTCGAGCTACCAGCCCAGGATAAGGGCTCTGTCTCCGCTGTCTTCTACGAGGTGACAGACGACGCAGCCTTCCTCAATGGGACGAACCTACAGACCGACTCACGTATCATCGCTAAGGGATATGTAGAGCTCGAGCCTACGGAGGGTACCGACTGGGTCACCTATAAGCTCCCCCTAGAGGTCGTCAACCAAGAGCGAGATAAAGCCATTGATCTGACCACGAAGAAGTATCGCCTAGCTCTCGTCTTCTCCTCCAGCTATCGTGGAGCTGAATATATCGGAGCGGTCGGTAGCGAACTTCTCCTAAAGAAGGTGACGATCAAGGATCGCCCACGTCTCAAGAACTAAGGTGTCACTAAGTATGAGTATCAAGAATATCCTAGCAGGTCTGACGCTAAGCCTGCTGACCTGCGCCGTGGCGACAGCAGGCGAAGAGACCTCCACGAAGTCCCCTAGCCGACTCGGAGTAGGTGTGCATATTGGCTTTAATCTAGGGGGTGCCCTCCCTCCAGCAGTGCCTAAGCCAGTGAAGAAGGTGCATGCCTTCCGTCCCGGGGGTGCGCCTAACCTCGGGCTAGACTTCTCCTATCGTCTCTCCTCTACAAGCCCTTTCTCGATCGCTACGGGAGTAGAGTACGATATGAAGTACTTCCAGTCCACAGTCAAGACAGAGAACATGCCCATCCGCTATCAGAATGACGACCATTCGGAGCAGATCTATTCGGGCTATCAGAGTGTCGAGTATGCTAATCGCTATCTGACGATCCCCTTGGGTGTCACCTTCGATATGCCTAAGGGAGGCTTCCGCTTCTTCGTCGGAGGGTATTATGCCCATGCCCTGCAGCGTAAGTTCATCGCTAAGCTCGATGGTGATGGGATCATGGATGGAGAGACCTATCTGGCAGGAGCTGTCGTCACGACGGATCTGAGCCAGATGCTCGTTCGTAATGACGTCGGGGTGCGCTTCGGTGCAGACTATAAGGTGGATCAGCATTGGGCTATCACCGGACGCATGAATGTCGGTCTGCCCAAGCTCTTCGATAAGAGCTTCAATGTCATGCCCTACTCGCTACGCAATGTCTTCCTCAACCTAGGGGTGAGCTATCGCATCAATAGATAGTCTCCTGGTGAGAATAATGAAAATCCCCTGCATCACAGCTGTGATGCAGGGGATTTTCGTTATCGGGATTCGAGGACTAAAGATGAGCTTCGGAGGAGCGGATACTCAAGGGGCGCACCTCGAGGGTAGCGCCAAGGCTCTTCTCCTCCACCAAGGGATCTAGCGCGGTAGATAAATCGGTGGGGACAGCGTGCCCAGGGCGTAGGATGCGAGTCAAGTGAATGCGATATTCATTACCACGGACGAGTCCGTAGCGGCCAGGACTAGACTTTTGTGGGGCTTTGGAGTCTTCGTAATGGCGGATGGGGAAGGTGTAGTAGCTGTAGCCATGCTGATAGAAGGCGATCCCCTCCTTCTCAAACGGTGCGGTGAAGGAGTCGATAGTGATGCCGGCCTGCTGGAGCGCCTTGCCTAAGGCTTCATCGGTTAAGGTCTTGCTCTTCAGCTCCTCCTTGATCTGGTGCTCTGCGTAGTACTTGCCTTGGTAGCTGATCCAGCCCTCACCTTCACTTAGGGTGAGCCCTGCAGGGATGTAGGGATAGCGAATGAGGAGGGAGGGTACTGCTCCCGTCAGATAGGCAGAAACTGGGAGGGTCGTCTCACGAGCATAACACCCTGTCGCCCCTCGGAGGGCACCTAGTCCCTGCTCATCTTTAGCGAGAGGGGTCCAATAGCCTTGCCCCTCTTTAGCGATGAGTTTCTCTGTAGGGAAGTAGCTGAGGTGCTCCAGCAACGAGGTCGGTTTGCTCGCCTCCCAAGCCGTGAAGAGTGGTCCTTTAGGATAGACATCGGCCTCCTCGGAGCGATGTCCCTTGGTCTCTTCTCCCCCAGAGAGGAGTAGACCTAGTGGACGGAGGAGGACTTCCTGCTTCGCTTGGGGCTGGATGACATAGCCAGCAGGAGCTTTCCCCGTCGTAGCTCCTAGGCTAAGGGTAGGCTCGCCATAGAGGAGGACGCGAGCCAGTGTAGGCTCGATCTTGACCTGTACCTTGCTGGAGGAAGAAGTGAAGGACGAGGGAGTGATGGCTATGGGATCCCCTGCATTGAGCATCGTGACGGAGAGCTGAGGCTTGGTGTTGAGCAGAGCATCGAGCAGGAAGCGCTGGGCTGTAGTGAGCTGGCTAAGTGGTCTACCGATCTCGGTGCGCTCCCGAAGGGTTGAGGTAGGATTAGCGATGACGACGAGCTGGTAGGAGCCTTCGGGGAGAGCGACGGGGAGATCCTGGAGGTTGGTAGAGGGAGTGACGGCGATCTCACGTATTTCTTTGACTAGAGGAGTAGCCCCTTCGCTGTAGAAGACGAGTCGTAGCTGATGAGGTGTCAGGAGTGGATCGGGAGTCTCGGAGGTGATGCCCCTTAGTGTGGCTTGTCGGGGGCTCTGGATGGCTAGATGAAGGGTTGCCTTCTGTGTCGAGAGCTTGGTGAGAGGGTAGCCTCCCTGCTTGGTACATGAGTAGAGCCCAAGCGTGAGTAGGAGGACAGAGAAGTATAGGTAGTGAAGCGTTTTCATTGGTCAGGTGATCATGGTACTGAGCGCATGGCTCAGAGGGGTGAATAGCGACAGCCCCCGGATGCAAGCTCCTTCAGGGAGGCATTCGGGGGCTGTCGGTGGAGTGGGTTTGCCTAGGTAGGCGAGTGCTTAGACGAGCTCGTGGATGATGAGGCCCGAGCGGAGCTTAGGCTCAAACCACGTGGTCTTCGGTGGCATGATATTACCGGAGTCAGCGATGTCGATGAGTTGCTTCATCGAGACAGGGTAGAGAGCAAGAGCAAACTTCATCTCACCGCTATCGACACGCTTCTTCAGCTCGCCAAGTCCACGGATACCACCTACGAAGTCGATGCGCTTATCTGAGCGAAGGTCCTTGATGCCAAGGATCTCGTCGAGGATAAGGTTCGAGCTGATCGTCACGTCGAGGACACCTATCGGGTCATGGTCGTCATACGTGCCAGGCTTCGCTGTGAGCGAGTACCAATGGTCGCCGAGATAGAGGGAGAAGTTATGCAGTGCCTGAGGGGTATAGATTTCCGTTCCCTTGTCTTCGACGATGAAGTTCTTCTCGAGCTTCTTCAGGAGCTCTTCCTTGGTCAGCCCATTGAGATCCTTCACGACACGGTTGTAGTCGATGATGGTCAGCTGATCGTCGGGGAAGCAGACAGCCATGAAGTAGTTGTACTCTTCGTGTCCCTGATGATTGGGGTTCTGCTTACGCTTCTCATCACCTACGAGGGCAGCCGCTGCAGAGCGGTGATGTCCATCAGCGATATAGAGTGCAGGCATCTTGGCAAAGAGCTCGGTGATACGGTCGATATCCTTACGATCGTTGATGATCCAGAATTCGTGCCCGAAGCCATCCAGCGGAGCGATGAAGCTATAGACAGGCTTCTCGGCCGTGTACTTAGCTACGATCTGGTTGATCTCAGCTTGAGCAGGGTAAGCGAAGAAGACAGGCTCGATGTTCGCATTGTTTACACGGACGTGCTTCATGCGATCCTCCTCCTTGTCTCTGCGGGTCAGCTCGTGCTTCTTGATGACTCCAGTCATATAGTCCTGGACAGAAGCACAGACTACGAGACCATACTGCGTCTTGCCGTTCATGGTCTGGGCATAGACGTAGTAGTTCTCCTCTTCGTCTTGTACGAGCCATCCCTTTTCACGGAAGAGGCGGAAGTTCTCAGCGGCCTTCTGATAGACCTTTTCTTCGTGCTCGTCAGTGCCGACAGGGAAGTCGATCTCAGGGCGAATGATATGGTAGAGGGACATCTCGTTGCCCTCTGCTTCGGCACGAGCTTCATCGCTGTTGAGGACGTCGTAAGGGCGGGATGCGACACGCTCTACGAGTTCCTGGGGAGGACGGATACCACGGAAGGGTTTGATGATAGCCATAGTAAGTTACTAGGTGATAGTCGGTGATGTGTAGAGTAGGTATGCGAGAGGGTGAGGGTTACTTATTGAGGCGGAAACGCTCGTTGCCTTCCTTGATGAAGCCTACGATCTGGCGGGCTGCAGCAAGACCTGCGTTAGTGTTTGCCTCAGCGGTCTGAGCTCCCATCTTCTTAGGCGTAGAGAAGTAGCGTTCGCCAGCGGCTGCTTCGAACTCTTCGTGAGCTGCAGGACGGATATCAGCGAGGTAGCGTAGATCTTCACGTTCCTTGAGTAGAGCGATGAGCTCAGGCTCATTGATGATCTCCTTACGAGCGGTATTGACTAGGATAGCCTTCTTGGGGAGGAGGCTGACGAGCTCACGACCGATAGAGCCCTTGGTCTCGGGGGTTGCAGGGATATGGAGCGAGACGATATCGCAGGTGGAGAAGAGCTCCTTCTGGCTAGCGACAGCGTGTACACCTTCCTTCTCGATAGCCTCTGCTGGGGTGAAGGGATCGTAAGCATAGATCTCCATACCGATACCCTTAGCGATGCGGGCGACATTACGTCCGGTGTTACCATAGGCTAGGAGTCCGAGCTTCTTATCCTTGAGTTCGGTGCCTGAGGTACCATTGAAGCGGTTGCGGACAGCGAAGAGTAGCATAGCGAATACCAGCTCTGCTACGGCGTTAGCATTCTGCCCTGGGGTGTTCATGACACATACTCCGTGAGCGGTAGCTGCCTCGAGGTCTACGTTATCGTAGCCTGCGCCGGCACGGACGACGATCTTGAGCTGCTTAGCGGCATCGAAGACTTCAGCATCTATGATATCACTGCGGATGATGATAGCTTCGGCGTCAGCCACGGCTGCGAGGAGTTCGCTCTTGGCTGTGTACTTTTCGAGGGTAGCGACTTCGAAGCCTGCTTCGGTAAGGATTTGCTTGATGCCAGCGACAGCGGGAGCTGCGAAAGGCTTTTCGGTAGCGATAAGGACCTTAGACATGATGATGTAGATATGTGTAGGTGAAGGGATATGTGATCTAAGATAGATAAGTAAGGCACCCCTGCCCAGGTCCTCGGTGAGAGGGGTGGGAGAGGTGCCTTAGGAAGAGGGAAATTAGTGCTTGCGTTCGAATTCCTTCATGAGGTCGACGAAGAACTCTACGCTACTCTTAGGTAGAGCGTTGTAGAGGGAAGCACGGAAGCCTCCGACGGAGCGGTGTCCCTTGAAGCTGTAAACGCCACGTGAGGAAGCGAATTCGAAGAATTCCTTTTCGAGCTCCTTATACTCGTCGTTGAGGACGAAGCAGACGTTCATGATCGAGCGGTCTTCTGCATTGACCGTACCACGGAATAGGCGGTTGCGATCGATTTCGTCGTAGAGCAGGGCAGCCTTCTCGGTGTTCATCTTTTCCAGAGCCTTGACACCGCCGAGCTCCTTGTACCACTTCATGGTCTGAAGGGCTACATAGATGGGGAAGACAGGAGGAGTGTTGTACATCGAATCCTTGTCGACGTGGATCTGGTAGTCCATCATCGTGGGGATGATACGGTTGTCGTCGATGTGACCAAGGGCGTCACGACGGACGATGACGAAGGTAACCCCTGCAGGAGCGATATTCTTCTGTGCACCGCCGTAGACGAGGTCGTACTTGGAGAAGTCGACCTCACGGGTGAAGATGTCAGAGGACATATCCCCGACGAGGCGGACGTTCACATCTGGATCGTAGCGGAGCTCGGTACCATAGACGGTGTTATTCGTCGTGATGTGCAGGTAGTCTACATCGCTAGGTACTTCTCCCTTGAGCCAAGGCTTGGGATACCAGACGTAGTTGTCTTCCTTAGAAGAGAAAGTGACTACTTCACCGAAGAGCTTAGCTTCCTTAGCGGCCTTGTTAGCCCACGTGCCTGAGTCGACATAGGCAGCCTTCTTCTTCAGCAGGTTCATAGGTACCTGTGCGAACTGTAGGCTGGCGCCACCACCGAGGAATAGGACTTCGTAGCCTTCGGGGATGTCTAGGAGCTCCTTCATCAGACGACGAGCTTCCTCCATCGTAGCGGTGAATTCCTTCGCACGGTGCGAAACTTCGAGGATGGATAGGCCTGTACCTTCGTAGTTAAGGACTGCGCTAGCAGCGTCACGGATGACGCTCTCGTCAAGGATAGAGGGTCCTGCCGAGAAATTGTGCTTCTTCATAAGAGCGGATATTGAAGATGAATATTTAGAGACGTTAAGTTAGGAAACAGCGGGTGCCCTCTCTGCTAAGACAAGGCTCAATCTGCCACGCTGCCAACAGCAAAGTTATCAATAAAAATAGGAAAGCCAAATGCGCCTAAACCTAGATCCTCTCTGCCCCGAAACCCGCTCTCCCAAGGGGTTAGGGCATAGTCTACTAAATTTCTTTAATAGGGCTATTTTCTTGGATGAAGCGATCTATTTGTGGGGAGAAATCTGTGATTATGACACGAAGGGATGATCCGCTGCTCGGGAGGAGTAGATGTAAAATATGGAGAAGGGAAGCCTGAGGGGAGCTTATGAAGTTTCTAAGGAATCCCGATGGCTATCCTTCGCTTCCGCAAAGCTCTACCTCTGCTCAGACAAAGCTTTACCTTGGCGGGAGCGAAGGTAGAGCTCTCCTCGGGGTGGGCTGTAGGATCGGTGAGGAAAGGGGCACGGCTGAGTAACATTTCATTACGTCCGGTCTTACCGAGTTCTTTGTATCTTTATCGAAAATAAACATCCAATCCTCAATGAACCGCTTACGATCGCTTCTTTTTTCAGCAGCTCTCGGAGGGAGTTTACTTAGCCTCTCGGCGAAGCCCCCTCAGTCGTCGCCCTCGTCTTCGCTGACCCGCTGGGTCAATACCCTCATCGGTACAGACTGGGTGGGTAATGTCTACCCAGGTGCTTCAGCTCCCTTTGGGATGGTGCAGCTTAGCCCCGACAACGGGCGTCCTGGCTGGGACTACATCGCAGGCTACTTCTATCCCGATAGCGTCCTAGCCGGTTTCAGCCACACACACCTAAGTGGCACGGGAGCAGGGGATCTCTATGACATCTCATTCTTCCCTACTCTCCTTCCCCCACTCATAGAGGAGGTGCGCCCACCCTTGAGCGCTGGGATGGAGCCGAAGGACCAACGTCCGCTAGGCTGGCATGCTCGCTTCAGCCATGCTACGGAGGTCGCTCGTGCGGGCTACTACGCCGTGACGCTAGAGCCGTCGAATATTCGGGTAGAGCTTACTGCTACGCCCCGCGTAGGTATCCAGCGCTACACCTTCCAGCAGGCCTCGGACTCTGCCTGCATCCGCCTAGATCTGGACAAGGCGATGAATTGGGACGGCACACGCTCCAGTGACGTACGCTTTACCTCAAGCTCTACGCTTAGTGGCTATCGCCTCTCCGATGGCTGGGCTCGTCAGCAGGAGGTCTACTTCTATACCCGTCTCTCTCGAGTGCCAGACAGTGTCGCCTTCGAGCGTAATCCTCGTTCGGGAGTCCCTGGTAAGGCTAGCTATGGTACGATCCTTAAGCTCTACTATAAGGTACGTGCTAACGAGAGTATCACGCTGACGACGGCGCTCTCAGGAGTAAGCGAAGCGGGAGCAAAGCGAAACCATCAGGCTGAAGCCCCCCACCTTGACTTTGACCGCTACCGCCGTTCGGCCGAGGGAGCTTGGTCGAAGCGCCTCGGACAAATTACCTTGGATGCCAAGACGCCCGATAGTCTACGGACGACCTTCTATACGGCGCTCTACCGATCTCAGCTCTGTCCTACGATCTACAGTGACGTCGATGGGCGTTACCTCGGTGCGGATCGGAAGGTTCATCAGGCTCGTCATACGACTTACAGTACCTTCTCGCTCTGGGATACCTACCGCACGGCGCATCCACTCTATGCCCTGCTTAGCCCAAGTGAAGCCAAGGCGATGGTCGCCTCACTCGTCGCCTTCGGGGAAGAGAATGCTGGGCACCTGCCGGTGTGGAACATGTTCGCCTCGGAGACCGACATGATGATCGGCCATCACTCGATCCCCGTGATCGTGGAGGCTGTCCTCAAGGGGATCTACGTACCTCGTGACAAGGCGAAGCTCCTACGCCTACTCCGCTCAACAGCTGAGCGTCCGGGGTATAGGGGCTTGGATAGCTACCAGCGTCTGGGGTATATCCCTGCCGAAGAAGAGGAGGAGAGTGTGTCGAAGACCCTCGAGTACGCCTACGATGATGCAGCTATCGCTCGCTATGCACGCTGGATGGGCGACGAGGGGATAGCCCGACGCTACGAAGAGCGTGCTCGCTCCTGGAGAAATGTATGGGATGCGAAGACGGGATTCTTCGCCCCCCGCTCGAAGAACCAAGACTTCCTGCCTGACTTCGACCCCTTTGCTTATACCAAGCACTTTACCGAGAGTAATGCTTACCAATACCTCTTCAGCGTCCAGCACGATGTTTCTGGCCTCGATGCTCTAATGGGAGGCAAGCTAGGGGAGCGTTTGGATGAGTTCTTCTCGGCCTCTACGCCTAGTCGCATAGAGCTCCCCATCTTCTCCACTGGGATGATCGGGCAGTATGCGCATGGCAATGAGCCTGGACACCACGTCATCTTCCTCTACAATCATGCACGTCAGCCCTGGCGAACGGCAGAGCTGACCCACCAAGTCCTACGACAGCTCTACCACGATCGTCCTGATGGACTCTGTGGAAATGAGGACTGCGGACAGATGTCGGCTTGGTATGTGATGGCTTCGCTAGGTCTCTATCCTGTCGATCCTCTAGATGGGAAGTACGAACTCGTGACCCCGCTCTTCGAGGAGGCACGTGTCCAGCTCCCTGGAGGTAAGCTCCTGACGATCAAAGCTCCTCGTAAGCGTGGGGATGAGCAGTACACCGAGTCGGTGACCTTCAACGGTAAGCGACTAAATCGCTCCTATCTGACCTACCAAGAGCTGAAGCAAGGAGGGACAATCCACTTCTCTCTCACCGCAGAGCGAGGTAAAATCTGGTACTAAGGTCATGGAGGCGAAGCGCTCACACCTAGGGGCTCTTCTGGCAGCAGGGAGCTTATTCACTCGCTTGCCCTTCTGGCGTCTGAGAGAACTCACACGAGAGGACTACGAAGATGCCTTGAGTTGGTGGCCGGTGATAGGGCTTGTCACGGGCGGAGTCCTAGCAGGGAGCTTCTGTCTATATAGCCTTGTCTTACCTCCGGAGGTTGCTTTAGTCCTAGCCCTAGTATCTCGCCTCTTCTTAACGGGGGGCTTCCACGAAGATGGGCTAGGGGACTTCTTCGACGGCTTCGGAGGTGGACGGACGAAGGAGCAGATCCTCTCGATCATGAAGGATAGCCATGTCGGCTCCTACGCTGTGCTAGCCTTCGTTCTCTACTATCTCCTCTACTGGAGTAGCGCTAGCTCTATCCCTGGGGATCACCTCCCTCTCGTCCTCCTAGCCTGTGACGTGACGGGCAAATGCTCCTCTCTCCTGCAGGTGCAGCTCCTGCCCTATGCTCGCCGGACGGAGGAGTGTAAGGTGGGGGTGGTCTATCGTCAGGTGAGCTGGCTACCACTTCTCCTTGGGATAAGCCTGCTCATAACGACGCAGGGGCTAGCCTTTTCTTGGCTCTTCGTCGAGCATTTCTACATCGTACTGCCGTTTGCTCTCCCGTTACTGACGAGCCTAGGCTTGATCTTCTATCTACGTAAGCGGATCGGAGGCTATACGGGAGATACCTGTGGTGCACTCTGTCTGCTCTGCGAGCTCGTGGCTCTCCTGAGCTATACCCTCTTCGCCCACATGATCACGGTCTACTGATGCGTCTTCATCTCATTAGGCATACGGCACCGGACGTACCTGCTGGACTCTGCTACGGGCAGTCGGATGTGCCACTGGCTAGTACCTTCACCGAAGAGGTGGTCGATGTACAAAGACGGCTGGGCGCTCTTCTTGAGGGGAGAGCCCCCAGCCGTATCTATTCCAGTCCGCTCTCTCGCTGTACCCAGCTAGCGGAGGCCTGTGGCTATGCTACGCCTCTACTAGATGAGAGGCTCATGGAGCTGAACTTCGGGACTTGGGAGCTCCGTCGCTTCGACGAGATTACAGATCCCCAGCTACAGTGCTGGTATGACGACTACCTCTACGAAGCCCCCACGGGAGGAGAGAGTTTCTACCAGCAGACACAGCGGGTCGCTGATTTCTTCGATGAACTACGTGCGGAGTTGGCCAACGAAAACTCCCCCGAAGGTGAAGTTCTCATCTTCACACACGGGGGAGTTCTCCTAGGAGCAGGTATCTGGGCTGGACTTTTCACCCTAGCGGAGGCCTTCGACCACCGCTCGCCCTATGGGGCTATCCTTACCTTAGAAATCTAATCGGTAGATCTAAGCACCGAGGAAGCTACGTATCGTCTCGTAGAACTCCTGATAGCAGTGCTCGAGATCATCATTGATGAGGATCCGATCGAAGCGGTTCGCAAAGCTAAGCTCATGCTCGGCCTTGGCTAGACGCTCCTCGATGACCTCTGCGCTGTCGGTCTGGCGACCCGTGAGGCGACGCCGTAGCTCCTCCAGCGAGGGAGGCTGAATGAAGAGACTCAGTGCCTGCGCTCCGTAAGCCTCCTTGATATTCACCCCGCCGACACAGTCTACGTCGAAGATGACACGTATCCCCGAGGCGAGCTTGCTATCCACTTCGCTCCGCAACGTCCCGTAGTAGCGTCCAGGATAGACTTCTTCGTACTCGAGAAAGTCGCCTCGCTCGATGCCTGCACGGAACTCTTCGGGGCTGAAGAAGTAGTACTCGACCCCCTGTCGCTCAGCTCCACGGGGAGAGCGACTCGTGGCTGAGACGGAGAAGCTAAGCCCCAGCTCGGGATGCTCAGCTAGCAAGCGCCCGATGAGGGTACTCTTACCCGTCCCCGATGGTGCCGAGATGATGATGAGACTGCCTGTGTGGCTGTCCCCTGAGGTAGGGCTATTCATCGTCCTCGTCTTCGTCTTCGGACTTGCCGCCCTTCTTTTTCTTCTTGTCCTTCCCGACGGAGCCTTCCTTGAGCTTAGCCATCACCTTCTCAGTCAGCTCTTCAAGGAGCTCGGGATTCTCTTCGATGGTCAGCTTAGCATTGTCCTTTCCTTGACCGAGCTTCACGGTACCATAGCTGTACCATGAGCCACTCTTCTTGATGATGTCGGTCTCTTCGGCGATGTCGACGATCTCTCCTAGACGAGAGATGCCCTGTCCGTAGAGGATCTCAAAGACGGCGGTGCGGAAGGGAGGGGCGACCTTGTTCTTGACGACCTTCACACGGGTGATGTTACCATAGACTTCATCACCATCCTTCAGTGCCGTAGAGCGACGGATGTCTAGGCGAACGGAGGCATAGAACTTAAGTGCGTTACCACCCGTAGTAGTCTCCGATGGGCCGTACATATTGCCCCCGATCTTCTCACGTAGCTGGTTGATGAAGATACAGGTGGTGTTTGACTTCGAGATTGCCCCTGTGATCTTACGTAGCGCCTGGGACATCAGACGGGCTTGTAGACCTACACGAGCTTCACCCATATCGCCCTCGATCTCCGCCTTAGGCACTAGGGCCGCCACAGAGTCGATGATCACGAGGTCAACAGCTCCCGAGCGGATCACTTGCTCAGCTATATCGAGCGCCTGCTCCCCGTTGTCGGGCTGGGAGATGTAGAGCTCCTCCATGTCTACGCCAAGGGCTTCGGCATAGATAGGGTCGAAGGCGTGCTCTGCATCGATGATCATGGCCTTCCCGCCCTGCTTCTGTACTTCGGCGATAGCATGGATGGCGAGCGTGGTCTTACCTGAGGATTCTGGACCATAGATCTCGATGATACGTCCTCGAGGATAACCTCCGACGCCGAGAGCAGCATCGAGGGTGATCGATCCCGTAGGGATGACATCTACTTCGGTCGTAGGGCGGGCGGCCATATTGATGACGGTGCCCTTACCATAGGCCTTCTCTATCTTGGCTAAGGCAGTCTCTAGGGACTTTTTCTTTAGATCTGCGGGCGAAAGCTCCTTGTCTTTACCCTTGATGACACGTTCTTTGATCTCTTCACTCATAAGTAGGAGGGTGGGGGATGATCCTGGGTAGATCCAGGGATTAGTTCTTCAAAATTTGGCTAGCGTGCTCCTTCGTCTTGACTTCCTTGCCTCGGAGGATGCGTTCGATACGGTGATCGGCATCGATGACGAAGGTCGTTCGCTCGGTGCCCATATACTTCCGCCCGTACATACTCTTCTCGATCCAGGTGCCGAAGAGCTCATTGAGCTGTACATCGGTATCTGCGATCAGACGGAAGGGGAGGCTGTACTTCTCGCGGAAGCCTTGGTGGCTCTTGGCAGAGTCACGGCTGACGCCGATGATCTCATAGCCTGCCTCCCGGAGCTCGCTGTATCCATCACGGAGACTGCATGCCTGAGCGGTACATCCGGAGGTATTATCCTTGGGGTAAAAGTAGAGGATGATCCTCTTACCAGGGTACTGTGAGAGACGGACTTCTTGTCCATCTTGGTCGAGTCCCAGAAGGTCGGGGACGAGGTCTCCTATTGTCAATGCCATAAGTTTGATTTGTTTGCTTTATGCCCCTTGAGGGAGCTTATTATACAAATATACGCAAATGCGAGGAGACCCATAGGGTCGCTCTGCCGAAGCCCTATCGGGAGCAAAGAAAATCGCTAGCAAAGCACCTAGATACAGGTGATATGCTAGCGATGATCTTATGGAGTAGTAGGAAGTCTGCCGAGCGGTACGACGCAGAGAGACTTCGAGTGCGATCTATCCTCGTAAGGGAGGGCTTGCTGTGAGATAGCTGGACGATGAGGGGATCTCAAGGGTTCAGCTAGGACAAGGGCGGAGGTGCTCCGCTCTAGCGACTACTGTTCTTCAGCCTGCTGTAGCTGTTTGACGTAGATGGCCTTCTCCATCTTCTTACGACGAGCAACTGAAGGCTTGATGAAGGCCTGACGAGCACGTAGCTGACGTACTGCACCGGTCTTCTCAAACTTGCGCTTAAATCTTCTCAGAGCCTTCTCAATGTTCTCGCCCTCTTTTACTGGAACTACGATCATAATACTGTTACTTATCTTGTTGTTTATAGTTTCTCTTCTGGAAGGAGCCTAGTTGTCCCCAAGCTCCAATGAGCCACAAATTTACAAAGACTTTGCTGAATAAGCAAGCCGACCCACCCTCCCGAGCTCAATATCAGCACCTTCCCTTATCTAAGGCAAACGTCTCTCGATGGGCTACTCATGGCTTGGCTCGAGGAGGGCTAACCTCCTCGCTGGCGAAGGTTAGGCTTTGCTTCGGCAGAGCTTTACCTTTCCTCAGGCTAAGGTCTACGTTTGTCCCATGAAGTCTAAGGCTAGAGCTTCGGTACAAAATAAGGTCGCTGAAGTCCCCGCCTACCGCGGGCACCTCAGCGACCTGATGAGTGGAGTGTGGAGCTGGCTTCTTAGCGTCTCTGGAGCTGAGCTTCTACAGCTCGTAGCTCAGCCTCGGTGTCGATTTCGAAGATCTCTGCAGGGAGGCAACCGATCTCCATCTGTCCCTGAAGCTGGAGGACTGCATCATCCCAGAAGAGCTCCTTGAAGTCTCCACCTTGGACTAACGACTCGATACGTTCTTTGATCAGCAGAGCATCGGCCTTCGTCCAGTAGGAGATACCTGAAAGGATGTAGCCTGTGCCGTCTTGGGGGCGAATCTCTTTGACACGATCCCCATCAAGGATAAGCCCCCATTCTCGCTGATAATTCTCCCTGTAAGCAGCAAAGTAGGTAGAGCGATTGAGACCGACTTTTAGGCAGTTGGTCGGCATATACACATCCCCCTCCAAGACGAAGGTATCCCCAAAGCGTTCCCGCACGAGGTAGAGCGAGTAGATATTGTTATAGACGTCGTACTGATCATTATGCACGAGCTCGACCCCATAGCGCTCTTTGAGGTAGTCGAGGCGATCTGCTCGGTAGCCCGTGACTAAGGTGATGTCCTTGATACCTACTTCGTGGAGGAAGCGAATCTGCTGCTCGACCATAGGAGTGCCTAGCACGGAGACGAGGCACTTAGGACGATCATCAGTCAGAGGACGTAGGCGAGAGCCTAGTCCCGCAGCGAGAATGATGGCATTCATTGGTGTTATTTGTTCTCGTTCTTGGAGGATAAGGAGCCATAGCAGACCCCAAGGAGGATGATGAGACTACCTAGGAGTACCCAAAGAGAGGGTGGCTGATCAAGGAAGAGTGCTGCGAGGATCACTCCCCACACGGAGTAGGTGACGTTCAGCCCTAGTGCTCTTGCAGGACCGATCGTGTCAATGGCTGTATACCAAGCCAAGAAGGAACTCATTCCTATAAAGGCTGTCAAGAGAAGGAGTGCCGTAGGGCGAGAGATTGTGAAGAGTTGCTGCAGAGACTCCGCTTCTGCCCCATTGATCCAGAAGGTGAAGACCGAGATGATCACGAGGTAGGCGATGGCCGAGGTAGACTCTCGGATCAGAAGAGCTGTCGGAGGAGCTATACCATCAGCACGCATCCCATAGGCACAGACGACACTCTCGGAAGCCCAACCTACTGCCGCTAGACCAGCAAAGAGGAGACTATCCCACGCGAAAGATCCCATGGAGCCCTCTTCGGGAGAGTAGGCCGTTAGAGCGATCCCTACAAGGCAGAGGCTGAGTCCTATCCAGGTGCGTCGTCCTACCTTTTCCTTCAAGATGAGGACAGAGAGGGCTGCTCCGAGGAGAGGGTAGCAGGCTGTGACGGTTGTAGTCACCGCAACTCCTGCCGTAGCAATAGAGAGAAGATAGCAGGTCATAGCTACAGGGCCTCCGAGTAATGCCCCGAGCATACAGTAGAGGGCGTCTCGCTGCTTGAGTGCTATTCGGATCTCCTTGAGTCGACCTCGTAGTAGCAGTAGCAAGAGCAACCATAGGGCAGCAAACCCATCATGGAGCATACTTACAGTGAGAGTCGTAGAGAGGGTGTCGCTCCCAAGAGCAAGGAGCACAAACGATATCAAGAGAGCATCGATCCCCCATGATAACCCAGAGAAAGCTCCTGCTAGGATCCCTCGGGTCTGCTTGATCGCTGGTAGTAACCTAGCCATAATGTTCCTCCCAAAGCTTAATGTTTGTCAGGGCACGAGCATAGCGATCTGACCCATAAGAACCGAAGTCTTCTCCTTCGGCCTCCTTAATATCTGTCCAAAGAGACCAAAGGAGATCCATCAAGATCTGGTAGATAAGGATCTTCTCAGGACTATCTTTGGGAGTACCTTCAGGGAAGTAATGGGCAAAGAAGTAAGCCTTGGCCTCTTCGCTGAAGCGACTTTCTAGGAAGAGAGCTGCGATATCCCAGTGAGGGTCGTTCATGCCCGAGTATTCCCAGTCGATCAAAAAGAGCTCTCCCGTCGTAGAGATGATGAAGTTCTCAGGGACGAGGTCGTTGTGACAGGGTGCTAGTGTGACGCCGAGCTCATTGATGCGGGCTTGTAAGGCTGGGACGATATCTAGGTTCTTTGTGCCCCCAGCTCGAGAAGCGTAGGCGGTGGTTAAGGTATGCTCATACTTCCTTAGCTCAGTGAAGCCATTGAAGTCATTGCTTAGACGGAAGGAGGCGCCATGGAGGAGGCGTAGTATCGTAGCAATTTGCTTGAGGTTTTGGGTGCGTTGTATGGTCGCTTGTCCCAGAGCCTGTGCCCCTTGAATGAAGTCAGCTAGCTTGATACCAGATTCAGCACTGAAGTAGCGTATCGGAGGGTTAATGCCAAGCTCACTTGCTAGAAGGGAGTTGACTTGCTCATTGCTTCTGTCGACCATCGTCTCAGATCCAGCTCCCGGGAGTCGAAGGACGTAGAGCTTATCTGCGTACTCAACCTTGAAGTTCTTGTTTGACATCCCTCCGATGGGGCTAATCGTTACCTCTTGGGGAAGTACCTCCGTCTCAAAGATCTTAGAGAGGTGCTCACAGAGATTCTCTAGGTTTAGTGGATTCTCTTTACGGATAAGTCGAGGATAGGTATAGTTAATGAGATGGTGTAAGTCAGCCTCGGTATCTACATCCCCCCAGATAAGGTCGGAGAAAAATAGGGTTGGCCGTCCTAGTGGAGTGGTGACGTCTAGGAAGGCATACTCATAGTTGAGTAGGGGATTAGTGGAGCGGTGCCACAGCTCTAGCATACGACCAAAGGTAGAGCGAGAGAGGCGTATGATCCCCAAGAGCTCGCCTGCTATGGAGGAGAGCTGATGTCTATCCTTACTGACCTTGAGTAGATACTTCTGCTCCAGCTCTACGAAGGCTTCGTCTCCACTCCCTGACTCTTCTGTGAGGCATAGACAGTCGGGGAGTGCAATCTCCGTCAGTTCTTCAAGTACACGTGCCTCATAGAAGGTATCACCCTCGATGAGGAGGAAGTCTTCGTCGATTAATCCTTCCAGCCGAGCTAGAGATCCCATTGACGCCGTGAAGGCATAGTCGGGATTCTGTATAAGCTGTATTCGTGAGTCCTTTTGGGCGTAGGGGGTGAAGAGCTCGGCCTGATAGCCTGTGACGATGAAGATGCGCTTATAGTTGAGTTGCTCTAGGAGCGAAAGAGTCCGACTTAGGAGGGTGACTCCCTCGGTGAGAGGCTCTAGAGGGTAAGGCGTCTGGCGCTGATGCTCTCGGCGTGCTGCGAGAATTACAGCTGTGGATAGACGAGTAGACATAGTGAGGTGGGTTAGCGAAGGTCTTGGTGTTGTTGCTTTGCCAATCGGACTGCATCCTTAGCTTCCCAGCGGTGATCTAGGTCTACGAAATAGCGTCCATGGAGAGATGCTCTTTGCTCAACGGGAGGGAGCTCCATGTAGTCTCCATATTGACTACGTAGGTAGGCGTCGTACCCTTGAGGCATACTGACAGTAAAGTTCTCGAATGGCATCTCTATGGGTGTGCCAAACCAATCCTTTTCAAAGATCTCGTGAGGACGAGTGAGCTCAAGTCCATAGCAGAAGGCTTTATCTCCTTGGATCTGAAGGAGGGCATCTAGGGTTCGCTGAGCTTTACGCCAGAGCTGACGGCGGAAGGGCTTACAGTAGAGAAGCTGATAGCCTAGGGCTAGGGATCCACGTAGGAACCCATGCTGCTTGATACGACCTCTAACTAGTCCCCAGCTAAACCGCTCCTGAGCTTGGGTATAGGACTGGATGATGCGGCGATAGTGATTGGCCCGCTGGGCAATCTCCTCATAAGACCCAGAAGTGTAGTCTAGAGGGAAGATGTCTATGTATACCCCGAATACGAAGGGATAGGCTGACTCCTCTAAGATCGTCGTTCGCTTATCGGCAAACTTGGTGAATGGTAGGTAATAGCCATCGACTCCAAGCTCGACGACCTCATAGTTAGCATATTTACCTTGTAGATCACGACTGAGAGCGATGAACCGGTTGTAGTTCTCTCGATCCATATATACGTCGATGTCGTCATCCCAGGGGATCATCCCTTTATGGCGTACTGCTCCGATAGCTGTGCCACCGCAGGCGTAATAGGTAAGGTCATGCTCCTTGCAGAAGGAGATGAAGGTCTTCATCGTTTGGAGTAGGACTTCTTTGTACCGTACTTCCTCTGTTTTATCCATAGGGGTGGGGAGATAATTTGAATTCTATTGGAGACAGGGTTCTGGAATGTTAGCCCTTTACAAGAAACAAAGATACAAAAGCTTAGGGGGACGAATCAAACGTCTAATGGTAGTGTAGCCCGAATAAGATGATCCCCATTAACGACAGTTCCTCTGGAAGTCGCCGTAGCACTCCCAGAGGAACAACGTATCGTCGGCTAGTCAACATCCTTGCTCTAGTAGCTCGAGGAAGGATATTACTAAGCTCATCGGTGGGGACTAGAGCGTGTAGTCGAGACCGATAGAGAAGATCTGGTTCTTGCGCTTGTAGACCTCGCTACCTGGGATGGCAGTACCACTAGACTGGATCGTCTGGTAGGCAGAGGTAGCCTTCGTATGCGTCTTGTAGTCCGAGATCATGTAAGCGAGCTGAAGCTGTACTTCCTTCGTCAGGTGAAGACCTACCCCAAGACCATAGGAGTTAGAGCTCATGTCAAAGTGAAGGTTGCTCTGGTAGGCATCTGTCACGCCCTTACGCGTGAGTTGGACACCACCGCTGACGTCGAGCCATGAGAGTGCGTTCCACTCAAGACCGAAGAGATACTCGTTGGTGTTATGGCTAAGCGTCTTCTGCTTATCACCTGCCATGCGGGCTTGCTTCTCGAAGAAGTGGTTGTAGCTTACCGATGCCGTCAGCGAAGGTAGGATCTTGTAGGAGACACCCAGGCCTAAGAGGGCGGGCATGTCGTTCGCTGTCTTGACACCGTCTTCGAATTGGCTCAGCCCCGAGCTGTTAATCTTCGTCTTATTCTTGACTTCGATCGCTGTACGGAACTCGTATCGTGCACCGATGTTCAGCCCTTCGTAGTTGAAGTTTAGACCAATGATCGGCGCAAAGCCCATGCCCGTCTGCTTGACCTCGATCTGGCGGTCAGCCGTAGCACGTGCTAGCTGGGCAGGAGCATCGAGGAGGGGCTGGATCTGTGGTAGCAGTGGTGCGATAGATGGTGACGATAGCAGAGGCTGAAGCTGAGCTATCCCAGCAGCTACGGCACCGAATTGGAGAGGCGCAGGAGACATACCACCCTGAGGATTGTTGACCTTCACGTCACGGATGTAGCCACTATACGTATTGTAAGAATAGCTGAGGCGACCGCCGAGGTATGCGCTTAGGTGCTGGTTGATCTTGTAAGAAGCCCCGAGCTGTAGGCCGAAGGTGTACTGTAGACCTTCCAGACGGCTGTCGACGGAGTAGCGATTTACACCCGTCAGCAGAGGTAGGGCTTGAGCAATAGCTTGCTTCCGCTGATCAGTTAAGAGGGGCGATGCTGCCAGACCCTGCTGAAGGGGGGCGATACGCTGGGCGATACCTTGGGTAATGACAGGCACTGTCGCCAGCTGGGACTCGAATTGTGGGAGGCCAGACTTAAATACGGCCTTACCACCACCGCCGAATAGTCCGACGACGGCGGAGAAAGCCCAATCGCCCTTCTTATATGACGCCATGATCGTCGGGAGGACGGGAGCGGTAGCCGTACCCTTAAAGGTCTTAGAGGCTTGTCCTCCGTTGTAGGCAAACGGAGCAAAGGTCGCTTCAATGTTACGCTTCTGGAGGACAGTCTGACTATTGAGCGAGAGGCGCCATCCGTCGTTGAGGAAGGCAAGGCCTGCGGGGTTGTAGTAGGCTGCATCCGCTGCGAGCGAAGCGTTACGGGCTAGGCTACGCAGATATAGAGCGTGGAGGCTGGTATTGTTGAGCAATCCACCGGCATGGGCGGAGGAGAGCGTACCTAGGGCTAGAAGCCCAGCGAGGAGAGATTTCTTCATTTTCTGATTTACTTGGATGTCTAGCTCGGGGTGGGTAGGCCTGCCCTGAGCTTAGGTTGGGGCAAAGATAGGCAATATTGCACACTTTCTGTGTTTATGAGCAGTATTTCTGCCTTGGCTACTACCTAAGTCTATGGCTTAAAGGCTGGACGAGTAGGAGGGCTATCGTCTGTGTAGGAGGCACTAAACCCTGCTCGTGGATTGCTCCTTTGGCTGATCTTATCCCTTGGTCTAGGTGTCTTTTCTTGCCTATAGCATAGCGGTGCGCTTAGTGAAGCTCTACCTCTATTCGCTGAAAGGTATAGCTTCGTCGGCGGTAAGGTGTACGTTTGCTTCGGCGAAGGCCGATGTTTTGTGCGCCGAGCCTTGAAGCCTAGGTCGGCGAACAAAGCTACCCCTGCTCTCCTAGCTTCGAGAAAGAGGCTAGTGAGAGCAGGGGTAAAAAGAAGCGAGGCTAACAGATCTTCACGGGGAAGTCTCTGTTAGCCTCGTAAGGGGAATGCCGAAGATTCCGCTAGGGCTTAGCCTACGTATTCGTCAGATACGCTGAGCTTAGCGCGACCCTTAGCACGGCGTGCTGCTAGGACACGACGACCATTAGCGGTAGCCATACGTGCACGGAAGCCGTGCTTGTTCTTTCTCTTACGGTTCGAGGGCTGGAACGTTCTTTTCATCTCTAGTCGTTACTTATATATGTTTATGTTATTGTTCTTTCGGACACTCGTTTGAGACGCAAAGATACAGAATTTTATCCAACCCTGGCTAGTAGTGCCTCGATCAGCGTAGGGAAGGCGTAAGCTGTACGCTCTGTCTCCGGAATGAGAAGGAAGGGTAGCGCCTCCTGAATTCCTTCGGCTTCGATGAGATAGAGGCTCGCAGAGATGCGCCGGTGGGAGAGTAGATGCGTGCGGGTAGCTAGAGGGCTGGCGTGAAGACGAGGGCTGACCAATCCTGCTAACCATTGAGCTAAGGTGGGGTGCTGAAGTAGGGTTTCTTTGCTGAGGGCTTCCTCGCCAGACTCGATCAGGGGCAGTTCGTAGAGCCCAGCCCAGATGTCCCCCTCACTTCGCCTGCGGATGAAGAGGGAGGTCGTACCATCTTCCGCCCGAAGACGTATGAGGAAGTAGTACATATGACGAGGGCGTACCTTCGTTTTGCCTTGCTTGACGGGAAGGGACTCGGGATCGAGCCCCAGAAGACGTACTTGGCATAGCTCGGCAAGGGGGCAGGTCAAGCACTGGGGCTTACGAGGAGTGCAGACCAAAGCTCCTAGCTCGATGAGCCCTTGGTTAAAGGCGCTGGGAGCAGAGGGATCGACGAGCCGCTCCGCCAGCTGGAAGAAGAGACGCTGACCACGTGTGGTGTCGATCGGTATGTCTAGGGCAAATAGGCGACTGAGCACACGATAGACATTGCCATCGACTGCGGGGTAAGGCTTATGGTAGGCGAAGGAGAGGATGGCGCCCCGTGTATAGGGCCCGATACCTGGGAGTTTGGCGAGCTCTTCAGGGGTGTCGGGGATGCGTCCGCCGAAGTCTGCGACGATGAGCTGGGCGGCTTTCCTGAGGTTACGTCCACGGGAGTAGTAGCCAAGGCCTTGCCAGAGCAAGAGTACCTCGTCCTCTGTGGCTTCGGCTAAGGCTTCTATCGTCGGGAAACGCTCGACGAAGCGGTGGTAATAGGCCATGCCTTGATCCACTCGCGTCTGCTGGAGGATGATCTCGGATAGGAGGGTGTGGTAGGGAGAGACGTCCTCTCGCCAAGGTAAGGGACGTGCCTCGACGGCATACCATGCTTCGAGCTGGGAGCGAAGCTGTAGGAGTAAGGCTGGAGTGAGTGCGTCAAATGCTGATAACGGATCTTTCATCGGGCACAAAGATAAGCCAAAGCGCCTAGCAGGCTCCATGGGGAGTCCCTGCTAGGCGCTTCTCTGCTAGGGTAGCGTGGTGCGAAAGGGCTTACTTCTTCGTCTCTGCACGAAGGACTTCGACAGCCTTCTCGATCTGAGAGTCTTGGCCCTTCAGAGCCTTCGTTGGGTCAAGAGGAACGATAACGTCGGGCACCATCTCGGTATTCTCGAGGTAACGTCCGTCTAAGACACGGAATCCCACGGCTGGGATACCGAAGAAGAGGCTTGGATCGAGTAGGGTGACCCAGTTGACGCTAGTCATCGTCCCTGCCACAGGCATACCGACGACCTTACCGACCTTGAGGTGCTGGTAGACCCAGGGTGTACCATGTGCATTGCTATAGTCCGCTTCGCAGGTCACGAGGACAGAGGGCTTCGTCCAGCGACGGCTAGCCATGCGAGAGTATTGCTCGCCTCGGACGACTTGGTCGGCATAGTATTTACCCGTGAAGAAAGCTTCGATATCTTCGTGGAGACGTCCCCCACCATTGTAACGGATATCGATGACGATACCGTCACGCTGGTAGTATTTCCCGAGGACGTCTGAGTAAACCGTGCGGAAGCTGGGGTCGCCCATCGAGGGAATGTGGACATAGCCAAGACGACCATGGGAGAGACGGTCTACTTCGTCAGCACGCTGCTTGACCCAACGCTGGTAAAGCAGACGAGAGAGGGCAGAGGAAGAGATCGGACGGATGACCTCATCGACGGCTTCCCCTGAGGGAGTCCGGAAAGAGACGAGGAAACGCTTCCCGACCTTATCACTTAGCAGCGGATAATAGTCTTCTGAGGCACGCAGAGCCACACCATCTAGAGCGGTGATCAGTGAGCCTGGGACGAGGCGCGTATGGGCATTGTCAAACGGACCTCCGGCTACGATCTCATCGACACGGAGGGCATCTACCCCCGGGGTCTGCGAGAGGAAGAGGCCGAGCTCGGCTGTGGGATCCATGGAGCCCGAGGAGCGAGCACCAGCACCCGTGTGTGATACGTTTAGCTCACCTAGTAGCTCACTGAGCATCTCAGCGAAGTCGTGGTTATTGTCAATGTAGGGCAGGAAGGTGCGGTAGTGATCGGTGAGTGCCTTCCAGTTCACGCCGTGCATATCCTTGCGGTAGAAGCGAGCTTCCTCTTCACGGACGACTTCCTCAAACATCACTTGGCGCTCCTTGATGCGGTCTATGCGTCGAGAGCCACCGAGAGTAATGGACTTGAGGGCATCTGTCTTGGGATCCAGCGTCTGAGGCTGTGCTCCGAGGAGGAAGAACTTTGTCCCCTTCTTGTCACTAGCGAAGAAGGCTCCCGAGAGGTTGAGCTTCTTCTTCAGCTCGGTGGTCTTTTTGCGCATATCATGCACCCAGAGATCGTAGCCTGCTTCTGTGGCAGAGAGGAAGTAGAGCTTCTTCCCATCTGCCGTTAGGATAGCGTCTCCTAGATGCGATGAGTGGGGCGTAAGGCGGACGATGCGCATATCGATATTCGTCCAGTCGATGATGCCATCGGTACTCTTCTTCGCAGTAGTCTTCGTCTTCGTGCTGTCGGCCTTAGCTAGCTTCTCGGTCTCTTCTAGGAGGGCGAGGTCTTCTTCGTTCATGCAATACTTGTCGTAGGCCGCACGATTGAGGAAGGCGATCATCTGGTCAGACTGCGAGCCCCACGAGGCGTGACTGCGCATGCCATAGCGGTTGGTCGAGAAGAGCAGGGCGTTCCCATCGTGAGTCCAACGGGGATTGGAGCTGAAGTATCCGCTATTAGTGAGATTCTGAATAGGCTGTCCTCCCGCGGCGGCTACGATACCGATGTCTGTGTATGGTCCACGCTCCCGAGCGACGAAGGAGAAGGCGATCCACTGGCCATTGGGAGACCAAACGAACTCTTCGTCCAGCTTTTGCTTGCCATCGGTGATCTGTCGGGTTTGCTTGGTCTTGAGATTGTAGACCATCAGACGAGCGCGATCAAGGAGGAAGGCTACTTCATCCCCATTGGGAGAGAACTGTGGGTACATCTTCTCTCCTCTTAGACCGGGGATGAGCTTCTCCTTGCTTATGGACAAGGCATTGGGGAAGTTGAGATCTTCCTTGCGCTCGATCTTCGCTAGGTAGAGATCCCAGACACCGTCTTCATTGCTTGCATAGACGAGACTACGGTTGTCGGCTCCGAAGCTCACGCCACGATTGACATGTGAGCCAGTCGTGATCTGCTTCGTGGTGCTGTAGTCTGTCGCTGTGACGAAGAGATCTCCTCGGGAGAGGAAGGCAATCTGCTTCCCATCGGGCGAGACGGAGGTTTCGACTAGGGAGCGTCCCATGGAGAGTCGTAGCTCCTCCTCTGCCGAAGGGTCCTTCACGATACGGATGGGGACTCGGTGCTCCTTTTGCCCTGGTACGAGGGTGTAGATCTCACCGGCATAGCCGAAGCATAGGAGTCCATCTTGGGAGGAAGAGAGGAAGCGTATAGGATCCCCTGATAGGGAGGTGATAGCTCGTGGCGCTGTGGTCGTCGAGAGAGAGCCCTCATAAATATTCATGCTACGTCCATCTCGCTCACTGAGGAAGTAGAAGCTCCCTGGAGTAGGGCCATAGACAGGGTTACGATCCTCCCCATCATGACGTACGACATAGCGGTAGGTCTTCTTCGCTAGGTCATACTCTAGGAGATCTAGCGAAGAGGAGGAGGTATGGTGCTTGCGCCAGGTCATTTCGAAGCTCTTGACCTCCTGATAGAGGATCCGCTGACCATCACGGCTGATGTGGACGGCTTCGGCTGGCGTCGCAAGGATCTGCTCCGACCGACCGCCCGATACGGGGATGCGGTATAGCTCGGAGAGTAGGCCTGTAGGGAAGAGGGCGGAGGAGGCTGGATCCTGGAGGTGCGCCTTGTAGATCAAGTAGCGCCCATCGGGAGTAAAGGTCTGAGGGATCTCTGTCCCTGAGTGGAAGGTCAGCTGGCGTGCCTCACCCCCCGAGGCAGCCATGATGTAGATGTTCGTCCCCGTATGATAGCGATCGGAGGTGAAGGCGATGTGCTTGCTGTCGGGGCTCCATACGGGTGAGCTCTCATAGGCCGTAGTGGAGGTGAGGCGGCGAGCTTCCCCACCCTGGGTAGGGACCGTGTAGATGTCGCCCTGATAGGCGAAGGCAATGGTCTTGCCGTCGGGTGAGATAGCGGGGTAACGGAGCCATAGCGGACGCTCCTGAGCTACTGCCGGTAGAGCAAGACTTCCGCTAAGGAGTCCGATGAGGAGGAGTTTTTTCTTGTCCATACTACTATGTTTTAGGTATAAGCGTAGGTGGAAGGATAGTCTCTAGCTCAAAGATACGACAAAGGGGGGACTTCTATTAGTCTTCTTGTTGCTCTAGGCTAGATGTTATGGCTTCTGTACCCTCCTTACTCGATGTTTGAGGGCTAGATCTAGTGGCGTGAAGGCCATGTAGCTCCCGTAGAGGAGGCGTAAATAGCGAGCAAGCCCCAGCGGATAGGCAGCATCACTCAGTGGAGAGTGGATGCGCATCCGCTGGGGCTTGCTCGTTAGTGATCTATTAGATCTAGATCGGAGGCTAGTTTTCTAGTGAATAGTAGCCGTTCTGGAGGTAGAGCTCATTGCTGGAAGGGACATACTGAGCATTATTGTTGTAGTTGGCTACGTCCTTATCTGCGATGATCTTATAATCGAGGTCGAGGAGATCACTGAAGGTGATCGAATAGGTCGATCCGTTATAGGTGTAGCGACCATTGAATCCGTAGGTCAACTTACCATCTACGTAGTAGCGATAGTGGGCAGAGCCACGAGCCATGAGCTGGAAGGTCTCCTTGTAGGTCTTCCCATCCACATCCCAAGAGGCGACATAGACCTTGTCATAGAAGGCAGGAGGGTTCGAGGCCTGGATGGTAGGCACCTGACTAGCGATGCGGAAGTTGGATCCGCCTAGGACGAGATGATCAGCCTGAGTGTCGTAGTGGGGGTTGCTACCGATGAAGAGCTTATCAGCGGTGAGCTCTTGATCACCAGCTCGGAGGTTGGAGAAGGTGATGGCTCCCGTCGTGGCATCATAGGTATAGTTCCCCGTGTAGCGCTTGACCTCACCGCCATTCTGGTAGTTGACACCAGAGAGGCTACCATCATTAGCTAGGGTGATCTCTCTACGATAGACGGTCGTCTGATCCTCTGTTTCGTAGGTGAATGCGTAAGTCTTACCTACGAAAGGCGCATTGATAGCGTGACCCGAGAGGATGAAGGTCTTCCCCCCGAGCGTGAAGGTATTCGCACTGCTATTGAACGTAGGATCTTGGTCGAGAGAGAGCTCTGCAGCGGTCGCTGGCTGACCTGCAAGGTATAGGTTGGAGAAGGAGAGCTTGCCTGACTTGAGATCATAGGTGTAATCCCCAGAGTAGAGCTGGCGGTTGCCGTTGGTCGTCTTATAGCCCCAGATCTTCTTGTTGGGGTAGAAGGTCAGTTCATAGCTAGAGTGTACCCCATTCTTATTGACCGTAGCGACGTAGGTCTTCCCGATGAAGGGAGTGGGGTAGGTGTTGCTTAGATTATAGAAGACAGCGAAGAGCTCGCTTTCGTCATCGGGGTTTCTAAGGACGATCCCGTCTTCGTGCTCATCATAGGATACGCTACCGAAGTAGAGATCTCTTGGGGTCTTAGCTCCCGTTATCGAGGAGTGGAGGTCACTGAAGACGATCTTCTTGGTCTCAGGATCATAGGTGTACTTCCCTGTGATGATTTCGGGGCTATCGGGACGGTCATCCGCTACACGCTTATAGTCGATGGTACCGTCGTCCTTTAGCTCGAGGAAGTTGCTGTACTGGATCGAGCCGTCTGACTCAGCAAATACATAGGTGTACTGCTGCCCAATGAAGGGCGCAGAGATACGTGTAGGATGCTCGACCTTGGGCTGCTCGGGCTGAGGGAGCTCGTCCTTCGTGTGACAGGCGCCCAGTGTGAGGGTGAGCACTGCCAAAGCTAAACAGGTTAGTTGCTGCTTCATATTAGGTGTATTTGTTGTTGGAAGTTTCCTTTCGTCCGACAAAGGTAGTAAGAATAGCTGGCTCTTCACCATCCTAAGTATCAAGGCCTAAAATATGCTGTGGTGATCACCGAATGAAGCCTTACACGAAGTCACAATATACCTAACCGAGAGAACACAATAGGCCTAACTGAGGCATCACAATATACCTAACTGCCTAGCCACAATATACCTAATCTCAAGGGGAGAAAAGGAGAATTATCCTCTTGGCGGTAGTATGATATAATTAAGTATGTTTATCTTTGTTCTAAAGAGACCTTTATCATAAGATTCCCAGCAAGTAAGCAACTTGTACCACACTTAATAGGATTGCTTATGCTCAAAGCCTTATACAAAGCATTAGCTACACTTTTCCTTCTGCTCCCTCTTCTCTGTGCTTGTGCAGACGATAGTTCGCAGAAGCGGGCGATCGAATCCGTGCCTGCTGATAGCGTCGGTGCGATCATATTACACCCCTCCGCAGATTCGCTACTTATCCCTGCAGAGCGTGGCTATATCTACTACGATGAAGATGATGAGATGACGGATACCAAGACCCGCTATGCTCGTCTGGTCAGTGATAATAGCGTTACACTCGATTATCCTTATGGGGAATGTCGCTTAAGTTGCTTGATTCGAAAGTCAGCCAAGTATGGGACTGAAGTGATGCTACGTATCTCCAGCGGTCAGTTCTATGGAGACGCATACAATGAAAACAACTACGTCTGTATCCGCTTTGATTCATCTCGATCGGTCAATTACAGCTTTGAGGAGTCCCGCGATGGTAGTCCAGAGTGGATCTTTCTGAATAATACGCAGGACTTCATTCGGCGAGCTAAGCGGGCACGCTCCATTAAGATCGAAGTCCCGATCTTCCAAGAAGGGCGCCGGCTTTTTCGCTTGACTTCGGATAAACCCTTGGAGTGGCTATAGACTACTAGGTCATATATACGCCTAGCCGTAGTACACAGAAGCCCCACCGCCCCACTAGGAACTAGCCTAGTGGGGCGGTGGGGCTTATGCTCTTTGGAGTAGGATGCTGGTCCTAGCTCTTCGGGAGAAGGGCTAGGAGCTCAGCGATGGTGTCTCCCTCATAGCGTGCACCATGAGGGAGGGTGAGTTGCCAGTGTGAAGCTGTGCAGATGAGGGTGGGTAGCTCGGGTTGGGGGGTAGCTAGGGGGAGGTATCCACTGCGACGGAGCGCCCGAGCGATCCACTGGGCATAGAGTCCTTCGCCCGTGAGGTAGATGCCTGCTCCCTGCCCTTGGCGTACGAGGAAGCGCCCTTCCTCTAGATCGTAGCTGAGACGCTCGCTACCGAAGACTCGCTCGAGGTGACCTGCTAGAGCGAGGTCTTCGGGAGCTCCCTCCGTGATCGCCCCTGAGCTATCCATGAGCCAGAGCTTATCCGCCCAGCTGAGAGCTAGCTCTAGTTCATGAGTGGAGACGAGAATGCCCTTGCCGAGCTCATGAGCTAGCTCCCGAAGCATCAGGATCACCTCTAGGCGTGCAGAGAGATCAAGGTGGGCAGTCGGTTCGTCTAGTAGGATGAGCGGGGTCTCTTGAGCTAGGGCTCGTGCGATGAGTGCACGCTGCTTCTCTCCGTCGCTCAATCTAACGAAGGGGCGAGAGGCGAGCGTCGTGAGACCACAGCGCTCTAGGCAGTAAGCCACGAGTTCGTGATCTCGGGAGCGTAGCGTCCCGAAGAAGTTGGTATGGGGAGCACGACCTAGCAGGACGACCTCACGGACAGTCATCTGCCCAGTCTGTAGACGCTCGGTCAAGACGAGGCTCATCTGTAGTGCTTGCTCATGGAGGCTAAGCTGAGCGAGGTCTTTACCAGAGAGGAGCACTTGCCCTCGCAAGGGAGGGAGCAGTCCAGCGATGGTATGCAGGAGTGTGGACTTCCCTGAGCCATTCTTCCCCATGAGCATGGTGACCTCGCTAGCATAGAGATTGAGGTGTAGATCCTGAGAGAGTATGGTGCGCCCTGTACGCTCGCTGTATCCCGTCTGGAGGTGCTGAAGCTGTAGGATCGGAGTCATGCTAGTGGAAGGTCTGAAGTCGTGAGCGCTTGCCGAGGATGGCTAGAAGAACTACGGGAGCTCCGATGAGGGAGGTGAGTGCGTTGATCGGCAGGGGTACCCCTCCTCCGAGGACTTGAGATAGGAGATCGCAGAGGAGAAGTAGGATGCTCCCCAGGAGCATTGTGGCCGGTAGGAGTAGGCGATGATCTGCCGTACGGAAGAGCTGGCGTACGAAGTGTGGGACAGCAAGACCTAGGAAAGCGATGGGTCCCGTAAAGGCCGTGGTACACCCTGTAAGCAGGCAGGTCACGAGGATCAGTCCTAGACGAGCACGCCCGACATCTATACCCATGGAGCGAGCATAGGCCTCACCGAGGAGGAGGGCATTCATAGACTTCGGGAGGAGGAGTGTTAGGGCAAGTCCAAGTAGCAGTAGGGGCGCCATCACGACGAGCTGTGCCCAGGTCGTCGAGGAGATGCTCCCAAAAGACCAGAGGAGGAAGACCTTGAGCGTCTCCTCCTGACTATAGAACTGTAGGATCGAGATCACAGAGCTGGCTAGGAAGCCGATCATCACCCCGACGATAAGGATCCCTAGGAGGTCACGCATACGACTGGCTATAGAGGAGATCAGCAGGAGAGTAAGCCCAGAGCCGAGGATGGAAGCTAGGATCGTCCCCCAGACACTATAACTCCCTGTGGCGGCGAAGCTCATCGGGAGGAGCGATCCTGCCATAGTGTATAGAGCTACCCCTACCCCTGCTCCGCTATTGACGCCTAGTACCGAGGTGTCGGCTAGGGGATTACGGAAGAGACTCTGCATCTGCAGTCCTGAGACAGTGATACTAGCACCTGCGAGTAGTGCTGTGATAGCCTTGGGCAGGCGGTAGTAGAGTAGTACGTAGGTGTAGGTCGA
>ERZ772974.462-NODE-462-length-30345-cov-12.234863_pt1 | contig 30345 bp, 40 predicted proteins | sample MGYA00580671_ERZ772974 | MGnify/ENA primary metagenome ERZ772974 (study PRJEB29015, sample SAMEA2738065) | human oral metagenome | biome: human oral; feature: human-associated habitat; material: saliva | place: China | collected 2218 ... | reverse complement strand
GCCCTACGCACCACTGCGCAAGGCATGAAAAAAGCACCCACATTCGTGAGTGCTTAACACCATATAACTCTATATTTATCAGGAAACTCCATATTCCGAACAAAATCCTGGACAGCTGCAAAAGCATGATCTAAATACCAAAAGTGTCTGCAGTCGTCCTCTTTTTCTATCCCAATTTCACCGGTCTTAGTATCTATGGCAATAACTCCATAACCATATTCATCTCCACCGTTAGGATAATAATGATATAAAACTATTCCATTTTTATCATTTTGTTTCTCCAGGACAACCATTTTCTACCCACCTTTCTACAGCCGTTATATAATCGTATTTTTTAGAGGTAATATTATGTGCGATATTATAATCACGATATCCCCATCGATTCATCAATTCGTACTCTAATCGCTCATGCTTTAACAATAATATATCATGACTTAACGGACTTCCATCTCTTAAACGTTGCAATGAATTACCCATATCAAAGTCCGCATCAAAATTACCATATCCTTTATCTAAATTATACTTATTATCCAAAATATGTTCAAGAACTTTTTGGACGCTTTTAAGACTCATGCCACTATTTTGAGATATTTTGCGTATTAATATATCCCGATCGGAGTTTCTCAATGTTGCATAAATCATCTTAGCATGGGCTTCTCTTTCTTTGAATTCTTCCGCTCGTCTTTGAGCTCTTCGCTTTCCTCTTTCACTAATAGCTCCAGATTCCTTAGCAATGGGCTGTCTAACCTCAAAATCCTCTTTAGATACGCCCCTGGCGCTAGCATACCACTCTTTCTTGCCACCCATTACATCGTTTCTACCATGAACACCAAGCAATCGTTCTTGTTCACGCTTTGGAAGCGTATCAATGTACGCCTTTCCACCTTTATCGAAATTATCCTTTTGCCTGCTCATATCAATCATGCCGTCAACAATCGGCTTTATTCGACATAAGCAGTGAGGATGTGCAGGGAGCTTCGGGAACTTATCTTTCGGGAATATACCCTTACCGAGTCCGTACAGGTCGGCATGAGCGTATACATCGCAAATATCACACTTCGGATGTCTATCGGAAAGTTTCCATTGAAAGGCCACAATATCCGGATCGTCCATATACTTAGCCATAAACCCGTCAGCATAGGCTCTTGCTCGTTCCGTACGTGCAATCCGTTCGGCGGTATACCTGGTCTTTTCTTGTACTGCGGTATCAATAGCCTTGCTTACATTTTGCTTTGCCCCGTTTTCAATGGCATCCATGACTTCACTATACGCCGCTCTTAGCCCAGGCGTTGTGCCTTGCTCAATAAGCTTGCGTGCGTGACGTATGGCTGCCTTCCATTCAGCAACTGCTTCTTCGTCGAGCCAGTCGGGAACAGGTAAGTCCTTCACCTCTTGAATAAATTCGGGGATATCTTGCTCAGGGATAATACCGCCTTTACCGTATCCATCGAATAGCTTCTTGGCCGTCTTGGCTGCCGACTCACCTTCCTTAATAGCCTTACCAATGACCTCGGCCGATTCGACCTGGACCTTCTTGCTGTTCTTATACATGCGTTCAGAAAGAGTTACGCCGTCGTCTGTCCATGATTTCTTCATGGCCGCTGATATGGCTTCACGCTCAAACTTAGCCGCCGCTTGTTTCTTTCCGTACCCTTTAGCGAAATCACCGACAAGGTCATCGAGCAAGTCCTTATACAGGTGCCGCATAACCGGATAACGATGATACGCCACTTTTACGGCGTCTTTAGGGTCCATACCGGCTAAGATTAAGGCCCGAAGAACTCGCTCGAAACCGTCTAAATTATTCTCCAGGTTGTTTTGCGTTCTGTCCTTCGGCATTTACATCACCCTTGTCATTCACTGTCGGCTCGAATTGTTGCTTCATTAAATCCCTATCCCGTTCAGCCTCATCGAAGCCTTCTTCTATCTCATTCACGATGTCATCATACGTATCAGGCTCAATATTCGGCATATACGCTTCCAGGACTTTCTTACTTACTTCAGCGGAGAACGTATCGGATCTAAACCCAAGGTCCAGTGCCTGTTGTGCCTGAGACAGCGATTCGGTAACGTCGTTAATTTGAAAATCTCGAGGATATTCAACTTCATATCCGACGGTTTCCTTCGCCCACAATTCATACAGTCCAATGATATCCTTTTCGGCTTCCTCACACTGAACGGAGAAGTCCGCCAGGCGTTGGTTGGTTCGCTCGAAGTCCCACTGCTTAGCCACACCGCTCTTTGACTGTTCTACACCGACTACCGAATCAATGCCGCTCATGCGATACATTTCTTTAATAAGCCGGTCGATTTGTGCCATCAGCACTTCAGCCGGTCCCTTATCCGGTGCAATAAATGCCGGTGCGTGAGACGACTCTTGCGGATACAGCAGCATGTTATTTGTCCCGAGCGTTACGTCGGGAGTGCTGCCGTCTGCCGGCATAGTCAACACAGAGAACGTCTGATTGTTGAGTATTTGCGTCAATAGGCTGCACAGATGATAGACGTGATAATTTGTCTGTGCAATACTCAAAAACTCGGCAGGCGGTAAAATGTCCGTCTTTTTGGAGCTTCTACCGAACCACTGAACAACGGGAATGCGGCCAATGTTATGCGTGCCACCTTTTATTTGGTTCCCGTTTTCGTCTAAGACCTGCCAGTTCGTCGGAGTCCATATATAGTATCGTGTTTGTTTCTTGCGGTCAGCGTCGTAAATAACGTCCTTGTATGCAAACTTGATTAATATTCCCTTCTCATCAAACTGCCAGTCCGTAATGTGATGCGGTTCAACAGCCGTGAGATACGGTAAGGCTCGATTCTTGACGTTATCAGCCACCGATTCACCGAACTCCACAACGTTATTCACGATGATATACATAACGCCGTATAGCTTGGCAAGTGTCGCTTGCTGACGCATATATTCCTGTAAGCTCGTGCCTTTGCGGTCTACGTCTTCCAGGAACACCTTGAACTTCTCCGTATCTTTATATTCACGCTTGATTGTATCCCTAAATATCGGATCTACCGACGCATTGACGATAGGACCGGTATAGTTCAAATAGTACGCAAGCTTCTTACGAAAGGCGTAATTCGGTGTGCTTTCTCTCGGATGACGAACCAGGCCACGGCCAACAGAAAACAGGCCTGTACCGTAATATGCGTCTTTTAACAGTTTATAGCCATATAACTTTTCAGAGTCCATATTTTTGCTCCTTAATAAATATTGACGTGCGCCGCCTTAATTTGCGGTGCGTTTATCTTCTCAGCGATACCCGTCGTTGAGTCTGGGGCATCATCGTGTGCATTTTTACCTTCTCGCTGATAACGAGTCATTGCCCTGTAATATTCAGGCCATCGGTCTTTCCAGTTAGTCGGAAAATAGATGTGTTCCATGACCCACGTTGAATTGGAAAGTATTCGTGCCGCCTTATTCTTCGTCTGCGCAAACGTATTGATGACCGTCTTATTCGACTTATACGTGTCTTGTAATATCCGTCGCACCTGTCTTGCGAACCCTCGGCCTCCGTTGTTTGATTCGAAGTCGGCCACATTTACGCCGTTACGGTATAACATGGCTGCTGTTGCCGGCTCTGTCTCTTCCATCGCTTCTTTGGTATATAGAAGGTCAAGCACATAGGCTTCACCGTTATACACGCCGTACACAATTGAGCAAAGATAATCGGATCCTGTATCAGCCGTATCCGTGTAGTTTCGAACAGCCGTAAATAACGGATTGCCGTTTGCGTCCGTCGGGATGCGGTCATACGTCTTAAAGCCTGAGTATAGCTGACCTTTAAGGTCTATCGGCTCTTGCTGATAGTTGGCACTGGCGATGTCTGCACCCATGGCACGTACTTTCTCTTCATAACTACGCCGTGACAATATTTCGTCACACAACATACTGCCGTCTGGCTGCAACGCTTTCATTGTGATAACCTTGGCCGCCTTACCGAAATGCTCAATGGCTCGACCGGCCAAATCGTCACTTGCCCAACGGGTCATAATGATGAGTATCTTGCCGCCTTCTTCAAGACGGGACAACATAGTATTCGTGAACCACAGCCAGGCCTTTTCTTTCGCTGTTTCGTTGTAAGCTTCTTCAGCGTTCTTTATGATATCGTCGATAATAAGAAGCGAACAGCCAAACCCCGTTGCCGTACCGGACGGAGACGTGGCCAAATATGAATTGTAGCCGCCATCAAGCGACCACATATCCATGGCTGCGTCACCACGTTTAATGCGGACGTTCGGAAATATGTCGGAGTAAACGGTGATATTCTCATCAGCCTTAACCTCTTGGATCGCGTTACGCACATTCTTAGCAAAGGTTGCCGAAAGAATATTGTTATACGACCCTGTCATTATTTTTTCAGCCGGGTTGCGACCTAATACCCATTCGACAAACAAACTCGCCGTGCGGCTCTTTCCATGCCGTGGTGGTTCGTTAATAATAAGCACTTTAGCTTTCTCATCTTCATAAAACGACTGCAACGCTTCACACAACTCAACAAGATACCGTCGTTCAGGCTTATAAAAATCGAAAGCCATTAAATTGCAAAAATAAAAGAACTCACGCCGTGCGAGTTCTCGTTTTGCTTGCCGTTTAATGCGTTCATCAATCATCGCCTATCAGCTTCTTTATATCTTCTGACTTAACGCCATCAAAGGGATTATTCTCAATCTTTGCTTGCATATCGACGTTCTTCACATCTCTCCACAAATCAGGCCGTCTGTTCTTCAGCCAGAATATTTGCGCTGTAACGTCTGGCCTTTCACGCTTAGTTACAACCTTCGTCACAGCAAGTCCTAGCGGTTCACCGTTAGGGGCATACGTCATTTCTTTCGTAATCTCGTTATACTCATACCCCATAGCTCGTTTAAGCAGTGCATTCTCAACCTCAATATCAACGACTTCCTTCCCTCTTTTTAAGGCGTCAGAAAAGTCAGGGTATTTCTTCTTCCAGGAATATAAAGTATCTCGGCTAATGCCGATATGAGTCGCTATTTCGGCGTCAGTCGCCCCGTCACGAGTCCAAGCCTGTAACCGCAAAAGATTATCAGGTTGAAGCCACTGTACATATTTACCTTTTGCCATTACAGACTCACCTCCTTGGGGTGCCGTATTTGGAACGATTCATAACGTGCTTGGCTGCAACGAAACATTTACACGTGCCGGTTCCGCCGATATGTATTTTGTTAGCAGAGCAAAATCCCTTAGAGTTGTTCAGGCAAGAACGTCGGCAGCACTGAATTTCCGTTTTACACGTCATAAGTCACTCCAAACACAGGCACGCATTTTACGGCAAAAGCGACGCCCTAACGGACGCCGCCTCGGCTGTAAATAAAACTACTTAGAATGATTGTACGTACGGTATTTCCCGTACTTTTTACTTCTACATCATATCATGTCAAGATACTGACATTTAATGCCATCTTCTGATACTGTATTTTATACAATAACTATACTATACTCAGCAGATTCTTGCATCTAACACGAGAGATAAAAAAAGCACCTACATCAATAGGTGCTTTCTCGCTTAGCGATTACATATTTCATAATGAGAGTCTTTCACGCTCTTATTATAGCGCAAGTTTCCTGCCCAAACCTGCTACAAATCCAACACAAATCTGCCCAAATCTGCTACGTTTCTGCTACGAATCTGTCCAAACCTGCTACGGCTGAAAAGTTATCCACAATTTATAATATAATCTTCTCAGCTGTAATTAGTCTGTTTTTAAAAGGCTTATATCCATAGCTTTCGTAAATTTGCACAAAATCTTGATTCCTCATGCAGTATCGTTGAACATGTTTTTTGTTAAGATAATTTTTATATTCTATTTTTTGTGCCAAGAATTTTTTTATATCACTTGGTGAGCTGTATCTTAAATTAAAACATTCTTCCAGTGGCTTTTGTAATATATATTCTAATTCGTCTTCAAAATTCTTATTTTGCACCATAACTAAAACGTTTCCTACCGTTCTTAATTGTTTAATATTTTCTCTCAGGAAAGTGCAATGACATTTTTCAGTACAATCACTGTCAATAACACAAATGGTGTAATCATACTTGTTCGTTAAAATATCATTGCTATTTTTCAATTCCTTTTGCATTAAATTGAATTTCTTAACTCGACCTGGTTTTATTAAATCTTGGCGTGTTAATTGGTTTATAAATCGCTTCTCAATTTCCCCCTCCACAACATACAGTATCCTAGTCATTTTCATTCTCGCTCTCAAAAGTTTCATCTAATGTGCTGTAATCAGGCAATACACCGAAATAATCATTTTCGTAATAGTTGCGTAAATTTCGATCGTTTTTGCACATTTTTTCGCTAGGATAAAGCATTTCATTATAACCCGAATCGTTTCTGTTAAAGAATACAAAACTATTATTGGGAATATTTAAATTAAAAATCTCTAAATTGTGCGTTGAAAAGAACAGCTGCGTATCATTCGTTTTGTTCTGAAATGCTTTTTTAATAAAGTACGCTTCCAATTCTGTATGCATATGCGCTAATTGTTCGTCAATATAAATAATACATTTGCTGCGCTTGGGCAATGCACTTAACACGGCAATAAAATTAATCGCTTCAAAAGTGCCATGTGATAAACGCGGAGCACAACCTTCTAATTTTCCCTCCGGAATAGTCACTTTTTCACCGTTTTTAAACACAATCATGTAAGATAAAGAACGTTCTTTTCCCTCTATGGGCTGTAAACTGATTACCTTTTCTACGGAATTATCGATTTTTGGCAACAACTCATTTAATTTCTTTACATCGATATCTTCTTCCATCCCGTTATAAGAGTTTTTGGCAAATTCAGAAAATAAAAAGAAAAAGCCTAACTCACTTTCTATCATTTCAGCATATTTCTGATTGCCCAAAACAAATGATTTAAACCCCATAGCAATTTTATCTTTACTGACATCATATTCCAGTTCCGGTTTTAATTCGTTTATTTTTTCCCTTATATTTATAATATTATATTTTTTATATAACTTCTGCCTTTTAATTGATTCTGTAACCAATCCTTTTTCATTAAAGCTCGCTTCTAGTACATATAAATTTTCTTTAATTACAAATTCTACTATAAATTTGGCATTTTTAGATTTGTCATACCGCACTTTTTCTATACTGAGATATGGCTCTTCATCAATGCTCCTGCCTAAAACATAATTACAAATAATGCAAAGTAATTTCCCAAATGTGGTCTTGCCGGAAGCATTTCCACCTAATATGACAAAATTCTTTCTTACCTTAATTCTAGAGTTTTCGAATAACGCGTCATTCTCAGCCAATGGATGCTTTATTTTTTTATTATACGTGAAATCAACTTTAAAATCTCTAAACATATATAAATTATCGCAATACACACTTAAAATAATCATTTTTAACACTCTCCTTTATATCCAATATTATATCATTTGATTTGTGCAAATACAATGTTTTCCAAAAGATGGAAAATATTATACTTGTATGGTTCATTTCTTTAAATCTCATAATACATTCTGCACCATAATCTTCTCCGGTCCAAACATCATATCCGTTATAAGCTCTATCACCACTGGGCAGCGTTTGCGAACGTACCCCTCAGAGCTATAAGCAGCTCGCGCTACCATAGTCCACGAATAACCGTTAATGTATCGCGCCTCAATAATACGCCTATCTGTCTCTGTGAGTGCCTCTAATGACCTTTCCAACCGTTTTGTCATAGGTTCAATTTTCATCAGTTCTGCCTGCATTTTTCGCACGTTTTCCGTCATTTCTTCCCTCGCCAGATACTCCCGTTCTTCCTGGCTGAGTGATTCGCTACTTCCCCGAGGTGCAGGAGATAGAGATGGAACTTTCGGTGCGGCCGGCAGCTGCAGTCGAGCTTCGTAGTCCTCGATATCAACGTATAGATTGTTGATGTACGTCTTCGTCACCGTATATTTTCTGAGCAGTTGCTCGACTGTCCGTATCTTTTCGCTTCGTTCCATCTCCACTATCCCATCCTTTACCCTATATCTCTTCCTGTCCGGATTCTCTCATTAATTCTAGTAACGGTGAAAATACGCGCGCATCTCACGCATCCCCCAAAACACCGGAATTTCCCGTTCAAGTGCTGCCTGTACTTCGCGACGGCAGATGGGGTTGCGTACCCAGCCGTCTCGCACTAATACCGCGTCACACCGAGATAGCAGCTCGATATTAAACTTTAAAATCTCATCGTGGCTAAGTTTCGTCATTGTCGCATATTGCAGCGCATCCGACGGATTGACAACGGCCATACCCGGAAACACACTAACAATTAGCGCCGCGATTCGTCTTACAATTAGCCGTTTTTTTTCTTCATCGCCCGTGTACGGGCTTGACATATAAACTGTAAACAAAGTCATGCTCCTTTCTTATTCCGCAAGTTCACTAACTACCACTTCAATTCGCGGCGTATCACTGTAAAACTTTTGTGCAACGATATTCACAATCTGACTGTCGTCTTTTACAACAATGCCATTCAATGCGTCCAGTATGCCCTTGATGTAATTATCCGTATCGGGGCGCGTCGTCGGTCTAATCTCACCGTTTGCCGCCGCAGTTTGCTTTTTGCGACTGAAACTCTTCGGGATAGACCGATATATACACAAGTTTAACGAGCACGGGCCATCGAACGGGTTAAAGTCCTTATTCAAGATGAGCGGCTGCAGCTCTTTTTGTATTGTGTTCTTGTACTTTGCCGACTTCGGCGGATCATACGCCGTAACGAAACCGCCGCGCTTAGCAAACCGAGGGCGCCCTTGTGCTACCGGCTCACCGGGCACGGTAATACTTACACTCGGTTTCCCGTCTCTCTTCATGTACAGCATGCCCATTTAGCTTGCTCCCTTCGTGCGCGCTTTCGTATTAGCATTTATCCCTCACTCATTCTTAGCGGATTAGTAATAATATATTAGAACGGTATTTCTTCGTCAGCCTCAGAGCCCATGCTATCAAATCCGGTGTCATCTTTTGTGTTATTCTTCGGTTTGTATTCGGCCAACAACTTCCCAATGTGTGTTGCTACTGTTTCCGTGATGTACCGTTTTTCGCCGTTTTTGTCATCGTATGACCGCGTAGTAACCCTACCTGCGACAACGACCTTATCGCCCTTTAGCAGCTTGTCCCCGGCACTCTCTGCAAGGGCACCGAAGGCTACTACACGCACCCAATCCGTCATCTGCTGCTGTTCTTTGTTTTTGTCTACATATGAGCGATTACAACCGACGCTAAGAGTCGTTACGGCTTTACCGCTCTGTGTGAATCGTACCTCCGGGTCTTTACCCAGATTGCCTATAATGATGTGTTCGTTCATGCTTCTTCTCCTTATCCGGGTATTACTACCCGTTCAACAATTTCCCCCTTCTTCGTCATGTAAAGATTGACATGACCGCCGCCAGGTAAGTCGCTTCCTTCTTCACAGTAGTGCAGAAGTAAGCAATAGTTACGGCGTATCAGCTCGTCGTTAATATCCGGAAAAAGACGCTTTGCAAACGCCCGCACTTTGTTAGTGATGGTCGGTTTATACTCGCCTCGCTTTATTTTTTCGCGGATGCCGTTTATAACTGACATATCAATTTTTGCACGCGTCGGCGGTTCTTGATACGTACATACCTGTTCCTTTGCCCGTTTAGCCGCTGTGCGCTCACTAAGTACTTGTTGCACGCGGGCAATAGTCGGGAACCATTTGTCTGATAATGTGATTTGTTCTATCGCATCGCCAAGGTCCTGTTCGTCGCACCCTGAAAATCGTTCGTTAAATATCTTCCAGAACCTTTTTAAGCCCTCTTGATCCATCTGCCGTATTTGTGTTACGTATGTCGCTTCTAGCACTTCCCTTATGAAGTTCATCGCTCCGTCTGTCAGCATGTCCTACCTGTCCCCCTTTCTGTGCAGCCTTGTGTGCTTTGCGTCGCTCCATAAATTCAATGTACGACTGCGACTTTTCACTATCATCTGATGTGATCGTTTTCGGATTTTGTTTACTTGCAAGCTGATAACCCTTTGCCTGCCAAGCTTCCAACACTGCCGCAACATATTTCAGATTACGTGCGTTGTGCATTACTGCTTCTTCAATAGCCTGTTGCACGTGTTCCGTCCCGTGTGTTTCTATTAAGTCAACAAGCCTTTCCTTCTCAATAGATGATGTGATCGGATGGATGTTGTTTTGATAGACCTTTATTGCCTCTTCCATATTTAATTTTATATATAGCTGCTTATTCTTTACTTTACTTTCCTTTACTTTACTTTGTTGATTATAGTCTACATTAACCGAGTTATTGTATACGTTAACTGAGTTATTGTAGACATTAACGTTTAAGAGCAGAAATCTTGCGTCGTAACGGACCTCTCTTCTTCGAGAAACTGCCTCAAAAAATCGACTTTGTATTCCCTCTGAAGTAAGTACGCCGTATTTTTCGTACATATTGGCGTTAAAGAAATCCACCTGCACCGCCTTATCGACAGTCGCGGTAACTGCGCCCTCGCTAACCCCAAGCTCGTCAGCAATTAGAAAGGACATATCGTTGCTCCACCGAAGAAAATACCCCTCATTACGATAGATATTAGCCAGCAGACTGATTAGCACCGGGATGGATTGTATTCCGCACGCTCTCATTATTCTGCGAATCTTAACATCATGTAAAAAACCGACATCCAAAGGAAAGTAATCTAGCCCTTGTTTTATCGGCCTCGCCATGGCATCACCACCTTTAAGGCGGGATTACGGGAAGCGTATCACAACGCTTCCCGATCCCTTTCCGCTATCTATTGGCTTATAGATTCTTCCAATATTGCGTCGTCTTTCTTTTCTTGCTCCGTGCGATCGTCTATCACTTCACCCGTATCGGGATCGATATTATCCGGTACAGGGGTTGCCTCAACATCGATGTATTCCGTTTCGTCATGTACTTCCGTCATGTGCGCCGAAATATCAGATTTTATCGTTTCGTCTGCGCTCATGGCCCGTACAAATTCAGTTTTTAAAGGGGCGTACTTCAAGCATTTTTTGAGTACGGTTTTCTTTGCCATTTCATCAAAGTTCGTCGTCCACGGACTATAGCCTGAGCTGTACGCCTTACTATATTTCTTTGCGTGTTCTTTAATATCTTCCGCGCTCATGACTTCGAAGCCATAGCCGCCGTCTTTAGTGTGAAATACGGCATAATACATGACAACGGGACCTCTGTTGCTAGTAGCCGGCACGTGTTTTAACTTCGGGTCAAGTCCAAGCTCGTATTCAAATACGTCATTCTCGCGGACCTCATGCGCTTGAATGTCTTTTACTTCCCCGCTCCGGTAGGCAAGGTCAATCAATCCCTTATACCCAAGTTGAAAACTACATTCGAGCGTACCTTTGTTCTTATACGGAATTAGATACGCTTGTCCTAGCGGCGTGTTCGGTTCTACGCCAAGTTGAGCCGCCTGCATCATTGCGCCGAGAAAACTTTTCGGCGTACATTGCTGTAGCTGCGGTGTCGAACTCATAGCCGTCAGTATCATCCGGCTGAATCGTTCTCCCGTCAGCACTGACGGCAACGCTTTTTTGATCTGGTCTTGCATGCTGAGTACTAGCTGCTGCATGTTCTTAATACCGTCCGGCTGATTCGTCTTTTTTACAGCCATTACGCCGCCTTTTGTTGTTGCCATTTCACTTCACTCCTTATCTTTTACGCTTTAAAAACCCGGATCGGATTGCCCTGCTTGCTGTACGCTGCAAAGATTTCCGGTTTCTCTGCTTTTAGCTTCTTGCTGTTAACGGTGACTCTGCCCGCTTGTGTCTTCCATGTTACTTTTCGTTCACCGGCATAGCCGACTTCGCAATCGCCAAGCATGGCGCATATCTCGTTTTGAGCCTTCCCTATTTGCCCTTCGATGTCTTTTTTCGTTTCTTTGAGCTGATCTAAATTATCTAAGATTCCGATTGCCGCATCCGGCAACGTAACCTCTTCGGCGCTGCCGCCGGGAAACCGTTCACGCAACGCCGCGGTGCAGCTGTCGGAACCGTCAACTTCCGGCATAACGCCACCTTGCACATGCACTGTCCAGAAAGTTTTTTCCGCAGCGTATAAGCTGTTGATGTCGTCCTCGTTTCGCGGAATTTCTTTCCAGACAAAATGGTTACCCCCAATGAGGCACGCTATATACCACTTTTCGCATCCTGTAACCGCCATATAGTGTTGGCATTGTAAGTAATACCCGTCGGGAACGTTGTCGCCTTCCCATTCCTTCGCTTTGAATCCGTTGGCCGTCTTGCATTCCAGTCCGGCGTTTTCACCAACAACCAGGCGGTCGACATTTGCTATCATAAACGGGTAATCGAGCGATTGAAGGGTTCCACATTTCTTTACTTTTAATCCCGTAAGCTCTGTGAATCGGTTCGCAACAGCTTGTTCGTGAACGTTCCCCCAGTATATGTACTCATTGTCTGACAGGTCTTCAGGCTCTACCTGTCCGGTCTTTTCCTGCCATAACTGATACGGTGATTTCCACCGATTGAGTCCGGCTATGATAGCAGCATCACTACCGCCGATCCCAATGTTCCGAAGTTTTTCCCAGGCCTTACGGTCTTTCATTTCCTCTACCGTCATGATGAGTTTTGCATTCATTGTGTTTTTTCTCCTTTTCTGCTACACTAGTAGCAATTTAAGTATTTGTTTTTCTGTTGAAACCGCACCTGTTGCCGCAGATGCGGTTTTTTCTTTGCTCTGTTTCGTGCCGTGCTCATAAAATGATGATTGCCATCGCAATGATTATGTATACCGTGAAGACTCCGATGCCAATCTTTATGCCTTCCTTTAGTGTGACCTTGAAGCCGTCGTCCGGTTCTTCTTCAAGGGCCGGCATCGACTCGGCGGCCTGTAGTTCGTAGTATCGGCGGTTGATCCATGCAGCCGGAGCAGTGAGTTCTATTTGCTTTCTCATTATTTATGCCCCCTTTAGGAATTTATTAACGAAATACAACTGGCCTTTGCCTGTGACCTTGACGGTCTTACTGATAGAAACGTGACCGTCGCTATGCGTAATGGCCGTTTCCTTAATGCTGAACAGTTGCATTTCCATACTTCTCTGTGTCGGCATGTTGTAATCCGTACCCTTGCGACATATGAGGTATCCATTCTCACGCAGCCAGTTGAACAATCGGTTCTGTCCGATATCAATGCCGTTCTGATTAAGCAGTTTTGCTAATTCGCCAACCAGGATACTGCCGTGGCTTGCAGCAACCGAATCCGCAAATAAGACTTTCGGCTTATCCGCTTCAATCTTCTGTTCTGCTAATCTTCTAGCCTCTTGTTCAGTCTTAAGTTCTGTTGCTAAGCGGATGAGGAAATCCGGTGACGTTAACGCCTGTTCCAACGTCTCGCCGGTCATGTACGCTCCATGTTTACGAATTGCCGGGATGACTTCGTGAGTTATCCAACGTTTGAACGCTTTCGCTGAGGGTTTTCGACTTGAAAGCACTAGGTTATACAGTCCGTATTCGTTGATAATATTAGTGTTCCCTTGACGACCTAAGTTGAACTTAGCCCGTTCGTCTTCATCTAATTGCCCTACCGACACTGTCGGATTGGTAAGCCCTAAGCACTCGCAAACATCCTTCGCTACGAACCAAGGAGATCCGTTAATCACCATTGTCCGGACTCGCCCGAACTCCGTGTTGTTAAAAACTTGTAATTGGTTCATCCTCTATGCTCCTTTCCTAAATTCTTGAATGGCTAATATTAATGTCAGTATCACTACTACCGCACTCGTTCCGATTGCCAAGACTTCCATGTGATTTGCTCCTTTCTGCCTTCCATGCCCAATATTCATCACTGTTCTCTCGAATCGCCTGAAGTATGTACCAAGTTAAGTAATGCATTGGTTCACCTCTCCTTTCTTTTTTGTTGAAGTCCTATATTTAAATTGTTGTATCCGTGGTATGCTGTAAAAAACACCTTTAAGGAGTTGATTTTGTTATGCGCTTAGATTTAGAACTATTCAGGGCTATTTTATTAGTTGTTGAAGAGTCCCCCACCCCCACCGTAAAGAGTAATTACTCGCTTCGTTTTGAAGGCATTCCCCCGCTAACAAGTGATTATCACGTTCACCTCCTCATTCAAGAGGGCTTTTTATACGCTATTGATGCTCGATGCAAAGATAGAGAATACGATTATTTAGAGATAGGCTTAACCATCAAAGGCCAGCAATTTATAGACGCTATTGCTGACCGCAGTAGTCTTGATAAAATCAAAGACTACATTAAGGCCAACGCCTTACCCTTAACTCTAGATGTATTATTTAAAGTTGCGATGACTCAGTTCTCGTAACTCTTCACGGACGCCTTTGTCAGCCAATGAATATATCAAATTCAGGCGTTCCTGCTCGGCATCAATATCACCAAGATGTTTTTGTGTAACTTCCAAGATTTCTTCCCTGATTCCGATGTACAGATGTAATAATTTCAAATGTTTTCTGCTGTTAAACGGAGCTTCGTCCATACGAAGCTCTTTTTCTTTTTCGTTCATCTTCTTCCCTCCTTGTTTACGGTTGTTGTTTCGGGAATTAAATTCTAGTTTTGTCGCCAAAAAAAATAAAATTAATCGGCATTCGATAAGCTTTAGATATTTTTCCCTGATATATAGGATTAACCAGCCCCGACCGTTTTTCCCATTTAATCAGAGTGTCCTTGCCAATGCCTATCTTCTTTGCGGCTTGCAGTATTGTTAAATCAGCATTAACCCTAGCCGCTTTTAAGGATATCTGCATTCTATCGCCTCCTTGTTCAAATATTCTCTTTACGTAACAAATGATACTAGAATTTAATTCTCGTGTCAAGAAAATAATTCTAATCATTCAGAAATATTATTGACTTTTTAAGAAAATTATTCTATCATCATCGCATAGATAGTACGGTATTTGTAATAAAGGAGCGGTTATATGCCTACCGAAGATGATATTAAAAAATTATTTAGTATTAGACTTTCTAAACTAATGAATGAACGAGATGTTAACCAAAGAGAAATAGCCCAAGCTGTTGGCGTTAGCGAATCAACTGTAGGGAAATGGTTACTGTTAAAGGCTATTCCTAGAATGGGCGTAATTCAGAAGTTGGCCGATTATTTTAATGTTGGTAAAAGCTACTTTTTGGAAGACGAGTCGGAACAAGGCTACTACACCGACCCAGAGGTAGCCGAATACGCCGAAGAGCTGCGGACGAATCCGGAGTTAAGAGTATTGTTTAGCAGTAGTCGTAATTTGACGAAGGAACAAATGCAAGAAGCATATAATTTCATCAAATTCTTAAAAATGAAGGAAGAAAATAAAGTACATGACGATTAATATAATTTTCGCTTCTATCCCGCACGCCAAGGCTTCCGCAACGGCAAACGCCGACGGCAGCTATTCCATTATCGTCAGCAAGTCATTATCTCAAGAACAGGCAAAAAAGGAGGTCTTACATGAGATTGGACACATTGTCGATGACGACTTCGGAAAAGATATGCAAGCCAGTATGATCGAAGAGATGATTCGCCGAAGCAATATTATTCCCGATAAAGTCGCCGAAGACGTCGAGTTTTACTATCATGTGGTATAAATGACAAGGTTTATGTAAGAAGAAAAATTTTTAACGGGAGGGCTTTATGAAAAAATTGCTATTAACTATTTTATGTGTACTCATTTGTCCCCTTGCGGTTAACGCCGTTAATTACGTCCAGATCTCAAAGAATATAGAATCAGCTGTCTTTGTCGATAATGATAGCATTTCTGTAATCCGCTATGCACCACCATATTATGTTATTCAATGTGATGAACGAATTCACAGTTTTACAATGGGAAAATGGGCTCAAATAACGAGCCAATATCTCTATGACTATGATAATCAGATTATTAAAAAACGATATGTTAGCATGAAAGCGAGAAAAGAAGATTCCCCTTGGAGTAATCCTATTAAATATACAAGGATAGACGACGTTAGCAAAAATCAAGCCAACTGGTGGATAGCCAATTACATCTTCAACAAGGCGTACAACATGTATTTCTCTCCGGAAGTGCAGGCCAAGTATGGAGCCAAGCATACATAACGAGCCGCACTTTTACTCAAACGAGGAGATAGAATCATAGCCTGTACAAATATTAGGAAAAGTCGTTGAGTTAAGAGGAAAATTTTAAAATATAAAAATATTTTAGGAGGTTTGTGAATGGATATATTAAATATGCTTACAGAAGAACACGAAGAACTGTTAGGCATGTTAAGAGAAAGTAAACATTTTACGTCTACTGTAATCGATTTCCCTTGTAAAGGGTGCGTTTCACTAGATTTGATTTCTTGGAACAATAGGAATAGATACCTGCTAGATATTAATCGAAAAAGTGAAATAAAGACTCGTTACACATTGCAAAACAGATTGCGAGATTCCTACATACTTTTGAGGCTAGATCTCGATAATAAACCGCACAAGAATCCTGACAATACAAAAATTAGCGGTAATCATCTGCATATTTTTGATAAAAATGACGGTTCTGGAAGTTGGGCGTTTGAATTAAATTCCCCCCAACTAAATCGAGTCTTTCCCCAATTTAACTTTTCGGAAATAACAAAAAACGGAACTACTCCCGTGGAGCAATTCCGCTTGTTTTGTTCGTTGTGTAATGTTGATTCCATGCCGAATATAAACGAACCGTTAGACCTTTAAGCAAACATTCCGACGCACTTATCTTTCTGAGACCAAGGCATACCGTCAATATCATATTCTTTTAAATGGCTTATATGCTCGGAAACGTCCTTTTCAACATCGTTTATCATAACTATAAGTTTACTTTCTTGGTCTCGGTTTTCTTTTATATCTGTCCAAGAAAATATAAATCGCTCTATGCTACTCCGGACGGGGTTGTTTAAGAGCTTTACAAACCGCTCCGGATGTGTAGCATTCCGTTGCAGCAAAAACTCAAAGCTCTGTGCATATCCGGATTTTCCTTTGATTTCAATATCTTTAGAAAAATATATGCTATGCTTGTTGAAATAAGCTTCAACATCTTCAAAAAAGAATGTTTTGACTGCTGACTTGTTTAAGTAAAACAAATCGTTAATATCCAGCATAGATTGAAACAGCTGATGTTGTGCCTCTCCGAGTCTTGATTTATGAGCCTCTATAAATAGTTCGTCGGTATTGTCATCATATTTAATTCCTCGTTTTCTAACGATGTCATTTAGTATCTTTTTTCGTTTCACTGATTTAAAATCCATTCCCGACATTTGCAAATCAGTGATAGTGTACGTGTCATCTGATAACCGAAAAATATCATCGGCGCTCTTCTTGACATAAATCTGTATATAGTCATTATGTCTATCTAAGAAAGGTACAGTAATTTCGGTGTATCCATTACCTAAATCGGTCTCTATTGTTTCTGATTTAAGCCAATCTAAATACGCACTACTAATTTTCATCTCTGCACCTCCTTAACCATTTAATTTACATTCTCTTACTATTATAAAACGGTCGCTGAGTGATACGCAATAACAATCTTACAATCATTACTACATGTTAAACCCTATATAAGTCAAAAGCCCGTACTCTGCTACCAACAGAATACGGGCGTGCCAGGTACTACCAATACCACGGCGATATAATCCCCACCCAAAGGGCTGATTACGCTATCAGTATATCACATCGGCCCTTTTTGCAACAGAAAGGACTGATTTTTTTTATGTCGAAAATTGCAGTAATCTACGCACGCTATTCTTCGGACCGTCAACGAGAAGAGTCTATAGAAGGCCAAATCCGAGAATGCAAGGCCTATGCCAAGAAAAACGGCATTACCGTAATTAGGGTCTATTGCGACCGTGCCATGACCGGCAAAACCGATAAGCGACCTGAATTTCAGGCCATGATTAAAGACGCTAAAAAGCAGGACTTCGATTACGTCTTGGTCTATAAGTTAAACCGCTTCGCACGCAGTCGTTATGACAGCGCTAGGTATAAAAACGTGCTAAAGCAACACGGGATCCGTGTCATCTCAGCTATGGAAAATATAGCCGAAGACTCTAGCGGCATTTTATTAGAGTCTGTGATTGAAGGCTTAGCCGAATACTATAGTGCTGAACTTGCTGAAAACGTTTTACGAGGCATGACGGAAAATGCCCTCGAATGCAAATGGCCCGGGGGTATCGTGCCGCTTGGATTTAAGCTCGATAAGAACAAGCATCTTGTTATAGACGATGACAAGGCGTTTATTGTACGTGAAATATTCCAGTCCATTATCGACGGCAAGCGTACATCTACTATTATTGATGAATTAAATGCCCGGCATTTAAAAACCGCAGCCGGCAAACCGTTTCGCAAGAACAGCTTGGAAAAAATCCTTAAAAACGAACGTTACACGGGTACGTTCGTCTGGAAGGACATTCGCAAAGAAAATGCCCTTCCGGCCATTATCACCAACGACATGTTCAACGCAGTTCAGAAGATTTTAAAAAATCGCAAGAAAACTCGCAGCCGAGTATGTAGCGATAACTATCTTATATCAGGCCGTTTGTTCTGCGGTCTCTGTCACGAAAAAATGATAGGCATGTCAGGACGGTCTGTGACAGGCCTTCCTTATTATTACTATGCTTGCAGCAATCGGCGTAACCGCATCGGAAAATGCCATACGAAAAATATCCGCGCCGATAAGCTCGAAGAATTGGTTGTCGATACGACAATTAATATCCTGTCTGATGATACAGCCATAGAATACATTGCCAAGCAAGCCATTGCGGCACAAGAAGAGAATCGAGCGCAATCCTCTATCCCGGCTATTAAAGAAGAAATAAAAGAGTTATCCAAGAAGCTCAAAAACTGCATTCAAGCCGTCGAAAACGGTATTATATCGCAAACCATAGCCGAGAATATACCCATGTATGAAAAACGCCTTGTAGAGCTAAATTCGGAGCTTTCTGACGAACTCGAAAAAGACAACGACCTTAAAGTCGACGAAGATATGATCCGGTTCTTCTTTGAGCGGCTTGTTCAGCGCACAAAAAAAGAGACCAAGTTCAAGAGCTTGCTACTCTCGACTATGGTCCGCTGTGTGGTCATTTATGATGATTATATTGAAATTCAGTACAACTACAAAAAAGAACTACCTATCCTCACCAATCCGGTAAGAATAAATAGTTCGATTTTGTTCGCTGTGGTGGGCGATGACAGGATCGAACTGCCGACATCTTGCTTGTAAGGCAAGCGCTCTCCCAGCTGAGCTAATCGCCCGAGTGTGGTGACCCCTACGGGATTCGAACCCATGTTATCGCCGTGAAAGGGCGGTGTCTTAACCGCTTGACCAAGGGGCCATGGCTCCTCAAGTAGGACTCGAACCTACGACAAATCGGTTAACAGCCGATTGCTCTACCGACTGAGCTATTGAGGAACAACGTGTTCCATACGGAACAATAAGAATTATAACAAAGAACCGTACAAAAAGCAACACCAAAATTGAATGCTTACGGGCAAAACACAAAAGAAGGCCGAATCCCTCGAAAGAGGACTCGGCCTTCCTGATTTCACATCGCCTGTGAGCAGACAATTTATAGGCTATATATGTCGGCTTACATCATACCGGGCATGCCGCCGGGCATACCGCCGGGCATTGCGGGAGCCGCACTTGCCGGTTCGGGTTTATCCGAAACAAGCGTTTCCGTCGTAAGTACGAGAGACGCAATAGAAGCGGCGTTCTGTAAAGCCGTACGCGTTACTTTAGCAGGGTCGACAATGCCGGCCTTAACCATGTCCACATATTCTTCCTTGAGTGCATTAAAGCCCACACCGTCGGGAGAATCCATAACCTTGGCAACAATGACCGAGCCTTCCAACCCGGCGTTATGCGCAATCTGGCGAACCGGTTCTTCAACAGCTCGCTTAACAAGATTAATACCCGTCTGTACGTCCCCTTCTTCTTTGAATTCATCCAACACGGGAAGAATATCGATAAAGGTCGTACCGCCGCCGGCAACAATACCTTCTTCAACGGCTGCACGAGTTGCGTTCAAAGCATCTTCCAAACGAAGCTTCTTATCTTTCAATTCAACTTCCGTAGCGGCACCTACTTCGATAACGGCTACACCGCCGGACATCTTAGCCAAACGTTCCTGTAATTTTTCTTTGTCAAAGTCGGACGTCGTTTCGGCAATCTGTGCCTTAATCTGTGCTACGCGATCCTTAATAGCCGCAGCATCGCCATGACCTTCGACAATAGTCGTTTCGTCCTTCGTTACACGTACCTGACGTGCCGTACCGAGGTCTTCAATGCCGATGCTGTCCAACTTACGGCCTACTTCTTCCGTAATAACCGTAGCACCTGTCAAGGTTGCAATATCCTGCAACATAGCCTTGCGACGATCCCCGAATCCGGGAGCCTTTACAGCGACGGCTTTAAATGTACCGCGCAACTTGTTGACTACGAGAGTTGCCAAAGCTTCGCCTTCTACATCTTCGGCAATAATCAGAAGTTCCTTACCTGCCTGTACTACTTTTTCCAAGGTCGGCAACATTTCCTGAATGGATGCGATTTTACGATCCGTTACCATAATATACGGTTCGGACATAACGGCTTCCATCTTATCCGGATCCGTTACCATGTACGGAGAAATATACCCGCGATCGAACTGCATACCTTCTACAACGGACAACTGCGTACCCATAGTTTTCGATTCTTCAACCGTAATAACGCCGTCTTTACCGACCTTTTCCATAGCATCGGCAATCAAGCCGCCTACTTCTTCATCTCCCGCGGAAATGGAAGCGACCTGTGCAATGGCTTCTTTATCGTTGACTTCAATAGCGCGCTTTTGAATTTCTTCTACCAAGCGTTTGACAGCCTTTTCTACACCGCGTTTCAAAATCATAGGATTAGCACCGGCTGCAACATTACGCATGCCTTCCTGAATCATAGCCTGTGCCAATAAGGTAGCTGTCGTCGTACCGTCGCCTGCCACGTCATTTGTCTTCGTAGCCACTTCTTTTACGAGCTGTGCACCCATGTTTTCAAAGGGATCTTCCAATTCAATATCACGAGCAATCGTAACACCGTCATTCGTAATGGTAGGTGCGCCGAATTTCTTATCCAATACTACGTTACGGCCCTTAGGTCCCAACGTTACTTTTACTGCATTTGCCAATGCATCTACACCGTTGCCCAGCGCACGGCGTGCTTCTTCGTTAAACAAAATCTGTTTTGCCATTATGAGTCACTCCTTATAAGAAATGCTATATTATATAGTTGCTAAAATATCGCGTTCACTGACAATTAAATAATCAACACCGTCATATTTAACTTCCGTACCTGCATATTTCGAGAAAATAATTTTATCGCCTACGCTTACTTCCAAGGGAGTACGCGTACCGTTGTCCTGTAATTTACCTGTGCCTACGGCAATAACTTCCCCCTGGCTCGGTTTTTCTTTAGCCGTATCGGGCAGGAAAATACCGCTCGCCGTCTTTTCTTCCTGTTCTAATACACGAATTACTACACGATCTCCTAACGGTTTAATCATTGTATGTTCCTCCTCATATCATTCATTTCCATCTTCATTGTTAGCACTCAAGTTTTATGAGTGCTAACCACAAGACTTATATTACCCATTAAAGGTGAAAAAGTCAAGATTTATTTTTATTCGTTTCTGCACGAATTAAATCGGTCGCCGCCTTTTTCATAGAGATACCGTGCTTCATGCAATACTGTTGAAGACGCCGTTGTGCCTCTCCTTCCGTAATACCGTATCTTTTTACCAAAATTTCTTTGGCCCTAGCCGACAGTTTCAGCAGCTGTTTCTCTTCTCTCAGCCGAAACGACTCCTCATCCTTTTGACGTTGGCTCCTGAACTGAGATACGGCCACTTCCATGGCCGGATACAAATTGGCGGGATTTACAGGTTTTACCAAATAGGCGAATACACCCGACTTAGCCGCTTCATCTACAATATCCGGCTGACTATAGGCAGTCAGTAAGATAACGGGAGCCAATTTTTCACCATGAATCAACTTTGCAGTATGAATTCCGTCAAGCCGCGGCATCTTCACATCCAGAAAAACCAAATCGGGTCGTTCTCTGCGCACCGCTTCCAACGCCTGCACTCCGTCAGCCGCTTCCGCAACGACGACATGACCCCTTTCTTCCAGCATTTCTTTCAAATCCATGCAAATAAGGGCTTCATCATCGGCAATGACTATGCGATAAGACATTTTCATCACTCCTCTATGTAAGGAAAAGTTACGGTCGCCGTTGTCCCGCACGGTTGATTGGCGCAGATAGAAAAACTGCCGTGTAAATCTTTTTCCGCCACAGTTTTCACGATTTCCAGACCCAAGCGTTTTTTACCGTCTATTCCGGGTTCCATACCTTTCCCCGTATCCGTAACGACAAGTATACACTGCCCGTTTCGCCTCTTGACGGAAAGATAAATATCACCGCAACCGTCGTCTGAAAATCCGTGTAACACGGAATTGGTAAGCAGCTCATTTAAAATCAAAGCCGCCGACACGCCTACACCTGATGACACGAAAATCGCTTCACCGTTAAAGTGTGTCCTTATTCGTTCTCGGATTTCCGTGAGACTGGAAACGGTCAATCCCAATAAACTCTCCCCTAACTTAGCCAAATCTATTCGTTCTTCTTCCCCGTATGCCAACGTATCGTGAACCAATGCGATACCGAGGATACGATTTAAAGCTTCCTGCAATGCGTCCCGTGCTTCTTCATGCTCGACACGCCGCATTTGCATGCGTAAAATACCGGCAACGGTTTGCAAATTATTTTTCACACGATGATGAATTTCTTTAATAACCGAATGCTTTACTTGCAGTTCTTCTTCTTTTCTTCTTATTTCCGTCCGTTCCGTTAAGACGAGAACCAGCTGAAAGAGTTTTCCGCCTCGCACAAGAGGAATAGCCCTTAAAGTCAACGACGATTCGGGGCTGTTAATCTCTTCCGTCGTTCCCTGCCGTGTTACCAGGGCGTGGCGTGCGGCACTTAGATCAGCAAAATCCGTAAAAACGCTTTCTCCCTTAAGCGGCGACGTACGCCCCCGTAATCTCATGATTTTTTCCGCCGTGTCATCGGCATAAATAATCCGTCCGCCTTTATCCACAATGATGACTCCGTCCTGAACGGACAGGCGACCGTATAATCCCGCTTCATCGGCCGAAGCGGGCACTTGTAAGATACTGAAAGCCGTTTCCGTCAACAGCTGTTTATCGGCCGCCACCTCCCCCGTAAAAGACAGTACGGCAATGACCTTGCCGCCGTTATCGACAAAAGGATAGACCGTCATGGATTCCGTACGACCGTAATCCACTTCCTTGTGTGCTGTCAAACTTCGCCTTTGCGTAAACACATCGGCAATAACCGGCTCATCCCCGCAAGCTACGATAGCACCGACCGATGTATCCGCCTTACCTTCCGCTGCAAATAAGGGTTTACGCACAGCTGCCGACACGAGAAACCCCTCTTTGGATGACGGTACGAAAAGAGCCAACCTTCGTTGCGCCAAATCGGCGGCAAACTGAAGGAAAGGCTCACTTTTTTCCAAAATATGAATTTGTACGTCCGATAAGTGACTGTCACTATGACAGATATCCGCTATAGTAGGCATACGTTCCTATGTCTCCGTTCCCGTTAGAGACAATGCCGGTTTCGCATTCAAAGTCATATCTGCGAAACGGCCGTCTTGAGCCATGTAATAAGCACGACAGCCGATCATAGCCCCGTTATCCGTGCATAAAATCGGCTCAGGCTTATAAAAAGTATATCCTTTTTCTTTACACGCCGTTTCCATAGCCTGTGTCAAGCCGTGATTAGCCGCTACGCCGCCGGCCAGGACGACGGTACGAAGCCCCGATAATTCCGCCGCATTGACAGTCTTTTCAACGAGTGTTTCTACAACCGTCTTTTGAAACGACGCCGCAACATCCTCGGGACTATACGTTTCACCGCGCTGCTCCTGCGTGTGCAAATAATTGAGTACTGCCGACTTCAAGCCGCTGAAGCTGAATTCAAAGTTGTTTCTCTCATGCAAGGCCTTAGGAAAAACAACGGCATCGGCATTTCCGAGGGCTGCCAGTTTATCAATTTGCGGACCTCCCGGATAGGGATACCCCATGACGCGGGCTATCTTATCAAAAGCCTCTCCTGCAGCATCATCCCGAGTCTGTCCCATGAGTTCAAATCGATTATAGCCCAGCACCTTTACAAGCTGAGTATGGCCGCCCGACACGACAAGAGCCAAAAAGGGCGGTTCCAATTCTGTATGACTGAGAAAGTTGGCAAATATATGCCCTTCCATATGATTAACCCCTACCAAGGGTTTGTCGGCGGCAAAGCTCAAGGCCTTAGCCGTAGCCACCCCGACTAAAAGGGCCCCTACCAGACCGGGTCCGTAGGTTACTCCGATATGGTCGACATCATTCAACGTGATTTCAGCCTCTTCCAACGCTTCTTTTACAACAGGCATAACATATTCAATGTGCTGTCGTGAAGCGATTTCCGGCACGACGCCGCCGAACTTACGATGAATCGGTACTTGCGTAGATATAATATTGGATAAAATCCGACGACCGTCTTCAATGACAGCCACGGAGGTTTCATCACAACTCGTTTCCAAAGCTAATGTATACATTATCTCTATCCTTCATCAGCGTACCCAAGGGTAGGCTTCTTTTTTACAATCCATAACATAGGCATCTTCTACGGGGTCGGAATAATAATGCTTTCGTACACTTAATACCTCGTAGCCCAATTTTCGATATAAGTGAATGGCTCCCTGATTGGAAATGCGCACTTCCAAAAATATTTCAGTACAACCTGCTTCCCATGCGGCCTCCATCAAAACACGCACCAGCAATTCGCCGTACCCTTGGTGACGAAATTCCTTGCGCAAGGCAATATTGGTAATCTGCCCTTCATCAAGAACCTGCCACAACCCGGCATACCCGACGATCGTACCGTCTTCTCGCTCCAGTACATAGTAAAGAGCCCGTTCGGACTCCAATTCCCGTTGCACAGCCTGTAACGACCAGGGAATGGAAAAAGAATCCTGTTCCACTTCAAAAATTCCCTTGTCGTCGGTCCGTACGGCTTTACGGACAATTACGGACATATTGGATCACCGTGCCGTTTCTCCCAGAGAACTTCAGCCTCACTGCGCCGCTTATAAGCCGGTGTCAAGGTCATACAATCATCCGTATCGCCCTTGTCAAAACGTTCCTGTGCCGCTACTGCCAAAGCTCCGGCTCTGGGAATAATTTGGTGCGGTCTAGCAAGCAAACACTTGTCTCCGCCGGATGCAATCAAATCGGCAAACTTAGAGGCTCCGTCACCGCAAAAGACAACCTTTTGATTTCCTTCAGATACGCGGTTAATAATATCTGCTGCCGCCATAACCGTAACGGCTTCATCTTCATACAGCTTGCCCTGCCGCCACGAATACACGGATACATATACATTCCCCTTCTGTGCGTCAATAAGCGGACATACGGCATAAGCCGAATCAACAAAATTCCACGCCAGGCTACGCGGCGTTTCAACCCCCACAAGGGGTACCTTCCAAGCAAAAGCCAGTCCCTTGGCCGTAGCCAGACCGATGCGTAAACCCGTAAAAGACCCGGGCCCGACGGATACGGCTACTCCGTCAACATCCTTCTTACTGACAGCCGCCTTGGTAAGCATATCCGCAATATGCGGCATAAGCTGTTCCGAATGAGTTAATCGTGCCTGAACGGTTACTTCCGCCTTTAATACGCCTTCGTGCAAAAGTGCGACGCTTGAAACGAGACAAGATGTCTCAATGGCCAAGAGCATATCCTTCTACCTCTTTCAATAAATCTTTCCAACGGGATTCATCTGCTTCTACTGTAATCTCCCGCTGAGTATCACCTGTTTTTTTGATGGTAATCACTGCCGCATCATCAGGAAGTCGATGAGGAAACTTTTCCGACCATTCTACAAAAGAAATCCCCGTCTCCCAATATTCTTCCGGATCGATAGAATCCAGCTCATATTCTTCTTCAAGACGATAGAAATCGAAATGATGCAAAGGCGGTACATGGTCATATACATTCATAAGAGAAAAGGTGGGGCTGACAACGGGTGAAGTAATCCCCATTTGCTTAGCCGCTCCTTGGACCAAATGCGTCTTACCGGCCCCCAAATCCCCCTTAAGAGCGATGACATCCCCTTGTTTTAAAACCTTGCCCACACATTCGCCGAAGGCTATAGTTTCGGCTTCACTACGGGTATATAGAGTAATCACCTTATTCGCCTCCGCTGAAATGATTCCATCCCGACGGTGCCAATACTTGCGTATGGTATCCGTCTTTCAAATATACGTTACCGCTCCCTGCTTGAACCCTTCCGATTACTGTAAGAGAGGAAAACTCCTCTTTCAGTAAATAAAAATCGTCGGGTGCCATAGTCAGCACGAGCTCATAATCTTCACCGCCCGTAAGAGCGTAGGCATACGGATCCTTTCCCGACACTTCGCACCATCGGCGGAGTTCATCAGACAGGGGGATTTGCAACTTGTCCAGTATCAGATCTACATGACTGGCCGCTGCAATTTCATTGCTTTCACTGGCTAAGCCGTCGCTAATATCATTTAAACTGTGACACCCGTATTTTACGGCCAATCGTCCCAGTGCTACTTGCGGCACGGGCATAGCATGTGCCTTCTTCAGGGCCGCGTACCCTGTCTCTCCTGCCAAGAGGACATCCAACCCGGCTCCCGAATTTCCCAACGTATGGGAAACAGCCACAATATCACCCGGTACGGCGCCGCTTCGTAAGACGGCCTTACCCGCCTCAATTTCACCGAAAGCCGCCACCGTAAGCACGGCACCTTCAGATGACACTACCGTGTCTCCACCGAGAATATTAACACCGTAATGACGGCAAATATCCTTCATGCCCCTATACAATTCATCCGTTTGCGCCGCATCCATCTGCGGTGTCAGAGCCACGGACAGAACCAGGTGCGTCGGTTCGGCTCCCATTGCCGCAATATCACTTAAATTGGACGCCACGGCCTTATATCCCGCTTCGTACCAGGTAGCCGTCTTACCGATAATAAAATGTCGACCTTCAATCATCGTATCTATAACGGCCACTTGTTCCTTGCCTTCCGTTGTCTTATATACGGCCCCGTCATCGCCTATACCGACAACGACTGATGCGGGATTTACAATCGTATCTTTTTTTATTCTGTCTATAAACCCGAACTCTCCTATGTCCGACAACTTCATACTTTCCACCGTCCTTATGCCTTATGCGGTCTATTTGCTCATCATTTTATTGTAAAATAAGACGTCTTGCTTGTACAGACATAGACGTCTTACCTGTTTTCCGAACGGATATAGTCATAAGCTATCCGTTCTCCGCCTCTTACAGTTATGATTCCGCACCGTTTAAACCCGAACGACTCTATGACCTTTTGCATAGGCAGGTTGTTCTTATGCGTATCAATCCGCAAATAAGGCTGCAGGTTTGAACAATAGGTAAGACAGGCACGACCGGCTCCCTTTACAGTCCCGTCCGAAGCTAAGCGATGAACCGTTCCGTACGTTTCATTCTTACGCCACTGTCCGTCACAAATCTTCGTATACGTAGGCTCTTCTCCTACAATAAATGCAAAAGTACCGTGAACCCTTCCTTTTTCTTCCAATACATAAGCTTGGCCATCGGTAATATTTTTTACCAAAAGTTCTCGGCCGGGGTAAGAAGGATCCCATTGGTCAGGATTTCCCGTAGTAATCATAAACTTCCTGGCCCTTGCATATATCTGTTCCATAGATGCCAGGTCTACAATAACTGCACGTCTGATTTCCACTATTATCGCCCGCTTTCATCCACATGAGTGTACCACAAAGCATCGTCTCGAACAAACATCACGGCCATAACAAAAAGTCGCATCCTTAAATGATGCGACTTTCGTCATTTTCTATATCATTGCTACAACAGAAATTCCGGATTTCGTCTATTTTAAAAGACGGGCGGCACAATTATAAACCAATTCATATACACTCATTTGCATGGCAGCAACATTAGCCAACTCCAGGGCTTCCGCCTGTTTTTTTGTACCCGTTGTGTACGGATAAATGCCGAACATAAAAGGAAAAAAAGCATAAGCAAAAGCTTCCGCTTCGGCAATCCCCATGTAGGGGACATATCGTGCCAAACAGCTGCACACAGCCTTTCTGGCCGCCATACAGACGCTTTTAAACTCGGCCAAGCAACGAACGTCGCTATGCTCTTCCATATCGAATTGATTCATGGCTAAAAGCTTCAATAAGATCGGTCGTGTTGAGAGTGATTCAGCCAACATGCCGGCAAAACCGGACGCTGTCTTTTCGTCTGATGTCGGCTTTACCGCTTCCAGATAACGAATCCACGCTTCGTATTCGCGCTGTAATAAGGCCAGAAAAATATCTTCTCTCGTGCTGAAATAATTGTATATGGAAGGCCTCGTAAAAGATGTATACTTGGAAATTTCCTTAATTGTTACCTCTTTAAAGCTCATTACCTCATATAGCTTCTCACATGCATTAATAATTTCTTCCCTACGCGCCCGTGTTAACTCCGGAGATCCCTTCGGCATTTTGACTCCTTTCCGACAAGCTGCTTGCATCACTTGTCTTTCCGTTTTCTTTCTGTCACCTCAATCTAAAGATGATTAAATTAGATTTTAATATTTCTATTTAGTAATAGTATAGTATGGCGGTCTACATAAATCAAACGTTTAAGTTACTCCATAACCAACAGGCATTAAATAAAAAACAGATAGAAGCCATAGTCATATATGGCTTCTATCTGTTCCGGTCGACTTCATTCATATTTTCTTTGTAAAAATCGTTGCGTTATCAAGGCCGTTCCCATAGCCAGAGCCATAGGATAAAAAAGTTCAGTTGAAAATCGAGATATTTCCAACATAAATACACAAGCTGTCAGAGGCATTTTCTGTGCCAATCCTAAAAATACGACAGCTCCTACAAAGGCTGCAAAAGACAAAGATACGGGACTGATACAAACACTCCACAAAGCAGCTAAGACAAGGGCCGACGTACTCCCCAGCATCATAGACGGAGTAATGCGGCCACCGTAGGCACCTGCCGTAAGAGCTGCCAATACGGCAAGCCATTTAGTCGCAAACAATCCTGCTGCATAGGTCCAATTAATGGAATCTGTAAAGGTCAGCTCATTTCCCGCCTTACCGTTCCCTAAAATTTCAGGAAAATACATGGCCATGAGACCGATGAAAACAAATGCCCCTACGGCAATAACGATCATTTTCGGACTTTTTCTGTCAAACTTCGGTAAAGCGGTTACGGTCTGATTAAAGAGCCGAACAGTTACAGCCGTAAAGATTCCCAAGATAACGGCAAAGGTTTGGTAACTTCCCGTTACAGCCGGCATAGGCAAGGCATATTGAACCGCATCTCCTACGACAAAGCGTACAATACCTGCCGCCAATCCGCACGATAACAAGGCCGTACCGACAGCCTTTACATTGCAAGTCATAACGAGAGTTTCCAAAATGAATACGGCAGCCGACAAAGGGGCATTATATACGGCAGCCAAACCGGCCCCGGCTGCACAGGCAATAATCAAGGCCCGATTATCCCTCGTTAGATTACTGTGCTTTACAAGCGCACTCATAATGCAGGCACTGGCTTCCCGCGGGGCCACTTCTCGTCCCAGCGGTGAGCCGGCACCGACGGTAATAATTTGTAAGGTCGCATGAACCAAAGTCGTCACTAAGGGCATGGTCTTCTTTTCATCTTGAATAGCCGTTTTAATATCCACCGGCGGTGAACCGTAACGATGAATAAGCACCCACCCTATGCCGACAACCAGACCGCACCCGAAGAGAGCCGCCAGTCTGTGTTCGGAAGATACTCGCGCCACGGCCTGTCCGAAATCCAACCCGTCAGCCGCAGAATAGGCATATACAAGATGCTGTACAAAATGCATTAAATGAATATAAAAAGAACCGATGACTCCCGCTACAAGACCGGTAATCAGAACCAAAAACACTACTTTTCTGTCTTCCATGATCTCACCTTACGTGTTCGTACAATAAAAACCTTTTATTCCCTCGTCGTCCTTGCCGCTTCGCGGCCTGCACTCCTCGCAACCCTCGCGGGGGTATGGACTCAATACGCGGTAGGTTGCGGTCGCCCTTGCCGCTTCGCGCCCCGCATTCCTCGCAACCCTCGCGGGGGTAACTCTAAAGCCCGCAGACTTCCGTAGGAAGGCTGCGGGCTAAGAGTTACTCCCATTCAATCGTGGAAGGGGGTTTGCTGGTTATGTCATACACAATTCGGTTAA
>ERZ772974.459-NODE-459-length-30395-cov-4.025313_pt1 | contig 30395 bp, 29 predicted proteins | sample MGYA00580671_ERZ772974 | MGnify/ENA primary metagenome ERZ772974 (study PRJEB29015, sample SAMEA2738065) | human oral metagenome | biome: human oral; feature: human-associated habitat; material: saliva | place: China | collected 2218 ... | reverse complement strand
GAGGCAGAGTATGCGCTCTTTCATGCGGTAAAAGACTCTGGACAGAGTTACGCCTATCACCATCTCCTATCAGGGGTAGATCTTCCGATAAAGACGCAAGACTATATCCATCAATTTTTCCTCGAGAATAATGGGAAGGAGTTTGTGGGAATTCATCAGCATCCTATGAGCTTCCGTGCTGATCGGGCTCTGCATTATTGGCATCCTTTCACACGCTCTTTTCGAGGAAGGGGAGTTACGTTTCAGCTTAAACGTATCCTGCGTTACCTCATTGTACAGGTGCAGGTGCTACTTGGCCTCCGACGTAATGTCTCCATCTCTTTCCAGAAGGGAGGGCAATGGGTCAGTATCACTTCAGATCTTGTGGATTATCTCCTAAAGCATGAAGAGTCGGTCTTGTCTTGCTATGCTGGGACATTTGGAGCCGATGAGTATTTTATTCCCACTCTTCTTTGGAATTCTCCTTTTCGAGATCGCCTTTATTGCGCAACAGATGAGTGCTTCGGGGCAATGCGTTATATAGGTTGGCGGTCTGATGGTCAACTCACTGCATTCGGTTCAGAGGATTTATCTGAACTCCAGAAGACACCCTGTCTCTTTGCTCGTAAGTTTGATCTGCATGATCGGAATTTCTTAGAAAAGATCCTTCTCCTTTCCCAGCCGACTCCTTAGATTTATCACTCCTATGTTGCCTCCCTTAGTCTCTATCATTATTCCCGTCTATCGAGCAGAGAAGACTCTCCCTGCCTGCCTGGATCAGCTTAAGGCGCAGAGCTATCGTAGTCTCCAGTTGATATTCATTGATGATTGTAGCCCTGATGGGAGCTATGCCTACCTTGCATCACAGAGGGAGGCACTTGAGGCTCTGGATATGGAGGTGACTTTACTTCGGCATGAGAAGAATCAAGGTGTCGCAGTAGCTCGTAATACAGGGCTAGATGCTGCGCATGGAGAATATATTTACTCCGTGGATGCAGATGACCGTCTTGCTGATAATGCCATTGAGTTGCTTGTGAAAGCAGCTGAGCAGAGACGAGTAGACATTGTAGGCTGTGAGTATTACCTTGAAGAAGGTGGGCATACCCGCCACATTCATCAACCAGAGGTTAAGATGGGACGGGAGGCATTTCAACAGATCTGTTATGGTCGGATGAAGTGGAATCTTTGGCTCTTCTTATTCCGGCGAGAGCTCATTGAGAAACCTGAGCCTTTACGCTTCCTACCAAGGAAGAATATGGGAGAAGATCTTATGCTTTTGGGGCGTCTACTTGATCGAGCCAATGGTGTTGAGATCATTCATCAGCCTCTCTATACTTACGTGCGCTCGGACGAACAGATCACGGGCTCTTACCGACCAGAGCACTGGTCTCAGGTTTTTGCTAATCTGGAGATGCTTGATTCCTCCATCTCTTCGGAGGCTCGAGCCTATATCCCTTATCTTAAGCTGACCCTTAAACGCCCTCTTCTCGTCACGGGGAAGAAAGCTGACTATCTCCGTTGGACGGATACTTATCGGGAGACAGATCCTTTTATCATGCAGAATCCTAGTCTTCCCTTTCGCTCTAAGATTCTTGAGCAAATGGCAGCTAAGGGACAGTATTGGTATGTTGCCTTGTACTACCATGTCGTGATGCGTGGACTGTATTCACTTTTCTATCGGTAGAACATAGCCTATGTGGAAAGTTTTACAAGTTCTGCTCATAGCAGTCTTCGTTAACTGCTCGTATTACTCCTTTAGCTTCGCTGCTTTCCCAAACGCGCCTAACACGAAGATGCTTTTGGCGATGCTGGGGCTTTTATGGTTCCTTTTTGACTCTTGGCGCCGAGGGAAGGGGGTTCCTTTCTCTCCTGTTATGCTTACAGGGGCAATTTTTGCAGGTCTATATTCATTGATTAATCTTGTCGCTGTTGAGGTTAATAATACGAATGACTATAGCTACGCAAACTATCTAACGACCTTTTTTGTCTGGATATTTAGTGTCTATCCAGCCTTAAGTTTGATGCGTATTGTCCATGGATCTATTACAGTCCCACGCATCACTTATTACTTGACGGCTGTCACTGTTTTTCAGTGTATTACAGCTCTTTTGATTGATAATTATCCCGAGTTTGATGATTTCTGTTCAAGTATTGTTTTTTGGAGTTTAGAGTTTTTTGCTAGCATTGATCGTTTACACTGTTTTAGTACGGCACTTGATCCAGCTGGAGTGCGCTTTGCTCTTGTCCTTATCCTCATTGCCGTGACGATCTGTGTCGATGAACAGGTGCAGCAAAGCTCCTTGAGACTTTACCTGCTTTTCATAGCTTACCTTCTCATTTCAGGGATTGGAAATATGGTTGCGAGAACTACGTCCTCAGGGATGGGACTTGGGCTTCTTATGCTTTTGATTCATAGTAATGCTGTTGGATTGAAGGTGCGTTCCTCTATGGTGCGTACTATGTCCATTTTTGTAGGCTTGCTTCTCATAGCGTTTGGTGTAGGGATTTACTTGTATAATACGAGTGACTATTATCGTGGACTGTTAGAGTTTGCATTTGAAGGATTTTTTAGCCTTTTCAATAAGGGAGAGTTTCAGACAAGCTCGACAGACGTTTTAGCTACGATGTGGATTTGGCCAACGGATATGCAAACTTGGATCATTGGCTCTGGGATTTATGGCAGTTTTGCCTTTGCATCTGATATTGGTTACTGCCGATTGATCCTTTATTCGGGGTTGGTGGGTTTTGGCTTATTTGCTCTTAGCTTTATTTACTATGCTTTTCATTTCGCTGGTAAGTATCGCCCCTATCGCTGGCTTTTCTTGGCCTTCCTAGCTATGACTTTCATTATTTGGGCCAAGGTGTCAACAGACATTATGATGATTTATGCGTTTTTCTTCTGGTTTACTAAGCAGGAGGAAGATGCGATTAATGGTCTCAACCCTTTGGCTCAAGATACAAACGTATGAAGATCATCTATTGTATCCCAGCGACCTCTAATTCCGGAGGAATGGAGCGCGTCCTAGCGAGGAAAGTAAATTACCTAGCAGAGCGTGACTATGAGTTAGGGATTATTACTACCGATCAGCGAGGGAAGGCTCCCTTTTTCCCACTCCATGCTAGCATTAAGCAGTATGATTTGGGGATCAATTACGATGAGAACAACGGTCAAGGACTTTGGGCGAAGCTGAGAGCATATCCACGAAAGAAGCGCCTACATCGTGGGCGACTCTCCAAACTATTAGTAGAGCTTCAGGCTGATATTGTCATCTCTATGTTTGGGGATGATGCGGACTTCCTGCCAAGTATCCAGGATGGCAGTCGTAAGGTGCTGGAGTATCACTTCTCAAAGCTCAAGCGCCTGCAATATGGTCGTAAGGGGCTTTGGCGCTTGATCGATCACTACCGCACGTGGCGTGATGAGTCCACGGTGCGAGGTTATGATCGCTTCGTTGTCCTAACGGCCGAAGATGCAGGATACTGGGGTAGTCTTCCGAATATTCAAGTAATCCCCAATCCTTTGCCATTTACTTCTGAAGAAGTCTCAGATTGTACCTCCAAGCGAGTTCTCGCTGCTGGGCGGTATGACTTCCAGAAGAATTTCTCCCTCCTTCTACGGATCTGGTCTAAGATTGCTCCAAGCTATCCAGACTGGAAACTGGAGATTATCGGAGATGGAGCGCTTCGTCCCGCCTTGGAGGAGGAAGTTGTACAGCTAGGACTCTCATCTTCTGTCGAGCTCTCTCGTCCGACTCAAGAGATGCAGGCGGTCTATCTGCATTCTTCGATCTATGCGATGACTTCTCGCTATGAGGGGCTACCTATGGTGCTGATCGAAGCGCAACAGATGGGACTGCCTATTGTCTCTTTTGCTTGTCCTTGTGGCCCACGTGATGTGATCCATGAGGGCGAAGATGGATTCCTGATACCCCTAGGCGAGGAAGACGCCTTCGTCCGTGCACTACGTCAGCTCATGGACTCTGAGGCAGAGCGTCAGCGTATGGGACGGGCAGCTTGTCTCTCTTCTGCTCGCTATGATGTAGACACGATCATGGCGCATTGGATCCAACTCTTCGATACCCTCTCCGTTACTACTTCTTCAATGCCTGTCTCATGAAGCGAATAGTCATCTCTGCGGTCAATCTTCGCAAGGGAGGGACGCTGACTATCCTACGTCAATGTCTTTCGTTCCTCTCCGAGTGGGCTCCTAAAGCAGGCTACGAAGTCGTAGCGCTGGTGCACAAGCAGGAGCTCGCGGACTATCCTAATATTCGCTACATCGAGCTTCCTTGGGCTGCCACAGGCTGGCTTAAGCGTCTGTGGTGTGAGTATGTCACCATGGGGAAGATCTCTCAAGAGCTAGGCGAGATCGACCTATGGCTCTCGCTACACGACACGACACCTCGGGTGAAGGCGAAGCGTCAGGCGGTTTATTGCCAGACGTCCTTCCCATTCTTGAAGTGGCGCTGGAGGGACTTTAGCTTTGACAAGAAGATCCCTCTCTTTGCGATGTTCACCCGCTTTGCTTACCAGTTCGGGATTCGGAGGAATAGCTATCTCGTCGTCCAGCAGGAATGGTTACGTGAGGGCTTTAGTCGCATGTTTGGCTTGCCTAAGGAGCGCTTTATCGTTGCGCCACCACCTAGAGAGCCTTTACCCAAGCTGGACCTTAAGAAAGAGGAGGGGGCACCCTTTACCTTCCTCTATGCAGCGACCCCTGATGGGCATAAGAACTTTGAGCTACTCTGTGAAGCTACGCAGGAGCTGGAGCGACGTGTCGGGCAAGGGAAGTTCCGCACCATCCTCACGATCAGTGGACAGGAGAATAAGTACGCCCGTTGGCTCTATGAGCAATGGGGAGCTTGCTCAAGCCTTGATTTCCGAGGATTCCTCTCGAAGGAGGAGCTGCAGAAGACGTATGCTTTGACGGACTGTCTCGTCTTCCCCTCTCGTATCGAGACGTGGGGGCTACCGATCTCGGAGTTCTTACCTTATGAGCGCCCCATGCTCCTGGCAGACCTTCCCTATGCCCATGAGACCTCTCGGGGAGCGGTCGCTGTAGGCTTCTTTAATCCAACACAAGTTAACGATCTAGTCGATGCTATGCAGGCTGTCCTGGAGGGGCATTTAGAAGGGCTAAAGGGGCAACACTGTTGCCCCATCGGAGGCAACACTGTTGCCTCTTGGGAGGCACTACTGTTGCTCCTTTTGGGTTAACACTAGCAACACTGAACTATGAAGATATTACAACTAGGAAAGTTCTATCCGATCCGTGGTGGTGTCGAGATGGTGATGGCGATCTTTACCGAAGGGCTAGCCGAGCGTGGCTATGCTTCGGATATGCTCTGTGCTTCTCATGATGGGCGGGTCGATGACGTCATCTTGGGCGAAGAATCGAAGATTATGCGCACCAAGACCTTGATGAAGCTAGCCGCCACCATGATTTCTCCAGGGATGATTTGGCGTCTACGCAAGATCTGCCGTGAGTATGACATTATCCATATTCACCACCCAGACCCGATGGCGACAGTGGCACTCTTCTGTTCGGGCTACAAGGGGAAGGTCGTCCTGCATTGGCATAGCGACATCTTGAAGCAGAAGTTTCTTCTTCGCTTCTTTGCTCCCCTGCAGAATTGGCTTATCCGTCGGGCTGACTTAATCCTTGGTACGACTCCCGTCTATGTGAAGGAGTCTCCCTTTCTGAGTAAGGCACAGTCGAAGACGGGCTACCTGCCTATCGGGGTCGATCCACACCCTTGGCTATCCGATGAGATCCGTGAGATCCGCCAGCAGTATCCTGGCAAGAAGATCCTTTTTAATATCGGGCGCCTAGTCTCCTACAAGGGGTACCAGTATCTCATCGAAGCCATGGTACACCTTCCTCAGGAATATGTCTTGCTTATTGGAGGAAAAGGCCCGCTCAGAAAAGAGCTACAGGAGCTTATCGATCGCTTGGGCCTCCAGGAGCGTGTTAAGCTCCTGGGCTTCATCTCGGACTCGCTTAAGCCAGCCTACTTCGGAGCTTGTGATGTCTTCTGTCTAAGCTCCACGCTCAAGACGGAGGCTTATGCCATCGTTCAGGTCGAAGCGATGTCTCTTGGACGACCTATCGTCGCTACCGAGATCCCTGGATCAGGTGTGGCATGGGTCAATGCTCACCAAAAATCAGGATTGAATGTGCCGATCGAAGATGCTCAGGCACTCGCTCAAGCTATTCAGAAGATTTGCCAAGATCCCGAGCTCTGGAGCTCCTATAGCAAGGGTTCACGCCAACGTTTCTTCGAAGTCTTCACGAAGGATGAGATGATCAATCAGCTCATCCGTATCTATACGGAACTCCTCCATCCCACCACCCCATAGCAAGAATCTATGAATGCAATCGAACGATTTATCAAGCGGGCTTTTGACTTCTCACTAGCTCTTATCTCTCTCCTCGTCTTCTCTCCACTCATTGCCTTGATCGCTCTATTGATCAAGTGGGAGGATCCTAAGGGAGACATCATCTATAAACAAGAGCGTATTGGCTATAAGGGACGTCCCTTTATCCTCTATAAGTTCCGCTCCATGCGTATGGATGCAGAGGCAAATAACTCGCCTCAGCTTTTCACCGATGGTGATAGCCGCCTGACGAAGGTCGGAGCTTTCATTCGCGCCCATCACCTGGATGAATTTCCTCAGCTATGGAATGTGATCAAGGGTGAGATGTCCTTTGTTGGTCCTCGTCCAGAGCGTCAGTTCTTCATCGATCAGATCATGGAGCATAACCCTGACTACACCCGTCTTTATGCTGTGCGTCCAGGGCTTTTCTCCTATGCGACGCTCTATAATGGCTATACCGATACGATCGAGAAGATGCTCGAGCGACTACGTCTAGACCTGAAGTATCTAGACAACTATTCCCTCTGGGTAGACGTGAAGATCATCTTCCTTACTGCCTTTTCTATTATATTTGGTAAGAAATTCTAAACGACTCACGATATGATAATGCTCAAAAGACTCTTTCGCTCGAGTGTGTTTGCTCTTGGCGCTTTGTTGGCGCTGGCACTCTCCTCCTGTGACTCTGCATACCGTACGAACTATCTGCAGGATATCGAGACGGCCAAGGCTTATGGAGTGAAGTATAACTCCGAGATTGTGGTTCAGAAGGGAGACAAGCTACGCATCTTGGTTTCCAGCCTACGCAATCCAGAGCTGACGCTACCTTTCTCAAACCGTACCACGGGAGTGGCGGTTCCTTCTGCCCTCCAGGGGAATAACGTCGCTGTGGCTGATACAACCTCATCTTATCTAGTCGATGCTCAGGGGAATATTCAGTTCCCTATCCTCGGCAATCTCCCTGTCCAAGGCCTCAGCCTTGATCAAGTAAGTGAGCTTATACAATCTCGTCTGATCTCAGGGAAGTATTTGGCCGATGCCCATGTGACGACAAAGTTTGACAACCTGCGTGTTTACCTTCTTGGTGCTTTTGAAGGGATCGTTGCTGGAGGTGGAGGTAGCCAGGGGGTTGCTGATCGTGGATCTTTCCATCTTGATAATCCACAGACAAATATTCTGGAGCTAATCGCTCGTACAGGTGGACTCTCCGAGCGAGCGGATTTCTCCAAGGTCAACGTTATCCGCCGTATCGGTAATGAGTATGTCTACTATCGTCTAGATATGCTTTCGAAGAATATCTTCGACTCTCCAGCATTCTACTTGCAGCAGAATGATATTATCTATGCTGAGTATCGCTATCGCACAAGAGATACGGAGCAGAAGGTACTCAGCACTGTGGGCTATATTACAACAGCGATGTCTACTGTCGTTTCGGCGGTTGCTCTAGTCACTCTTCTTAAGCGTTAGAGACGATGGCTAATCAAGATAATCGACCTGTGACCAAGCAGGACTCAGCGAGTGAGGTCAACTTGGTGGATATTTTTTTCTACCTGCTTCGCTATTGGTATCTCTATGTTTTAAGTGTTGGGTTGGTCGTAGCCTTAGCTCTCTATCGTAATGCCAAGCAGCCCTACGTTTATGAGTCCTCGGTTCAGATTTTTATCAAGGATGCATCTCAGCGTGCGATGATGGATGCCGATGTGCTACGCTTTGCTCGAACCAATCGTCTTAATCTGGACAATGAGCGGATGCAGCTGATATCGAGACGAGTCATTGAGCGTACAGTGAAGATGGCTAATGCTCATGTTTTCTATAAGGCACAGGAAGGTCTTCGTCAGATTGAGCTATACAATGAAGCTCCTTTCTCGATGAAGTTTCTCGATACGCTTGATCGAGCGACTTCTTTCGTCGTCCGTTATAGTGACGCTGGGCATGCCCTCGTTGTGCCAGCAGGGCGAGAAAAAGCCGTTACTGTGCCACTTAACGTGCCTGTGAAGATCGGAGAAGAACGTTTTATTATTGAACCTCGAGATAACTATAACAGCAAGTGGAAGCACTCTTCTGTTCAGGTACAGCGAGCCTCCTTCTCTCAGACTGTACGCTATTACCAAAAGGCCGTTACGATTACTCAACCAGCAAATCGTGCCTCTACACTGACTCTTGATCTTCAGGATCAGAATAAGAAGCGTGCACTAGATATTCTTTTAGCCCAGGTCGCAGCATATAACCAAGAAGAACTGGATATGCGCAATCAGGTCGCTAAGAATACGGCAGACTTTGTGAATGATCGTTTGGCGACCCTTAGTCAGGAGCTGGGTTTGGTAGAAGGCGATATGGAGCGCTTCCTTATCTCCAACCGAACGATTGACTTTGACAGCAAGGTGGGGCGCTTCAACTCTCGCTCCGCTGAGACTGAAACGCAGGCTCTAGAGATCGAGACTCAGCTAAAGCTCGTTTCCTATATGCTTTCACAGATCAATTCTGCTGGCAAGCAGTATGGCTATCTCCCACTCAATATTGCTGCTCCTGATCCAGCTCTTGATGGCTATATAAGCCAGTATAACCAGCTCAAGTCCCAGCGTGACAAACTTATTGAGGGAGCGGGTGGAAGTACGGAGAACCCTGTGATCTCTGAGTATGATCGTGCTCTTGATGAGCTTCGTCGCAGTGCTGTAGAAAGCCTGAATCAGCGAGCTGCACTCCTTCGTGCACGTTTGAAGGATACTGAGAGTATTCAGTCAAGCCTCCTCTCTAAACTTCCAGAAGTCTCCACCCAAGGTCGTGAAAAGGCTGATATCGATCGTCGCCTTGAGATCCGTCAGGCTCTCTATACCGAGCTTCTAAACAAGCGGGAAGAGTATGCTCTCCGTCAAGCGATGACTCAAGATAGTGCGACTATCCTTGATATGAATGATGCGCCAGCCCCTCCTATTAGTCCTAATACGACGCGAGCTGTCTTGATCGCCCTACTTGTAGGATTGGCTCTCCCATCGATCTTCTTGATCATTCGTCTGCTCGCCGACAATAAGGTGCGTAGTCGTAAGGATATTATGGATAGAGTCTCTATCCCCTTCCTTGGCGATATTCCTAAGGAAGAGGTCGCCCGTCGTGGTCATACACGTGGTGCTCGTGAGCAGGGCTCTGATGAGACTTCTGAGGCTTTCCGTGTCCTCCGTGAGAATCTCCGTTTCATGGTTAACTCTAGTGAAGGTGAATCAAAGAAGAAGATCATCTTTACCTCGTTTGGTGAGTCTGCAGGTAAATCTTATGTGTCTTATAACTTAGCTAAGACGCTTGGTTTTGCTGGTTATCGAGTTGCCTTGGTAGACCTTGACCTGCGTAAGGGTACGCTGTCTCGACGTGTAGGACTCTCTGGGGTAGGGGTTACCGAGTATCTGGCTAATGGAGATATCCAGCTTGCTCAGATTATTCGCAAGGATCCTAATGACCCGAAGCTCTCTATCGTTATTTCAGGTGCTGTGCCTCCTAACCCTGCTGAGCTCCTTCTTGGCCGTCGTTTAGATCAGCTTGCTGATGCTCTTAGTGCTGAGTATGACTATGTGATCTTCGATAATGTGCCCTTCGGTAGTGTCGCTGACGCTGCTATTGCTAACCGTATTGCTGATCTGACGATCTTTGTCCTGCGTGCAGCTAAGCTCGATCGCCGTGCACTGCCAGAGCTCCAGCGTCTCTATGATGAGGAGATTCTTCGCAATATGGCGCTTGTTCTCAATGGTGCTACGGAGAGTGGTCATGGTTATGGCTACGGTTATGGCTATGGCTATGGTTACGGTTACGGCTATGGTTATGGCAATAAGAAAAAGAAGGGACCACTACGTCGTCTTCTTCGTCGCTTAGGTATTAAGCGTTAAGCTTTTCTCCTTCAAGTGTCCTTTTCTTCCTCCCCGCTACTCTCGGTTATTGTACCCGTCTACAACGTTGCTCTCTATCTAGAGCAATGTGTGGAGTCTATCCTTAGTCAGCCCTACAAGGCTCTAGAGGTGATTCTTGTAGATGATGGGTCGATCGATGGTAGCGGGGAGCTTTGTGATCGTCTAGCTCAGTCTGATGAGCGGGTACGTGTCCTGCATCAGCCTAATGCTGGGCTCTCTGCGGCGAGGAATGCTGCCCTAGAGCAACTCTCGGGAGAGTTCTTTACGTGTGTTGACTCGGATGACTGGTTGCCCGAGGATGCGTGGAGCTGTCCGATGAGCTACTTAGAGGAGCACTCTGAGGTAGATCTGCTAGAGCTTGGCTATGTCGAGGTCGTAGAGCAAACTGGTGCGGAGAAATGGATCCTGCACACAGGGGCTTCACTAAGCCCTCAGGAGGCCATCGAGTCTTTGGCTAAGCTCTCAGGTGTGACAGGGATGGCCTGGGGGAAGATCTTCCGTACCTCTGTCCTGGGAGGTCTACGCTTCCCTGTCGGACGTCCCTATGAAGATATTTCTTTCGTCTTCGAAGTGCTGTGTCATACACGTAGCTATCGCTATATGTCATGGCAGGGATACTTCTATCGTATTGGGCGAGCAGGGAGTATTACAGAGCGTTATGATGCCCGCTTAGCTTATCTCTTTACGAATCTTCAGGAGCTGACGCCTATGGTTGAGAGAATCGCACCGGCCTATCTCCCTTGGCTGAATGAGACCCTCTATCGGCGACTATTGATTTTCTCTCTTTGGGGTATGCGTCATCGGAATGAATCTCCAGACCTACTCCCAGCTTTACTCCCTTGGGCTAGTCGACTTCGTGGGCTTAGTTATCCTCAAGCCTCGTGGAAGGATCTGCTTCGGAGGGAGTTATTTCTTCGCTTCCCTCGTCTCTTCCTAGCGGGGAAACGACTTACTTCTATACTATCCTAATACCTTATTACACCTATGGATACCTCTTTGATCTATTGTGTAGCTCAAGAATATATCATCGTACGTACTCCCTCTAAGGAAGCTACTCGTGCTCTCCTTCCTAACTATGAGCCCTTCCTCGTAGAGGAGCTCCCAGAGGGTAAGGAGCCTCTCTTTACGTTTGAAGGAGGGGCTGATCTGACGGCCTACCCACGGAAGGCTCTCCTAGAGGATAAGCTCTCCGAAGGTCTACGTGCTCGCGTCTACCAGACGACGAACTCGGAGATTCTCCTAGAGCTTACGGCTAATCAGCGTCGCCATGTGCTCCATGTCGATCAGTCATGGGGTAGAGTGACCTCTGATGTCCTACTTGACGATCCAAGCGCAGCCTACTTCATCAACCGACTCATCATGATCGTCTATGGAGCGGCTATCGCACCGTGGAAGATGCTGAAGATGCATGCTTCTGTCACGGAGCTCGATGGGAAGGCTCTTCTCTTCCTCGGTGTTAGTGGCACGGGTAAAAGCACCCATAGCCGTCTGTGGCGTAAGTTCGTCCCAGGAGCTACGCTACTTAATGATGATGAGCCGATCGTTCGCCTATTGCCCAGTGGCGAGGTGCGTGTCTTTGGTTGTCCATGGAGTGGTAGTACTCCCTGCTATCGTCAGGCTTCAGCAGAGGTCGTGGCGTTTGTTCATCTTCATCAGAGCACTGAGAACAAACTCACGAAACTACGCGGGCGCAATAGCTTTGATTCGATCTACTCCTCGACGGCCTTCCTGCATTCAGATAAAGCCCGCCATATGGCGACCTTCGATACCATCGTGGATATCCTAGAGCGTATCCCTGTTTATCGCCTCGACTGTCGTCCAGATGAAGAGGCTGTCGCTCTCACACGTACCCTTTTACCATAGTAGAGCCAGATGAAGCCAGATGTTCCTTCGATGGACGAGCGCCGAAGGCAACTGATTGTTCGGAATGAGCTCTTCTTTACGGAGCTCCTCGCCCGCATCGCAGAGGGTAAGCGTCCCCGTATACGTCCTCGGGGATCGAGCATGCTTCCCTTCATCCGTGGAGGGAAGGATATGGTGAATCTAAGTGCACTCACAGAGGATTCGCTGCAGGTAGGACGCATTGTCCTGGCTCATATCCCCCAGGGCTACCTCGTGCATCGTATCGAGCGCATCGATGGTGACCGCTTCACGCTGCGGGGCGATGGTAATCGTGAGCAGCGTGAGTACTGCACCCGTGAGCAGATCCTTGCTGAGGTCGTCGAGGTGCAGCGTGGCAAGTGCTCTATCCGCCCAGGTGATCGCCTCTGGTGGTGCTATGAGCATCTGTGGACGAAGAATCCCTTTTGGCGTCGCTGGATCCTTGCGGTCTATCGGCGTACACTCCTTCGCTGGGGCCTCTAAGAGGAGGCCTATTGAGCCAAGGAGCTTTTCCTATCACTTTTTATTTCTCTTCCTTTTTGATGAAGCTTTTAGCTCTTGATATTGATGGTACGCTCATCACCCGAGCGCACCAGCTGACAGATGGTGTTCGCTCTGCCCTACTTGATGCCCAGCGTACGGGCAAGGTGCGTGTGATCCTAGCATCCGGTCGCCCTACCCCTGCTCTGCATGCGCTGAGTGAAGCGCTCCAGCTAGCCCAGTATGGAGGCTATCTGATGCCCTTCAATGGGGGGAAGATCGTCGAGGTGGCTACGAAGCGTGTGATCTCTACTCAGCTACTCGATGCCGATCTTATCCCACAGCTCTACGCTCTGACGCAGGAGTTCGGAGTTAATATCCTGACCTACACGGAGGAGTATATCCTGAGCGAAATCGAAGGAGACCCCTATGCTGAGAAGGAGGTCACGCTGACAGGTATGCCGCTGAAGGTCGTACCTAGCTTCGTCGAAGCTGTCCAAGAGTTGGTCCCGAAGTGTCTAGCTGTGGGTCCCCTGGATCGCCTAAAGCCTTTGGCCGAAGCTGTAGAAGCTCGCTTAGGAGATCGTGTATCTGCCTTCCGCTCGAGCGACTTCTTCCTAGAGCTCGTGCCGAAGGGTGTGAACAAGGGCGCATCACTAGAGCGTCTCCTTCCTCTGCTAGGTAAGACGCCAGCGGATCTGATCGCTATGGGGGATAACTACAATGATGTCGAGATGATCCGTCTAGCAGGCACAGGAGTGGCTATGGGAAATGCTCCTCAGGATATTCAAGCTATAGCAGACTTCGTCACCCGCTCCAATGAGGAGGATGGCGTCGCCTATGCCCTAGAGCAGCTACTCCCGTAGCTCCTCTCATATAAGAGATACAGCACCGCCCCCTGCTCGCTACTTCTGGTAGTGGGCAGGGGGCGGTGTCATTGGGGAGGCCTATGCCTGACGGGAGATCTGGTCGAATTCCTCAGGTGTGCCTAGATGGCGTAGGAGCACTTGGACAAGGCTGGGTGGTAGCATCCGCTGGCGGGGACGAAATCCCAGTTTCTGGAGCTCGGAGAGCAGTAGAGGATCCTGGCGGATGAGTAGGCGGAAGTGGCGGCTAGCTAGGTCAGCTCGCTCCTCGGGGAAGTACAGGCAGGCGAGCTCCTTCATCACATAGGTACGGAAGGCGATCGAAGGGGGAGTCTTCATCGGTCTCTAGAGAATAAAAAGTGAGTAAACAAAGGGTATACAAGAGCACGAGGCATAGGTGGTGCTTCCCGTGGTCTTCTACAAAGGAACGACAATTCTTGCCCGCTGTCAAGCTCCGTCACTAAATAAATTTCTTGCCCAAATAGTCTCCTCTGAGGCCTCCATATAGACTGGCTTTTCCTGATCGGAGAGAGGTGTGTGGGAGGTCTCACTAAGCCCTTGCTGGAGGTGTGCTTGGTTATGATCCTTCCTATTTGGTAAGGGGGGGCTAGCGGCCTTCCTTATCAGGAGTGGGACGGTCGCTATATACCCGACTGCACGATCACTATATACGTATTCGATGTGTCACAATATACCCGCTGGCTCGGTCGGGATATACGTAACCGAGGAGCCCTGCATAAGCTCCTCTCGCCACAAGGAAGGGTGGTGGAATAGATTGGGAAGGGCGTGGCAAGCGAGAAGAATGTAACCTGTTGCGGTATACTAGATAAGGTGGAGGCTCTTGTCAGAGAAATATTATATATTTGCAGAATTATATAGACTGAGTTTATTTCTCGCCCAGCACTATAAATTATGACGATATATAGTGGTTTCAGCAGTGGCGAGGAATTATTTTCTAACTAAACCCTAATGAAGATCAATTATTTAAGTATGAGCAAGTCCCGTCGGAGCCTATTTCCCTATGAGGCTCCTTGTGTTAAGAAGATCGAGCCTCTAGAGTCTATGAGTCTCTTGGTGGCCTTTTCCCTAGAAACCGACTTTGATGATTTTACTGAAGGCGAAGAGCTATAGACTTCAGTGTAGAAAAAGAATAGTATGAAGAATCTATTTAAACCAGCTACCTTATTTATCTTTGTTGCAGGGCTTATGCTAGTGTCATGTAGCTCTGAAGCACCTGATCACTCACTCTCTACTCAGCCCACCCCTTCAGGACCAGGTCAAACGGTGGTATTGAGCCTTAGTGTGGCGACTCCCTCTGTGGATGAAGTGAGCTATACCGAACTCGATGATGTTGATCCTACTCCTAAGGCCCGTAGCTGGGATGATCGAGCAGGTTTCCCTTTCAAGATCGTTGATGCTGATAGGACCTATGTGCGCCCAGCAGAGGGCGATACTGGGGGGGGGAGTAATGTGAAAGCAAAACTTCCCAAGGTGGATAAGGATGTTCTTTTGCAGGAGAATCCAGAACGTGATATCCTGATAATGATTCGTAAGGGAGAGTCCGAAGCGCAGGAGTTTGCCTATGCTCAGCGTAGATGGCGCTATAACGAGCAGATCGGAGCCTATGAGATCAAAAAAGAAGATATCACCCTTCCTGCCAGCTGGGGTACCCTCTCTGCAACTGATAAGCTCTATGCCCGGGTGGTGACAGGTGCTAGGTATAATGAAGCTAAGAAGACCCTAGAGGTAGATGAGCATCTCTCCGAGCTGGACTTGACTAGAGCGACGGCGATGAAGGCTTCTGTCCCCTTTGTATCTGACTGGGTGCTTCTTGATCTTGAAGAGAAGTCTGGTCGGATCTATATCGCACAGAAGACTCCACACCAAGACGGTAGCCTGCATAATAATCGTATGCATCTTAAGCCACTTGGGTCGCTTCTGCTTTTGAGCTTCCGTAATACGGGAGATGAGGATCTTACTTTCTCGACGGTGCGTATTCTCTCCAATGCTCAGGTCTTTTCTGGAGAGTATGATCTCACCAAGAATGAGCTTGTCTGTACTCCACCAGATACCAAGACACCTCGCTCCTACGATATCTATGACATCGCTGAGACGAGAGATCGCTTCCGTGAGAAGGTATTGACACTAAATACACCTCTAGAACTAAAGCATCAATCCAATCCTCGTGCCTTCAACTCACGAGTGCTAGTCCTTTGGACTGCACCTGTGGCAGGGAAGAAGACGATCACGGGTAATCTGTCTAACACGGTAAGTGCTGCACAGACTATGATCTTCTCCAATGATCCACGTGGAGCGAGTAACCAGATCATCAAGTATCCCAATTATACTATCGAGCCAATTATGGGGACGAATCGTCTCCTTGAGAGTGGGAAGACCTATGCGATGAACTGTGAGTTCTATACTGGTCGAAAGCCTATTCTTGGGTACTATGCACAGTATACTGTGAATGCTAATGGGGATGGCTTCGATACTAGCCATGAGAATAGCAAGGTGTCACTTGTCCACTATACCAAAGCTCGTGATTTCCTTGCTGGAAAGGAGCTGACGCGTCCAGGATCAAGTGAGAAGAATACCTATTTCGTAGGTATGCGTGGCTCTGCATCGCTATTGAATCTCCTCTATGGGATCCCATTTGATGGCTCGGATGGTTACACCACGGATCTGGGGGCTGGACTCACTGAGTATCGTGGTCGTAATGCTATCTTCTTCCCTGATTTTTCTGTTAAGGCTGTCAATGGGAGCTTGGTATATACTTTCCGAGAGAACTCTGGAAGCTGGCTTTATGTCATGTATAGTAAGCGTAAATCACCTCGTGATGGTATCGCCTATTACCTCGTTGGAAGACGTGATGCTCAGCTAGCTAAGCCCTCCCGTAGCAATTCGCAGGCTCTGTATCGTGTGGAGGCTATGGGGGTAGGTGCTGGAAAGAATCAGATCGAACAGATGCGTATCAAGAGCTTCTCCACGGGGAAGTACTTTGTTGGGGGTACTTATACGCCGATTTATCGGGGGATGAATGCTATGGATGAGCGCCTATGGACAGATCCCACGGTCTTGCAGGGTGGGTATGCCGAGCGCTACATACCAGCTCCAGGGGGATATGCTCAGATCACTGCAAGTGATTACAATCGTACGACTCCCGCACAGGTGACACGTAAGCATGTGGGGCTGTATACCTACTATTGGTTTAATACAGGCTCTGCCTCCAATTACCTACTCTCATGGTATAAGAGAGGTAGCAATGCTAGTGTGCGTCCTAGTAGCCTCACTGAGACCTTTACCTTTGATCAGACATTTATAGATGCGTTTAATCAAGAGCGTATAGCTGTAGCGACGACTGCCAAGAATAATCTAGATCGCCAAGGTATGAGCCTGATCGGGTATGGTAGAGTGGATGGCCCTTTGAATGGGGCTGTGGCTGCAACTCTTCCTACCAAGAACACCAATCCTCTGCTTGTCGGGGCGGATGGTAGGAACTATGGTCATGTCTCAGATATGGGAGATATGGCATCCTTCCTTTGGTTAGCCCTCTTGCCCTACTCGACTACCTATCAGGGTGATGAGCCGGTCGTGCCTAGCCATGAGCACTAGCGAGAGTATCTAGGGCTTTTAGGCCTGATCAAGACACCCCCACATCTCTATCCTATTGAGGAAGAGATGTGGGGGTGTCGCTATTGTAGGGTGTTTGAGTGTAGATGAAGGAGGTGGGGAGTCCTTCTTGAGCTAGATCGTGCTTGGTCGTAGGTCGGTGCTAAGTCGTTTCTTGGCGAGAGCTTATGGGTGCTGTTTCGACCGCAATATACCTAACGGTACGATCACTATATACGTATTCGATGTGTCACAATATACCCGATGAAGAAGTCAGAATATACCTAATCTAGGGGCTCTAGATAATGCTCTCTCTACGGAGCTAGGGGGTGTGTGGTAGACGGGGTGAAGGTGTGAGGTAAAGCAGAGTAGCTCATGCCGGTCTAGCAGGGTAGCTCACGGCTTGTACTTCCTCGATAAAACAATCAGGCTACCCACTAGGCTTGAGTGCCTATGGGTAGCCTGACTGCTACTTCTTTAGCTAAGAGTAGCGGGAGGCTCCTTTAACGACCCACCCGCTGGAGTGAGAAGGTCTTGTTCTTATCGAACGGATAGAAGGTGAGGAGCGTCTTCGACTCATTAAGGATCGCATCGGTATAGAGCTGCTCTACGATGGGAAGCACCTCTGTGCCCTTCAGGACCTTCTCCGTAAGGGCGGACATGGAGGCAGGATTGATGTGCACCCCACCATTGTAGTAGCGGTAGGTGGTCGTTAGCGTGGTCTCCTGCTCCCGGCGCACGGTGTTAGATCCAGATCCGTTGGACTGGCTCGTTATGGAGCCAAAGCCTACGGTGATGGTGGCCTTCCCTCCACGCTCGAAGGATAGGAGAATATCGGTCGTGGTTCTCCCTCCTCCTGCTTTGTTCTGGAGGTTGCGTAGCTGCCACTGGGTGCCAGTGATAGGCGTTGTGGCTGGGAGATCATCGCCACAAGAGCTGAGCCCGAAGGTGATCGCCATGAGGAGCAGGAGTGTCTTGAAGAGCTTCATCGGATGTTTCTATTAAATCAAGTGAATGCCTCCCTTAAGGGAGATCTGTGGATATATACTATTTACCCCTCTAACGCATGAAGCTACTTCTTCGGTATAAAAGGGCTAGTTTAACCGATATTTACGCTATCTTTGTGGCATCCATAACTAGTACAATCAGTCACTATTTTAAATAGGTATTACGAATTATGAAGCTAAAGCACACGCTGCTCCTCTTAGCCGGACTATCTAGTTTCGCAGCTAAGGCTCAAACGATGCAGCCCTCTATGACGGATGCTCCTGCTCACCGCGTTGCTTTCGAGCACAAGCCCGGAGCTAACTACTTCATCACCCTCGGTGGTGGGGTCGGTGCTATGTTCCTCGAAGGGAACAACAAGCCCTCACTCACTGACCGTCTCTCTTGGAATGCGTCACTAGCTATCGGCAAGTGGCACAATCCCTACTATGCTACTCGTCTGAAGCTCGTCGGTGGGGAAGCCTTCACCTATCAGAACTTCACGGGTCTGCGTAACAAGAACTACTTCGTCGGTGGTCACTATGACTTCCTCTTCGATGTAGTCAACTACTTCTCCAGCTACCAGCAGGACCGTGTCTTCCACCTCATCCCCTTCGTCGGTGTAGGCTATGAGTACAAGTTCGATCATACGGATCCTAAGCTCACCAACACGCACCACGTGACGGCTAACGCTGGTCTCCAGCTGAACTTCCACGTCGCACCACGTGTAGATCTCTTCCTCGAGGGAGAAGCTAGCTACAGTGGTCTGAATGTGCGCTACCACTACCGCCCTAACTACTCCAATGCCTTCCGTGTCTCTGCACAGGCAGGTATCGGATTCCGTCTCGGTAAGCAGGGCTTCAAGGCTGTCGAGCCTCTTGATCAGGCTTACATCGATGGCCTCCAGGATCAGCTCAATGCCCTCCGTGCAGAGAATGCAGAGCTCTCCAAGCGTCCTGCTAACTGCCCCGATGCATCTATGGTCGCTCCTATACCTGCTGCCTCTGATCGCTTCGTAGCTGATAAGTCCATCCTCTTCGCTCAGGGTCAGTCTAAGGTCTCCAAGGATCAGCTCATCACGGTCTTTGACGCTGCTGACTTCGCTCTCAAGGGAGAAGGTAGCCTCGTCGTCACGGGCTATATCGCTAAGAACGAAACTCGCTTCAAGGGTCTCGCTGAGAAGCGTGCTAAGGCTGTCGCTACCCTACTGACCGACCAGTATGGTGTCGCTGCTGACAAGATCACAGTCGAATGGAAGGAAGCAGATGAAGCCCCTTATGGCTCTGCTCAGCTCGGCTGGAACCGTGTCGTGATCATCCGCTCTAAGTAATCCCTGCTAACCGCAATAGACAACCAACGCTCTAATGAAGACGAAAATAATGACGCTCGCCCTAGCGGCTCTCGCTGCTGGTGCGCTTCAGGCTCAAGAGCCCGCTCAGAAGCCTGCATATAAGACTTCCTTTGTCAAGGATGGTAAGGCTCACTGGTTCCTCGAAGTCGGGGATGCTGCTACCATCAGCCTCGCAGGGAATAACCGCGATGTGAACTTTACTGACCGTGTGAGCCTGCTCAACCCTAGCTTGGCTATCGGTCGCTGGTCTACGCCTGCCTTCGGGATGCGTCTCACGCTCCAGGGTGGTAAGACCTTTGACTACGCTCGTCCTGCTGGTCTGTGGGCTGCTGCGGCTACGACTCATGGTTACCTCCGTCATGATGTGACCTATGGTTTCGCACAGTACGACTTCCTCTTTGACCTCGTTAACTACTTTGCTCCTTACAAGGAGAACCGCTTCTTCCACATCATCCCCTTCCTCGGGGTTGGTCTTGGCTACAAGCACGAAGTAGAAGCGCTCAACGTCAAGGATAAGAGCCATCGCTTCAGCCCACTCGCTGATGCTGGTCTCCAGCTCAAGCTCCGTCTCGCTCGCTTCGTAGACTTCAACCTCGAAGGGAAGGTCACGGCTTCTGATCTCCGTCTTCCTTCACAGGAGGATCATGTGAAGTCAGGTACGGACTTCATCGCTCAGGCTGGTGCTTCGCTGACCTTCCACCTCGGTCGTAAGGCTTTCGAAGCTATCACGCCTAACGACGAAGCGCTCATTGCTGACCTCAACGGACAGATCAATGCCCTCCGTGCAGAGAATGCAGAGCTCGCTAAGCGTCCCGTTCGTTGCCCAGACGTAGAGATCCCTGTCGCAGACTCTAAGGTCATCGGTAATGTCATCTACTTCCGCCTCAATAGCGCTGTAGTCGACAAGAACCAGATGATCAATGTCTACAACATCGCTGAATACGCTAAGAGCAATACCGAGACGATCACGCTCGTAGGCTATGCAGACCGTCAGACCGGTAATCCTAACTACAACATGGCTCTCTCAAAGCGCCGTGCTGAAGCTGTAGCCGACATCCTCGTGAAGAAGTATGGTATCTCTCGTGATCGTCTTAAGATCGACTGGAAGGGTGATACGGTACAGCCTTACGCAGAGAATGTCTGGAACCGTATCGTCCTAATGAGCGCTGAATAAGCAGCTCTCCGCAGACGGTATTCTCCGTATCTTACTCCCTCATCCGTAGGCGATCGCCTCGGGTGAGGGAGTACTCGTTTCTACGGCAGGAGAGCGTGGGTCTATCCCTAACTTAGTATGATATATAGCCTGCTAGCTGAGTTAGGTATATTGTGACAGTGTGGTCGGGTATATTCTGACTCCTCGGTTACGTATATAGCAATGAAGCTATCACGTATATGGTGACTAAAGAGTAGAGCCTAGATGGGTAGGCAAGTAGGATAGAGGAGCGCAGGGGGCTGCTGGGTTAAGTACTCCTGCTTTTTGTGTAAGTTTGCAATCATAAGTGGCAGTACATCTTCTGGGAAGAAGCCCTGAACTGCTGTAGTAAAAGTGTTTGTTTCATGGATCAATATACCCTCTTCCAGCATTTCCAGAGGTGCTATAGTCAGAAGTTTCTTGGCTTTACGGGGCGGTCTCGGCGAAGGGAATTCTGGGGCTTTGCTCTCTATTATGGTCTTGCGACGCTTGCCACGATGCTACTGCTTCTCGGGGCTAGCTTCTATACGCTCTATGCCAATAGCTCGGTGATGCTCTACGTGACGATCATGCTCTGGGGAGTGCTACAGCTCTTTCAGGTGGCATCGCTTCTCCCCTTGCTGGCGGTCACGACACGTCGGCTACATGATGTGGGACGAGCCGGCTGGTGGCAACTCATCGCTTATATCCCAGCTCTACTTCTGCTGGCCTTCTATGTGTGGATGACGTATGGGCTTTCTCCTTTACTACTAGTCGTCTTGGTTAGTAGTGGAGCTACGGGAGTGCTATGGCTTGGAGGGATCCTACTAGCACTTACCTTGGTTGGGGGCATCACTCTCCTTGTATTCCTTGGTCGTCGTGGAGAGCAGGCCGAGAATAAGTACGGTCTGAATCCCGAGCTAGATGCTGAGGAGGACCAAGAAGAACATTCCTTCAGCATGAACTAAACGAATGACAAAGTAGCGTGCAGACGAGTACATTGCCTAAGGCCTATTCACAGGCCTTGAAAGGTTTTCTTTCCCTCGTTATTGTGGGGACGCATCTCAGAGATTTCCTGACTGCCTCGGAGGCTGTCCCTCTATGGCTTTCCCTGAGTAGTCTTCTCACGCCTCTAGCGCTGGGGCTGTATTTTTTCTTCTCTGGCTTTGGTCTGATGACGCAGATGAAGATGAAGGAGGAGCGCTTGCCAGATGTCCAGCAGGAGGAACGTTGGCGTGGCTGGCTCCCACGACGTCTTTGGGGGCTACTGAAGCCTTTCCTTTTCTTCTTTATCCTGAGCTTTTGCTTTGAATACGTATCCCAAGGACTACACACCCTCTCGTGGGAGAGTCTGGGGAGCAAGCTGATCAATGTCGTACGGATGAGCCGTTATGGGCTTTTTCGTTATCCTCCGACGGCGTGGTTCCTAGTGGAACTGATGGCGCTGTATGTGCTTTTCTTCGTTTCCTTCCGCTGGGTCCGGAGTAAACGTGTGGGATTGCTGATCCTGACGTTGCTGATCGGGGCATTTATCTTCGTTATCGGGAGGCTGAACTTCCCTACTTTTTGGCTTAGATACCCGTTTGTTTTTGCCTTAGGGGCGTACTATGCTTATGCAGAGGATAAGGTTTATCGGAATTTGATGCGTTTCTTGCCCGTAGTTGTTATTAGTCTAATCCCACTGGGCTGGTGGTATGTCAAGGGGACACAAGGGCTCACCTCGCTTGATCCTACTCCTTGGAGCCAAGCGATCACGTTCTTCCTCGCGACGAATATCCTACCTCTCCTCGTCGTCGTACTAAGTAAGCGCTTTGGGCTTACTGACTTTTTCATGCGAAAGACTACGGGTTGGTGGCGCAGGGCACTCCTTTTCCTCGGGGATATCTCGCTGGAGGTTTATCTACTACATATCTCCTTCGTTTATCTCTTCCGTGGTCCCTCGATTTATATCCATTCTACCTGGGGGTATATCCTAGTGGTCTATGCCTGCACCCTACTTGGAGCCTACCTTTTGATGCGCTATTGCAAGCGCTTGGTGCGAGCCTAGGGCTTACTGATCCTATGGCACACCGCCCCGTAGAACAGAGCTTCGTTCTACGGGGCGGTGTGCTATGTGGTGGGAGAGGAGTGCCTCCCTAGAGGCGAAGGTAGCTGGGATCGTCAGTGACCTCACGGATGACCTCGAGGAAGGGAGGGAATTTGATCTCCAAGTCAGGGGAACAGCTGATTTCTAAGATCTGATAGTCTCGGCGAGGCTCGATGAAATCGTCGATTTCGAAGTACTGTCGTGCCCAGACGAAGCTACGACGGAGCTTGTGGACTAGTACCTCTTCGGGATTAGGGATCGTGTTGAGGAAGGAAATGTATTCCTCGGGGCCGATCTGACGCTCGGTGATGATGGGCTGAGACTCTATGGGACTCTTGCGAGTCATAAAGTATACATAGTTGCCACGTAGACCTCGCTTGCGGATACGGACGCTACTTCCGTCCTCTAGGTCAATGTATGCCTGATAGAGATCTGTCTCTACACCGAAGGGGAGGTCGCCCGTCAGGCGAACAAGGAAGCGACGACGGACATCGGTAAAGCTAGCTGCGTCATCGCCGAGGGACTCGTGGATGGCGTGCAAGACCTGACGTATCTTCACCTCAAAGTCGACGTTGTTCTCGACAATGTGTAGCTGTGGGTGACCTGTCCAGGCCTTCATGATGCGAGCGTCTAGCTCTCGGGCCTCCTCGATCGTCTCTCCGCGAAAGCTATTGTTCTCCAGTGTGTAGAAAGCCTCTGCTCCTTGGGCTGCCGTGACCATGTGTATGACGGCGTCATAGCGTGCGTCTCGGAGCTTGATCTCAGAGAGTCCCAGCTCGTCGAGCATAGCTTGCCACATGGTACGCTCGATGTAGTTGGAGATATCCATCGTGCCACGGTCAGAGATGATCAGCACGGGCTGGGGAGCGGCATTGGCTAGCTCGAGGAAGGTGTCCTCCATCTGGAGCTGATACTTGAGGACTGCCTTCTCGATGTTATAGAAGTACTGGCGATCCTGCGTACCGAAGTTAATCGAAGCGTTACTGAAGAGTGTCGGCGTCTCGGGCAGTGCGTAGACGAGATAGCCGAGGTCACTGAAGTGCTCGATGATCTGTGCTAGAGCAGTCGTCTTGCCAGCACAGGGGCCCCCTGTGAGGGCGATACGGGTAATATTCTTGTTCATCAGAGGATGTGAGGGGGATATTCTAGTCAATAATCCGTGCAAAGATAAGGTATCCTACCCCATTCTGTTCGTTTGGGCTCGCTAAGGACTGTCTAGAGGCTTCTCCCGAAGGGAGGAGGGGGGAAGATTTCGGCGTGAAAGGTAGGACTTTACTCTAGTAAAGGTCTACCTTTCAGTGAGGAAAGGTAGACCTTGGGGGTGGCGAAGGTAGACCTTGATGGAAGGGGGGATCTTCCTTGGTCACTCCGGAGCGTAGCCCGTTCGGTCGCTCGGGGGTAAGTCGGAGGCGAGGAGCATCGAGGTGTGGTGACTTTGGGATAGGTGCTTACATTGGCGTATCTTTGTGAGAAAAGCGACTATGGACAACCAACTTACCCTCCAGGAAGCACAGCAGCTCGTCGATGGCTGGATCAAAACCATCGGGGTACGCTACTTTTCTCCCTTAACCAATATGGCTATCCTCACCGAAGAAGTAGGTGAGGTCGCACGACTCATATCCCGTCTCTACGGAGAGCAGAGCTTTAAGGAGAGCGACAAGCAGCGTGACCTCGGCGATGAGCTAGCCGACGTCCTCTGGGTCGTGCTCTGTCTGGCCAATCAGACGGGCGTCGATCTCACCGAAGCTCTACGGAGAAACATCGAGAAGAAGACCCAGCGGGATACTACTCGCCATGCTTCCAACCCCAAACTACAGCCTTAGTCCACTCCAACGTATCTTACCTATCATCATTATAGCTATGTCAGACGTAAATCTAACTAAGTTCACACAGGCTTTTGATGCCTTTTCCCCAGCGCTAAGCCCTGAGGTACTTGATGCTACCCTAGAGAAGATCCTCCAGGAGCGCTACCCTGCAGCTAATAATCGTGAGGTGAAGAAGTTCCTTCACTCGACCATTGATCTGACGACCCTAGCTGGTGCAGACACCGAAGAGAAGGTTACGAAGCTCGTCGCCTCAGTCAATGACTTCGAGGGGACAGAGGATATCCCCTCGGTAGCTGCTATCTGTGTCTACCCTAACTTCGTCAAGACCGTCCGCGAAGTCCTAACGGCGGAGGGCGTACAGGTAGCCTGTGTCAGCGGAGCGTTCCCCGCTTCGCAGAGCTTCACCGAGGTGAAGATCGCTGAGACGGCGCTCGCTATCGCCGCAGGGGCTGACGAGATCGACATTGTCCTTAACCTGGGTGCCTTCCTATCTGGTGACTATCTCGAGGCAGCGACTGAGATCGAGGAGCAGCGAGCTACAGCTCGTGGAGCGCATCTCAAGGTCATCCTCGAGACCGGGGCACTGAAAGATCCCGAACTCATCCGTCGTGCCTCGATCCTAGCTCTATTCTCAGGGGCAGACTTCCTAAAGACTTCGACCGGTAAGGAGTACCCTGGTGCTGACCTACGTGCAGCCTACATCCTCTGTACCGTGCTCAAGGAGTACTATGAGAAGTACGGTGAGCGCCGTGGAGTCAAGTTCAGTGGCGGGATCCGTACGCCAGAGGATGCGGTGAAGTACTACTGTATCGTCGAGGAAGTCCTCGGTAAGGAGTGGCTAGATAATAAGCTCTTCCGTATCGGAGCTAGTAGTCTGGTCGGTAGTCTCCAGCAGGAGCTCCTCAGCTAAGTCTACCCTATTCCTCCATAAACTACCCCCTGAGACGTGCCGAGCTAGCACGACTTCAGGGGGTAGCTGTATCTAGGGTGTGGCGGAGGATGAGGTTTATAGAAGAATGGGTATATTTGCTCATCAAGTAGTTGAGAGTCTAAGTGATGAGACTCCCCTAGCCTACTTGATCCTTGGCCTAATGAAACAGCACTATACGTACTCGATCGCTGTGTATTGGATGACCGCTATCGGCCTCGTGGCCGAAGTCTGGATCGGCTATTCCCTGCTTTTTGAGTCGCTTCCCACGTGGAGCTTAGTCTTGCACCTCGGTTGTTTTCTCTTGCTTCTCGTGCCGATCTACTTCTTCCCCCGAGCTTATAGTCTAGATCAGGCTGGGGTGACGGTGCATTGCCTAGGCTGTTCGAAGACTTTTCCTTGGAGTCGCTATGCTCCTAGCCCTATCTCTTGTGAGACCTTGACGCGTGGTATCCGTGTCTGTGGCTCGGGTGGCTACTTTGGCTTCCTAGGTTTCTTCTGGCTACCCAAGCAGAGGGGGGCTTTGCTCTTAATGGCTAACGAGAAGAGCCCTCTGCTCCAGCTGAAGAATCGGCAGACGGGACGAACCTATATCATCAATGCTTCCCTGGAGGGAGCTCCGCCGTCAGAGGCCTAGGATAAGCTCTGATGAATGGCTATCTTTGCCTTATAAGTCTACACAATATACCATATACTCTACGAAGATGATTGATTTCCTCTCCACACTCCCAGTTTGGCAGCTGTGGCTCCTAGGGGCGCTGATGCTCTTTGCCCTAGAGATCTTCACCCCAGGCTTTATCTTAGCCTGCTTTGGGGTAGGTGCTCTGGTGGCTGTACCTGTGACGCTGCTACATGGTAGCTGGCTGGTGCAGGTCATAGCCTTCTGCGCTGGTAGCCTATTAGCTCTTTGGCTCCTCCAGCCACTGATGTGTAAGTGGTTTGCTACCCATGATGCTAAGACGGGGATGGATGCCCTTGTCGGTCGGCGAGTCGTACTGACTAAGGCGATCGCAGGTGAGGGCGAAGGCCTCGTGGCCGTCGATGGAGATGTCTGGCGTGCTACCTCTCCCGCCGGATCCGCTATCCCCAAGGGCACGGAGGTACGTATCACGGGCTATCGTAGCATAGTCCTCGAAGTAGAACCTATTCACTAATCCTCTCAATACCCTATCCTCCTATGCCTATCGAATGGATCATCCCTCTAGCGATAGCCCTCTTGGTGATCTTCACCATCTATCGTGGGCTATGTATCGTCCAGCAGTCGCAGACCGTAATCATTGAGCGACTGGGGAAGTACTACCGCACGCTCTCCTCGGGGGTCAATATCATCATCCCCTATATCGACCGTCCTCGTCCCATGCGCTGGCGCTATACGCTACCTGGACCGAATGGCCAGACCTACGTGCGCTTTACGGAGATCACCCACATCGACCTACGTGAGACGGTCTATGACTTCCCCCGTCAGAGTGTCATCACGAAGGATAATGTCGTCACCGAGATCAATGCGATCCTCTATTTCCAGATCGTCGATCCTATGAGAGCGATGTACGAAATCCAGAACCTACCCGATGCTATCGAGAAGCTCACGCAGACGAGCCTACGTAATATCATCGGTGAGATGGATCTCGATGAGACGCTCACCAGCCGAGATACGATCAATAACAAGCTACGTATCATCCTCGATGAGGCAACGAATAAGTGGGGCGTCAAAGTCAATCGTGTCGAACTCCAAGACATCGATCCTCCCCGTGAGATCCGTGATGCGATGGAGAAGCAGATGCGTGCCGAGCGAGATAAGCGAGCTCAGATCCTCAATGCCGAAGGACAGAAGGAAGCGACTATCCGAGAGTCCGAAGGACGTATGCAGCAAGCGATCAACCACGCCGAAGGGGAGCGTCAAGCACAGGTGCTACACGCTAAGGCCGAAGCTGAGGCTAAGCTCCTGACTGCCGATGCCGAAGCTCAAGCTATTCGCAAGATCGCTCAGGCTGTCGAAGGCTCGGGTGCTAACCCCGCCCAATACCTCATCGCTGTCCGCTATCTGGAGACACTCAAGGAGATGACTTCGGGCAAGGACAACAAGACGATCTACCTCCCCTACGAAGCCTCCGGCGTACTCAGTTCGCTGGGTGGTATCAAGGAGTTGCTCAAGTAAACCTCTTCGACCTAGCTGACCGTGGAGCACACTAGTTAGTTAGTGTTTTCGTTATAGCTCTAGAGCATCCTTCCTTCTGCTGTGAGGGATGTCTCTAGAGCTATTCCTTTTCCTTTATCGCTGTATGCTTATGACGCAAACTTACCCCCGTACCGACCGCGAGAAACTTGACCTTATTGCCCGTGCTGCCTTTGAGCGAACACAACCACGTCACCAAGCTTCCTTGGAGCGTCTGCGCCTTCTCGCTACCCTCTTCTAACGAACTATACTAACTCCCCCTACATGGATCAAGAACTACTCATCTCTCCATCACTCCTCTCAGCTAACTTCCTCCGTCTGGAGCAAGATATCCAGCTGATCAATGAAAGCGAAGCCGACTGGCTTCACATTGATGTGATGGATGGGGTCTTCGTGCCCAATATCTCTTTTGGCTTCCCTATCCTAGAGGCAATTGCTCCCCTGCTGAAGAAGCCTCTAGATGTGCACCTAATGATCGTAGAGCCACTGAAGTTCGTCCGTGAACTCGCTGCCCTCAAGGTGGACACGATGAATGTCCACTACGAAGTGTGTCCTCATCTCGACCGAGCGATCGGGGCAATTCACGATGCGGGGATGAAGGCTGCGGTGACTCTCAATCCTCATACTCCAGTAGAGCTACTGACAGATGTCCTAGACAAGCTGGATATGGTACTCCTGATGAGTGTCAATCCTGGCTTCGGAGGTCAGCGCTTCATCCCTCGTACGCTGGATAAGGTGCGCCGACTGCGGGCGATGATCGATGAGCGAGGTCTGAGGACCCGTATCGAAGTCGATGGTGGAGTGAATGCTCAGACCGGTGCCGAGCTAGTACAGGCTGGCGCTGATGTCCTCGTGGCTGGAAGCTATGTCTTCTCTCATGCTGACCCTAAGGCAGCGATCCACACACTCAAGACGCTTCCTCGTCCCTAGCCTGACGGACCAGAGTGTGCTATCACCACGACTACGACTGAGCTTCGATCGCTGGTGGCATAGCCCTCTCTGTCAGCTCCTCTTCTTACTTTGCCTAGGCTATGTCTCGGCAGATCGTCTACCCCAGCCAGAGCTGAGCCTTGTGCTCGCTCTGGCTGGGGGAGCTAGCTTTCTCCTAGGGCTTGCGCTGGGCTGGAGAGAGGGCGAGCTCCGCTCTAGACGAGTGCATGCCTGGACGCTTCGGCTAGGATTAAGCCTCCTTCTCCTTCTTGGCGGTAGAATGTACTACCAAGATACGCTGGAGCATCAACTCTCGACTGATGCCCTTAGGGCGCCAGCTCTGCGTGTGCGCCTTGTCGCAAGTCATGATCTGGGCAATGGCTGGCGAAGCTATGATCTCTCGCTCCTAGAGACTTCCTCCGTTCGCCTCCGTCTTCGGCACCGAGAGATCGAGCGAGCTGTCGTGGGAGATACCCTACATCTGCAAGGGGTGAGGTGGATGGGGGTGAAGGCGCTCCTTGGTCAACGACCTCGTTGGGGGAAGTCTTTGCTTGCAGGGGGCTATACCGCTCTAGGAAGTGGAGGGCAGGTGTGTGTTTATCCAGTTGAGGATCAGGATCTCTTAGTTCATCCTGTCCTCTTCGCTCGGCGGTGTCAAGGTCGGCTCTTGAACCAGCTTGAGGGACTCGAACTGAAGCCTGCGACGAAGGCACTACTAGGTGCGCTGGTGCTGGGAGAGCTCCCACGTGATGAACTGGGGCGGGAGCTACGTCAGTCGTTTGTAGCTGGTGGAGTGGCGCATCTACTAGCTGTGAGTGGGTTTCATCTGGGTATTATTGTGGCGCTCGTGATGGGGTTACTCCGTAGACTACCGTATTTCCGTGTCCATCTCTATGGGCGTTGGGTGGTAGTATTGCTGGTAGCTTGGTTCTTCACGGGACTTACGGGAGCGAGCATCCCTACCCTACGTGCCTCGGGTATGCTTACACTCTATGCTGGTGCTCGGTGCTTAGGGAGGCGACCGAGTTTCCCCGAGATCATTGCTCTCCCTGCCCTAGTACAGCTCCTCCTGCATCCTGCAAGTCTGTGGAGTGCGAGCTTTCTCCTGACCTATGGAGCTATGCTAGGGATCTACCTTTTCTTTCGTCCGCTCCGCCAAGCCTTGGGACCACTACCCTCTTTGCTAGCCCGCTATCTTTGGGATGGGCTAGCGATGACAGGAGCCGTCCTCCCTTTTGTCCTTCCTCTGAGTCTTTACCTCTTTGGGTGGGTCTCTCTTGCCTTTCCCTGGACGACGCTCATTACTCTGCCACTGGCGAGCCTGCTTATCCTGCTGGGAGGAATGCTTCTCCTTCTCCTACCCTGGGCAGATAGCCTCCCATCTGTGCTCTTTCGTGGGCTAGATGACCTCGCTAGTCTCCTCGTGGAATCCGTACGCTGGGCAGAAGGGATCCCTTTTCTTCGCCTTACATATGAGATCTCCGAGGAAGAGCTGCTGATCTATTTTGCTGTGCTCTTCTTACTTCTCCTTTGGAGTCGCTGGAGAGAGCAGGAGAAGCTACCCTTAGCAGACTTTAGGAGCTAGAGGGAAGATCCTGTCTGTTGGTTACTAATGATTTGTTCATTTCATTAGTAATACTTACTAACCATGATTAGTAATGATCTGCTGGGATTGTTACTAATGAATCTTTTGTGTTTCCCTAGTGATGTCAGCTTCTGACTTGGAGGATCCCTTGAGGGGGTATTGCGTGGATCAAGAAGAATATGTACCTTTGCGGAGCAATCGGTTGCATAGCACCTATCTAGAGGGGCCTATAGCTCAGCTGGTTTAGAGCACCTGCCTTACAAGCAGGGGGTCATAGG
>ERZ772974.456-NODE-456-length-30640-cov-4.465522_pt1 | contig 30640 bp, 22 predicted proteins | sample MGYA00580671_ERZ772974 | MGnify/ENA primary metagenome ERZ772974 (study PRJEB29015, sample SAMEA2738065) | human oral metagenome | biome: human oral; feature: human-associated habitat; material: saliva | place: China | collected 2218 ... | reverse complement strand
GGGAGTAGTTTTAATGACAAGATAGATCAAACTAAGAAATTCATACAAGATGGTGAGAAAATAATATATGAAGCTACATTTTGCTTTGATGAAATTCTCGTGATGGTAGATATATTGCAGATCATTGATGGAAAATTCATTATAAACGAAGTAAAAAGTAGTACAAGCCTATCTGATGTCTATATAGATGATGCCAGCATCCAATATCATGTTATTAGCTCATTGGGATATGAAGTAAAGCGAGTCAATATAGTCTATCTAAACAATCAATACATTCGTAGCGAGAAGTTAGAACTAGATAAGCTTTTTGTAATAAATGATGTAACAAACCAAATTTCACTCATGCAAGGCGATGTTATTAAAAACATAAAAAAATTAAAAGAGACTATAGATGACGACGTTGAGCCAAATTTAGACATAGGGGCTCATTGTTTTAAACCCTATGAATGTGATGGGATGAATTACTGCTGGCAAAGGCAAAGAAATATATCTGATGAAATTTCCGTATTTAATATCACAAGAATTAATAAGCAAAAAGCAACTGATCTTTATCAAAATGGGATAGTAAATATTACCGACATTAAAGAGATGAATGCCTTTAATGCAAATCAGCAAATACAGATAAACGCCCAAATTAGTGGAAAAGAATTTATAAACAAAACTGCGATTAGAGAGTTTTTAAGCACGCTTAGCTATCCGCTCTATCACCTTGATTTTGAGACGTTTCAGCAAGCTGTACCAGATTTTATAGGTATTAGACCATATGAACAGATACCTTTTCAATTTTCTATACATAAAGATTATGGCAATGGTAAAACGGAGCATCTTGGATTTTTAGCTGAGGCAGGAGCTGACCCAAGATATAAATTAGCATTAAAATTAGTTGAGTACATCCCACAAGATGTTTGTGTATTAGCTTATCATGCTAGTTTTGAAAAAGGAGTAGTGCAAAATTTGGCCTCATTTTTTCCACAATTTTCATCTCACCTAATGAATATATATGGCAATATCAAAGATCTTGAGACGCCGTTTGCAAAGAAATTTTATTACCATCCAAAAATGTGCGGAAGTTCATCCATAAAGAAAGTTCTACCAGCTATAGTACCTAACTTTAAGGATGCGTATGCAAATTTGGATTTAATCCATAACGGTGGAGAGGCAATGAATGAATACGCAAAGCTAAATAACAAGACTAAAGCAGAACAAGATATGGTTAGAAAAGCGCTTTGGGAGTATTGCAAATTAGATACACTAGCTATGGTTAAGGTTTTAGAAAAGCTGCATGATATCGCAAAATAGGCATATAGATATCTGACACTAGAGCAAAACTATAGTAACCAAATTGGCTTTTAAATTACTAACTCTAAAATGCACCCAGCATTCATAAAAACTATATTCATTGGAGAATTTTGCTTATGCATAGACTTTATCCTTGAGATATCAGGTAAGCTCATAGCCATAGAGGTCAAATCCTCAAAAACTATCAGCAAAGATGACTTTAAGCATATCTACCATCTAAAAGAAAATTTACAAAGTAAATTTGATAAGGGCATAGTTTTTTATACTGGAGATGCGGCTATGAAGCTAGATGATGATATGTTTGCATTGCCGTTTGGTTTTATGGGGTAAGAGATGGCCAATAATTTGGTTTCTATAACAGCTTACGATAATCTACCTTCTCAAACCATCATACTCTGACTTCACATCCTGATCTTTGTGTTCTGCTACACTTGATGGTTGTTTTGTTTGCTCTGCTCCAAAGTTACTGTCAAGTCCTTGACCATATAACTCTTGATTTGTTATTTTTAGTGAGCCAAATGATATATGATCATTTGCTAGAGATATATTATCTGTTTCATAACGCTCCTTTAGCTTATTAAAGCCTTGCATATCTTGCCAATCTTTCATATAGGTTTTTATATTATGAATTAAGCCTTTATAGTTAATCTTAGCTATATCTGACAGGTATTTTTTAAAGTTTTCAGTTCTATTTATAAAAGCTAAATAGTATCTATTTATATCTAAATGGCTATCGATAGCTTTTACGAATCCTTCATATTCATTTTGTTTAAGTCCTAGCTTTTTAATGACGTCATCATTTAAAAGCCTAGTTTTTATCTTTTTAGCTGCTTCATAAAATTTATCTCTGATATAGATATATGGAGTATAGTGTCTATTTTGGTTAAAAGAGTAGGCTGTGTTTTCTTCTGGCAGGTATAGGTATCTGCCGCTCTTGCCAGAAAGTATTTGATGATTTTTATATTTTTTAAACACAGTGCTCTCGTCAAAGTATTCTATTAACTCTTTTATTGGAATCTTTGATGAAATAGCTTGGTAGCTTGCTCTTTTAATATGTAAGTTGCTATCTTTTGGTTCATGGCTAAGCTCATATCTTCTTAGTTTTTGTAAATCTTCATATATGGCTTTAATATCCATATTATTAATATCTGTTTTTAAGCCCGCATCTTCAATGGCTCTTGTATTATCAAAAGTTTTTCCACTAATGCTTACAAGTTCAGATCCTGATACTGGAGTGTAGTGAAATTTACTATGATATAGGCTCTGGTTATTTACTATGTTATATAACCCAAGCTCTCTTGTTATCTCTTTTATGTATTCATCATATTCATTTAAGCTTGGAGCCTTTGTTGTGGGTATGATGAGTTTAAATTTCTCTACTTTTGCATCTGGTGCTTGATAGCTTGTTGGATATATAAAGCCCTTTATTCCTTTGCTTTGCAGTAAATTTTGAGCATCATTTATAGTAAATTTGGGGCTATCTATATCATATATAAGTGTAGGAGTTATGCCATCAATACTGCTATCTTCTTCATTTTTATCCTTAAAACTTGCCACTGATATAGCTGAATAGTTTTTAAGTACCGATTTTAGGTTATATGGCTCTATTCGTATCGTTTTCCAGCTATTTAGCACTTGAGTTTTCGGGTCCTTATTTGGCGTGTTAAAGTCACTACTTACACTTAATGTTATCTTTGGCTCATTTTTATTAGCTTGAAGCTCTATAAGCATTTGCTCTAGTTCATTAACTACATGAAATAATGCTCCTTTTCTGCCATTATAAACTATCTTACACATTAGATCAGTTAGATTATAAGTTCCCTTAAACCCATCCACTCTAACTTTATATTTATCATTTACCATTTCAGCTTTTGCAGCAATGTTAAATTTTGCATTGATCATAGGTAAAAGTTCTCTTATATCCACTGCATTAAGTTTCTTTGCTCTATCATAATAGTCTTTTTTGAAACTCTCATCTTCTTCTATCATTCTTAATAGATAATCAGCTGTAGAATTTCTAGCATCAGCTAGCAGCTCTTCAACACTTATGTTTTGCTCTTTTGTGCTGTCTTTTGGCTCGATCACCACATCTGTTTCTATCTTTATCCGTGTATCTTTTTCTTTGCCTTTCTTAACCTTTTGTGCTGCACTTTTAAAGCTTTCATATTGTTTATTTAGTTGGTCTTCATCCATACCTAAAGGTTCTATATTATTTAGACCATACTTGTTAGATAAGATATCATTAACCACTCTTTTAAATTTCTCTGCTGATTTAGCCATGATGGCTTTTGCTTGTTGCTTGGATGCACCTTTTGTATATATGGCTCCACCAGTTTTGACACTATGAGTAAATTTCATATTTTCAAAAGAGACTATTAGATGAATATGAGGCTCTCTTTTTAGTGGTTCGCCATTTTTATGTTTTTTATTTAATACTCTATTTTCTAGTGCCCCTTCTGGACGAGGAATGTATAGCTCTTCTTTGATTATAGGCAGATGAGCTTCAGCATAAAAAAGTAGCTCCTCTATGTCGTGATTTGGGAAAGTGAGCTTCAAAAAGTCCATTATAAACTCATCTATATTGCCACTTTCATATAGTCTGCTCCACTCCTCTGAAGTAAATGATAAGGATATATGATAGTAGTTATATTTCTTATTCTTTTTCTTGCTCTGGTGCTTTTCAGACATCTCTATAAGATCTAAATTTCCAGCCAGTGGCAATCTATCATCTTTTTCATCTCTAGTTAGCTTTGAATCTCTTTTCTTACCAGTTTTTAGATAATCAGCTACGCCTTTTTCTCCCTTTGAGATCTTAACTATCATAGCTACTCCTTATTAGGCTTAAAATTTCAGTTAGGACTGATTGAATTTTGTACAAATCTTCTGATGCTCGCAGTATCACTTCTAAAGCTATATTACCACTAGTCTTATAAGCTATATTTAGTCTCTTTGCTATTTGATTGATGTTGTTAAAAGGTCTAGCAAAATATGTAATGATTGTTGGATATAGCTCTTTCTTTTTTATGGATTCAGAATTTATAGTGCCATTATCTATAAGATAGGAAATGATTTCTGATCTTGATATTTTTAGTTCTCTAGCCATATCAGATAATTTGCTATTTTGCTGAGAAGTGATCCTTATAGAGAGCACCTTATCCTTGATATTTTTTGGCATATGATATCCTTTCATAAAATGTACTAGCGAGATGAAGCGTTTTAACGCTTCTTATATCTCGCATTGTAGCCCTCGGCAGAGCAAGATTATACAAGGTGTGAGAACGAAGTGTCATACATTGTATGTGTCTTGCTATTAGAAAAATTTGCTTACTACTGAACATTGCTGTCACCATTTTTGTTTAGCCATTTAGTAAAATCTTCACTAGCTTTTTGACTATCTTGGTTGTAGATATGGATGATAAAGCCTTTAAGGTTAGACACATCATAAAGTGCCTTATCTAGACTGCTTTGTAGTGCAGATCCGGCTTCATTTGTCCTATGGCTGTTATAAAACAAGTAGCCAAAAAAGAAGATCGCTTCTATAAATACAAAGGCAATTAATGCAGATGTTATCTTCTTCATCAAAGAGCTAAAAGATGAGTTGATCTTCGATATAGTTTTGTCCGCACCTTTTAGAATGTTTTGAAAGTCGTTTTGAATATCTTCTGTCGCGTTTATAAGTTCAGCACCTCCTTGCTCTATAAGCTCTATTTTTTCTTTAAAGCTTTTATCAAAGCTATCTGCGGTTTGATTAAAAAGCTCAATATTATTTCTAATATTTTCACTAGCCTTATTGCTCATTTCGATATGTTCTTGTAGAGCAATTACGGCATTTGCCGCAACTGCTGTATCGCTACTCTTGATTGTTAGTGCCATTGCTTAGCTCCTCATTTTCTTTATTATCTTCTTTGGGTACGAGAATATGACATGCATCAGTGGGTTGATTGGCATTTGTTGCCTCATACTCTTTCCTCCATTTGGAAAACTCCTTGTTTGATAGCTTTACGCTAAAACTTTTTTCGATTATTAACTTGCACTCTTTGAGTGTTGCTTGTTGTGGAAACAAGACCTCAATACATGCTTGTTTAATCTCCTCTTTTTTCTTATTCTTTCTAATGGTTTTTAAATCATTTAAAATTATTTTTTTATTTGGCATTTTTTCTCCTTTTTGCCATTTAAAAAATCAAGAGACAGTAATAGCCATCTCACCAAATGGACATACCTATAGTGTGCCTTTTATTTTGATATGGTAGTTGTTGATAAGGTTTTTATTTAAGTAGTTTAAAAGTAGAGAACGATTACAATAAGGGTTCTCGCAACTTATCGTAGGGGTTCTCTTTTAATTACCTAAATAGAACCTCTGCTTTTAACTAATTTTAATCATCTTAACCTCCTTTGGTTAAGACATTTTGTTTTAAAAACTAGGATGATTATAGGGCATCTTTATGGCTAGGTCAATAAAATTTAAACCTCGTTTGGAAGTGCGATGTATCAATGGTTTGCTCACAACTGTCACCTAACACTATAATACTTACAAAATGCTTAAGGCAAATATTTATTTATGTAATTGAAGTGGTTTTAAAAATTTTACTACATTAAAAAATAATTTTATTATTCTTTATTTTTTATTCATTTCGTAGTATATATTCCTCAATAGTTGTATCCAAAACCATATAAAATAAAATTTAGCATCTTTAGCTAATACACTTTTTAGAATGTTATAAAAGCTTTCGAATCTGAAATGTACGTCCCATCACGATAAAATAGCTATCAAATGTCTCATTGTAAAGACTATACTCTAGGTATAGCTCGTTTTTTATTAAAGATATTACTTAAATGAGATATCATAAAAATACTTATATTAGTATTAAAAAATATATTTTATTGTATAATAAGGCACAACTTATAAAAAAGGAGAATAATATGAGTTTGATGTTGAGAATTGGAGGCACAGCCTACGAACAAAGACTTGTTGGTTTTAAGGATGAAAAAAGATTTAAACAGGTTGTTAAAGATCATGATGATTCAATTTTTTACGATATATTAGATGAAAATCTAGAAGATACTAAAGAATTATATCATCAATATATTATTGATGCATCATCCACTATATCCTTGGCTACAAATAAAAACATTGAAGAGATTGGTGTTGTTGAGGATCTTTCAACTATACCTAATAGAAAGGCTGAAAAAGAGGATCTCCAATCAAAAGGTTATGCTTTTGCCTACTCAATCGAAAGAAGTTTTTTCGAGAGTTATACTCTACCAAAAGGAGTTACCAAAAAGAACTTCGATATGGATAATCTATACTGTATTGGCTCAAAATTTAATAAAGACATAGATATGGATTGCTCATCCAACTATGCAATGACATCTGGCACACTATATTACATTACCATGGAACAGATAAAAGATGCAGCGATTAAAGATAAGGCTCTTTTAATGGCTAATGATTCTGCTTTTGATATTAATGAGCTAGATAGCTATGATATTTCAGATATACTAGCAACACTAATTTTTGCTGACTCAAGTATCATAGAGAAATACAAGCTAGAATATAATGAAGATGGTGAGTGCTGCGATAGAGAAGTAAGTGGTTATTTTCTAGATAGTGAGCTAAAAAGGAAGTAATTATAAAAGCTCCATGTCAATATTGATTACCTAATATTGACATGGAGTTATATGTTTTTAAAGCAAATTTGAACCAATCCAGAAAACCAGACATTATAAACTTATATAAATTTACACTACTTTTACATACAAGAATTATTCAGGTTTATAATTTCATCTCTTACGGCTTAGCTTATTTTACTATCCCCTCAAATTCATCTGCCTTTTGGACGCCAAAGATATTTGACGCCTCGCCCTTTTTCATAAGCTCTCTTTTTAGCTCATCCACAGCCATTAGCACTTCACTATATCCAAGGATGAAATTTTCGCCTACATCGCTTTTGCAAAGACCAAGCGAGCCATCGTCAAATTTTTGCAGTAGCGACCAGCTCTTTTTATAGTATATGATAAGCTCTAGCGTCTCTTTATCGTTGCTGCTCATAGCGCCTCTTTGTCAGAAATTTATCTCTTTTAGATACTCGCTGACATCTTTTTTGACCTCGTCGGCTAGCTCTTTTGGCTCAAGCACCTTGATAAATGGCAGGTAGTAGTATATGAGCGGTTTTATCTCCATTATGTGCGTAAATTCTATCTCTATCTCGACTGAGCCGTCGCTATCTTGACCAGTTATGCGCTGCTTTGCGTGTGGCTTTCGCTCGAAGTATTTTGCTACTTCTGGCGCTAGTAGTAGTCTTGCTATTTTTGGGGCTTCTAAATTTGCCCATGCTGAGTTCATCGCCTTTACACGCTCATCTAGCTCGCTACTTAGTTCAAATTTATTCCCGCTATGCTTTATGTCTTTTATGCTTTTTAGGTGAAATTTCTTAAATTTATTGCCCTTTTTGCTATCAAGTAAGAGCAGATACCAAAAACCCTCAAAAAGTGCCAGCTTTAGAGGCTTTACAAGAAACTCAAAGCCGTTATACGTGCATGTTATCTCCGCTTTTTCTCTTATAGCATCCTCAAGCGTTTGAAAATTTACGAGGTCATCCTCGCTTAGTTTTTCGTTGTTTATGTTTGTAAGTATCGGGTGGTTTAGCTGCTGAGAAATTTGCTCTAAAAGCACGTGAGCCTTGCTGTAAAAATTTGAGCCCATGTTTTTTGCCACGTTATCAAGGATGTTTAGCACCACCCTATCATCGCCGTCTAGCCCGTCGCTCGCCTCTTCGTCATTTATGCTCCAGTAGTGCCCCTTTTTGACGGCACCATACTCTCTTAACGTGTCGTAAAGGTCGCGCTGGATGGTCTTTGAGGTCACTCCAAGCATAGCTGTTAGCTCTTTTATCGTGTGCGGCCTCTCTCTTAGCTTTAAGGCTATAAAATTTATGCGTTCAAATTTGCTGTTTTCTTGTTTGGTTATGATGGGTTTCATTTGCTCTCCTAGTTTGGGGATTATATCCAAATTAGGACTAGATGGTGTCTTTTCTAGCATAATATCTGCCTAAGACCATCTAACGCGCCACATTTTAGACTTATGCCGATGTATTGCGAGATGTAGTTATCTCGTGGGTTTATGCGGATAAGAGTTGCTTTTTTGGAGCGTTTAACGAATTTCTCACCAAAATTTCTAATTGTTGGCACCGCAAGTCCAGCGCCTAGCTCTATGATCACAAAGCGGCTATCTTTGTTTTGCTCTAGCCATGCTTCATATCTTTTGTGCTGTGCCAAGGTTCTTTTTGAGTTAAACTCATGATCGTAAAACATCATGATATTTGGGCGGCTCACGCAGCCACACTCAGGGCAAACTGGCATCTTTGTAGCGATAAATTTCTCTTCATCTAATTTGATATCGCTACAAGTTTGCCATATAGCACCATCACGCTTATGGACGCACTGAGAGTAGTGGATAGAGCCGTGGCACTCGTAAATTTTCTCCTCGCTAAAGCCAGCCTTAGCAAAGTGTCCATCGACGTTTGAGGTATAGACAAAGTAGTTTTCGTTTTTGCTTTTTACAAGATCTAAAAGCAGCCTAAAGCCCTCGTGAGGCTCTGTATTTTTGTATAAATTTAGCCTATGTCCGTAAAATGCCCAAGCTAGCCTTGGATCATCAAAAAACCACTGCGGATTTGCCATATCTTCAAAGCTTAAATTTTTATCCCTTAAAAGTGGATAGGCTTTCCAAAAACCTAGATCTCCTCTAAAATCAGGCAATCCACTATCCACACCCATGCCAGCACCTGCTGTGATGATGACCGCATCGGCCTCTGCGATGATCTTTTTGATCTTATCTATCTTCTCTTGCATTTTGATCCTTTCAAAGAAATTTGGGTAATTGTAGTGACAAGACTAGACATTTTTGTGTCCTTTGTCTTTAATATATTTACTTTATAAAAAGTGATATAATCAATTATTTTTTTAAAAGGAGATGCAATGAAGGCAAATGAAGGTAATTTTGGATTTATGGAACAAGAAAATAACATAGAAATTCCATTTTTCCAACGTCCTTATGTTTGGAGCAAGCCACAGTGGGAACAGCTTTTTGAAGATCTTTTTTATAGCTTCAAAGAAAGAAGACCTCACTTTTTAGGTTCAATCATACTGAAGCAATTATCAAGCTCTATGGGAGATGGAAGTCGTAGAAGCCTGATAGATGGACAACAAAGACTGACCACCTTTTCTATATTAGTTAAATCCGTATATGATATGTTGGATGAAGTTAGAATGAATGATTATGCAGGATACTTATATGCAAAGCCAAGAAGTGAAAAAAATCCAAAAATTAAGCACTCACATATAAATAGAGCTTCTTTTGAGTCTATTATAAAAGCAAAAAACTATTTGGAATTTTGTGAAGTAAAAAATGATGACAAACTGATTTCATGCTATAAATATTTTTCTGAAAGATTAAAAAATAGTAATTTAGAAAGCAGTGATATTGTTCGTTTCTTGGACTATATATTAGAGATGAAGTTATGGGTTGTTATAAATTTAGATGAAAATGAAGACGAACAAAAGATATTTGACTCTATAAACTCGGCAGGTTTAGTTTTATCGTCAATGGATATTATCAAAAACGCAATATTTGATAGACTTATAAAATCTGGAAATATGGGTGATGAAAAAGCAAAGGAAATATACGATAAGTGCTGGAAAAGTATATTTGAAGGTTCAAATGAACGTTTAAAATTTTGGGAAGAAAAAGCTTCAAGAAGATATAGAAGCGAGATTTTACTTTATGCTTATGCTCTCATAAAAGGCTTTTTTAATATAGAAAAGCATACGCAAGATGGACTTAGTATGCTGTATAAAGAGTATATAAAAGATAAAAGCCAAGACGAGGTTTTGGATATTATAAAAGAGATAAATTGGTACGCAAATCTTTTTTATGAACTTCCTTGGGCGGATAAGGGTGAAACCTTTAAATTTAGCGATAACGAAAAAAGATTGCTTCATATAATGAGTATATCGGAATATAATATTTTTATACCTCTCGTGTTAAAGCTACGTAGTTTAGAGCTTGATAAAAAAGAGCTTGACGAGTGCTATGCAATACTTGAAAATTTTATAATCAGACACTGGATGTGCGGGAAAGTAACAAATAGCATAAATAAAGTTATCGGTAGGAATATTAAAAATATCAAAGGTAAAGTTGATATGCAAAAATTTATCGCTAACTTTGAAATAACCAACGATGATGAGATAAAGGAAGCATTGTTGGATATAGACAATAAACGTGCCAGCTTAGTGCTATTTTGGATAGAGTTATATAATTGTAGAAGCGAAAAAAATGATATTAGCGAGTTGCAATATACCTATACGCTAGAACATCTTATGCCGCAAGCTTGGCAAGAAAACTGGTCAAATGTTGGTAAAAATGAGGAAACGGCAAATGAACTAATATATCAAATAGGAAATATGGCGCTTCTAAAAAGCAAGCTAAATACCGCTATACAAAACAACAACTGGGATAAAAAAAGAGAAGAGATACAAAAACATGCAATGCTTAAAATAACGCAAGAAGTTATAAAAAATAGAGTTTGGAATAAAAGTAAAATAGAAGAACGCTCAGAAAAAATATTTAATGATTTTCTTGAAATTTGGCAAAATCCAACTATAAATTAACTCTCTAAACTAGAATGGACATTTTTTGTCCATTCTAGTTGCTATAATTTCACAGATCGCAAAAAATGTATCGGCGATAAAAATAAAAAAAAGGATAATCAATGATCTACGAGCAACTTAAAATTCTCACACAAAACAGCGACAAAAAGGTGCTCTCAAAAGCACTTGGCTACGTTAGAGAGCAAAATTTCACAAGGGCACTTGCAAATTTAGAGGCAGCAAAGAGCCTAGATGAGTTCATCACAAAGGGACACTTTGACTGGGCACACAGCTCAGAAACGCTCATCCTAGCCCTTAGCAAGCACTTTGCTCTTAACATAGACGCTGAGCTTAGCGAGGTGCACAAGCTCTACAATGAGCGAGTAAAATTTAGAGGTTCATATATCTATATAGATACGGATTTTAGGCGTAAGGGCGAGCCTATATTTGCCCTTGCTATGGCGCAGCATTTAAGATATATCAGCCTAACGCCGTTTTTAGATGAGCTTTGTTTTAAAGCATTAGATGAGCAGCTAAAAGTCATCTCGAAGATCACTAAAAACTATTATCAAAAAACGCAAACTTTGCCTATTTTTGGAGCTATAACTGGCTTTAAGCTCTATTTTCTAGGCAAAAACTACTCGATTGATACGGATGGCAAATTTGTTGATAAAGAAATTTACGAACAAGTCGCGACGATTAAATTTTAAAGGACAAAAATGGGACAATTTACAAAGGAGCAAAGGCGAAAGCTAAATAGCATAAACGAAAGGCTCTATGACCTTGAGCGCCGTGTCGTGCCACGTGCAAAGCAGATAGACCTCTGCGCAAAAGATATAAAAGAGGCATGTGATCATTTTTGTGAGCTACTGCTCTCTTTTTACTCAAAAGATAAACTTCTTATGCCGTATAGGCAGTTCATGAATCACATAGATGACTACTTTTATACGGAAAATCAAAACGAATTTAGAAACTGGCCTACACATGAGATGTCTGGCGAGTGGCACTGCTGGTTTTACCACTGCCTATATGACCATACGGATCTTAGCTGGGATGAAATTTTAACTATCGACAGAATGGATGGTAAGCTTCGCTCATGGTACGACTATACGCCTATAGATCTTTGCCTAGAAAAGCTAGAGTGCAGTGAGAGAGAAGAGTATATCTCTGATGCCAACAAAGATCAGTGGGAGCAGATAGAAAAGATAAATAAAGCGCTAGCTAGCTACCAAGATATCCTAATAAGAGATGCAAAAATGCTTGAAAACAGGCTAAAAGCAAGGGTTGAGGGTGGATTTATCGAGGATTATGCTATGGAATTTCGTTTGGTCTTTCGCTTGCGCGAAGACGATCCAGATTATGACGAAAATGACGATAATTTTTTAGCTATCATCAATGAGCCTATCATACCTGGCGAAATGAGCAAGCAAAAGAGCCGATGGACGCAAAACTGCAATGAATATTTTGGTAGCTCTGTCTATTTTGAGAAGAAGGCATATTTTTGCTATCTATTTGCAGCTTTTGAAAACAATACACATATCAATAAGATAAAAGATATACTGCGCATAGGCTCTGTTGATATGGCACTTTGCTGGGATGAATACTATGAAATTTAAAGAAAAAATAGCATAAGATAAAGATAAAAAATGGAGGTGAAAAATGACAAATCAAACAACGATAAAGTGTCCAAACTGTGGGTGTGAAATAGATATAAATGACGCCTTATATCATCAGTTAGAAGGTAAATATAAAGGTGAATACCTGGTCCAAAAGAAGCAGCTTGAAGCCGAACTTGAGGCTAAAAGAAAGGAGCAGGAGGCTTATTTTGAGAGTTTAAGAACAAAAGAACAGCAACTGCAAGATCAAAAAGAGAAATTTGAGGAAGAAATTAAAAAAGCTACGCAAATACAGCTAAAAATGGAAAGAGCAAGACTTCAAGAGGAGCTGCGAAAAGAGATACTTGACGAGCAAAATGAGTCGGTGGCACTCTTGCAAAAACAGCTTGAAGAGAAGTCAAATCAAGTAAAAGAGCTAAATATTACAAAGGCTCAAATTTTGCAGCTTCAAAGGGAAAAAGAGGAGATGGAGTCTGCCATAACCGCAAAGGCTGAGCTAGCATTAAATGAAAAGCTAAAAGAAGAAAAAGGGAAGATACAAAAGGCTGCAGATGAGCAAAATGAGCTTAAGTTTAGACAAAAAGAAGAGCAGCTAAAACAGCTTCAAGAGCAACTTCAAATAGCCCAAAGAAAGGCCGAGCAAGGCAGCATGCAGCTTCAAGGCGAGGTGCAGGAGCTCGCGATAGAAGAGTGGCTGAGGGATAAATTTCCATTTGATACTGTTGATGAGATCAAAAAAGGTGCAAGAGGTGCTGACTGCGTACAGATCGTGCATACAAGGGAGTCTCAAAACTGTGGAACGATATATTATGAAAGCAAGAGAACAAAAGAATTCCAAAGGTCTTGGATAGAGAAATTTAAGGCTGATATGAGAGAAAAAGGCGCTGATATCGGTGTCATCGTTACTGACGCGATGCCAAGCGAGATGCAAAGGATGGGGCTGTATGAAGGTATTTGGATCTGTACGTTTGAGGAATTTAAAGGGTTAAGTGCTGTTTTAAGAGAACAACTCATAAGGATACACCACGTCTTGATCGCACAAGAGAACAAAAGTGACAAGATGAGCTTGCTCTACCACTTTTTAACCAGCAATGAATTTAAAATGCAAATAGAAGCGATAGTAGAGGCATTTTCAACCATGCAAAGCGACCTAGATAGTGAAAAGCGCGCGATGCAAAAGATCTGGAAGCAAAGGGAAAAGCAGATCGAAAAGGTGCTAGATAATACTATAAATATGTATAGCTCTATAAAAGGTATCGCTGGAAATGCAGTGGCAAATATAAAAGCTCTGGAGCTGCCATATAATGGTGATACGCAGGAGTAAATAAAGAGCGTTTTGAAACGCTCTTTATAAATTCACCTTTCACAACAAATTTCTCAAATTTTTATAATTATGGACATAAAAATGTCTTTTATGCCGAGTAAAATAGCTTCAAACAAAAGCAAAAGGAGCTTGTCGTGGAAAAAGAGATTTTTTACGTAGATAGCGAGATATATGAGCTTGCAACACTTTGGACGCTTCGTGCTATTTTTGATCTCGGAGGAGAAAGAGAATTGCTAAGAAGCGGATGTGACGATGTTTTAGAGTTTTTGGGTATCGAGTCAAAAGAGCCCAAAAAAGAAGAGATCCAAAATCTTAAAAATAAACTTGAAATTCTTGAAAAAAGTCAAATTTCATGTGAGATAAAAGATCTTGAACACAACCTAAATTTACTTCAAGCAAATTTAGGTCTAAATAGTGCCGAGAGAGATATTTTGAGATTTGTTGCGATCATGTACAACTACGAAGTGATATCTAATGCTTGCAGTTTACTAGGAGATCTAAACAACATACAAGCCACAAAAGCCATCTCAAAGATACTAAATTTACGTTTCAGCGATGTTCAAAAAGCCTTTAGAAAAGATGGAATCTTTGCCAAGACTTCGATTGTAAAACTAGAAAATAATGTGCATAACCTAAAATATAAAATCGATGTCATAAATAATAACTTTATGTGTGATTTGTTTGTTAAATGTGAAAGCATGGACGAGATATTTGAAAGCGCGATAAAGCCGTGTAGCAAGACGAATTTGACAACAAAAAACTATCCTCATATAAAAGAAGATGTAAAAATTTTGCTCTCATTTCTAAAAAATGCCGTTAGCAAAAAGCAAAAAGGAGTAAATGTGCTTTTATACGGCTCAGCAGGGACTGGTAAAACCGAGCTTAGTAAAGTGATAGCCAGTGAGCTAAATTTAAAGCTTTATGAAGTAGCTTATGATGACGAATACGGATATGCGACTGAGGATCGAAGGCTAAGGTCATATTGCCTTGCACAAAATGTATTGTCTGCTGGATCAAATTTGCTCATGTATGACGAAGCAGAAGATATATTTAACACAAATAATGACGAAAAACGACAGTATGGTAAAGCCTTTATCAACAGATCTCTTGAGACTAACGAAGTGCCAACTATCTGGATAACAAATAATATCCTTGATATGGATGAAGCCGTAGTTAGAAGGTTTAACCTAGCCATAGAGATAGGCATACCTACTGAAGATGTAAGAGCAAAGATCATAAAAAAATATAGTGAAAATTTGATAGATAGTAAGCTCGTAAAAAAGCTAGCTAAAAATCAGTTTGTAGCCCCAGCAGTCGTTAGTAACGCTAGCTTAGTCGTTTCAAATCTAAACACAAAAGATAAAAATAAAGCCTTTGAGCGAGTGATAAGCAACACTTTAAAAGCACAAGGCTACGATGAGATAGAAAAAGATGAAAAGCCAAGCGCTGATCTGCCAAGCAGCTATGATCCAAATTTCGTAAACTCGGACTGCGATCTAAACGAGCTAATACAAGGCATAAAAGAAAGCAAAAGTGCAAGGATATGCCTTTATGGCGTGCCTGGAACTGGCAAAAGCGCTTACACTAAATTTATCGCTAAAAGCCTTAAAAAGCCGATCATCATCAAAAAAGGAAGCGATCTTTTGTCTATGTTTATAGGAGGAACTGAGAAAAATATAGCTCTAGCCTTCAAAGAGGCCAAAGATAAAAAAGCGGTGCTAGTCTTTGACGAAGTGGATAGCTTTTTGCAAGATAGAAGCATGGCTGCAAGAAGCTGGGAAGTAACTCAAGTGAATGAGATGTTAGTGCAGATGGAGAGCTTTGATGGTATCTTTATCGCCACGACAAATTTGATAGATAATCTAGATAAAGCCTGTCTTAGAAGATTTGATCTAAAGCTTGAGTTTGGATATTTATTGCCAGATCAAGCGCAAAATTTATTTAAAAAAGAGTGCGCGCTGTTAAAAGTAAAATTTGACGAAAACGCAAGCAAAAAGGTCTCAAACCTAGGCTTGCTAGCGCCTGGAGACTTTGCCAGCGTGAGAAGACAAGCTAAATTTAGACCTATAAAAAATGGCGAAGACTTTTGCCATAGACTTGAGCTAGAAGTCGCACTGAAAAATGAAGAAAAGAGTGCGAAGATAGGGTTTAGGGATGATCTCTAACGAGGTCTTTTGCCTGGCTTGTCAGACAAAAAGTATCCTCGCCCAGACGAGATAAAAGATAACTTTTTGATAGATGATATTAAATGTATGTGAATAGTAAGCTGATTATGGATTGCGTTTTTATTCTATATTGATCCATTTGAGATATATGATAAAACCTTAAAAACTATTGCACAAAATTCACATCAAGTCTATATCCAGCAGCATTAGCATAGGCATTTAAAGTAGAGATTGTTGGTGAAATTTTAGAGTTTAGGCTCTCTAATCTTGAGATGTTGCTTTTACTAGTATTCATCCTGCTAGCCATCTCTTCTTGAGTTAGATTTGCAGCTTTTCTAATCTTTATAAGCTTTAACTTTAAATCAAATTCAACTTCAAGTCTATCGTATTCTTTTTTTACTTCATCTTTTTCTAATGCTTTTGCTTTAAAATCTTCAAATGTTGGTCTCATTTTATCTCCTTTGCTCTTTGTATGATGATCCTCATATCTTTTTTAGGAATAGCGTCTGATTTTTTAATGAGCGTATGTAAAATCACTATTTCTCTATTTATGACATTTACAAAGACACTTCTTGCAATACCTTCTTTACCTTTTGATCTAAACTCGAATAACCCATCGCCAAGAGGTGCGCTATGAGGTCTGCCCAAATTTGGTCCAACCTCCCTAGCCATTTCAAGTATGCGAAGTAAATTAGCAAGTATCGTATCTGGCAAAGATAGTGTCTCGTCTTCAACGCTCTTATCATAAAATGTGATTTTCCATAATTGCTCTTTCATGCCGGCTATATTATCATTTTTGATAACTTATTGTCAAATATGATAACTTTTTAAGAACACTCACCCTTCCCCCTCCTTGATCAAATTTTACCTCTTCAACTAGATCCTTTAGAATTTTTGAAGTTACGGCTTATCGTAAGTGCTCATAGTAGTCTTGTTAGATTTAATATCATAATTACAAGCTATAATAATTTTTATTTTAAAAACACTAATACCGGCTTTTTCCTCATTAAATCATTTTTTCAAATCTTTTGAAATTTTAGACGCTATTTCCGATTTTGTGTTGTATATTCTAAAAAGATATAATCCCCACCCTTTAGGCAATGTTCTATTTGGCTTATCTTACACGTATATAAACCCTAATACAAAAGCCCAAACATCCACAACGGTATCTTATTGCCAACCCCTACTTCAATATCATCTGCTGCTATAAATGAATTTGGTATATCTTTTATTTGCTCAAAGCTCTTTTTGGCTCCACCTATTTCAAATGTAAATTTATCATCCACTATAAAGTCGCCTTTTTTTGAGATATTTAACCTATGCATAGCTTTTAGCTGATTAGCAAAAAAAGTCTCTCTTATTGTGCCAGCCTTACAATCGTCACTGTAAGCGTAAATTAAATTTGTATTATTCATATATATTTTTGCCGGCTTTACTAGCTTACTAAGTCCTCTGCTTTGCTCATCTATCATGCTTACTAGCCTTGCATCGTTTAAATAGGCAATGTAATCATACAGTTTGGCTCTACTTATCTCGGCAAGAGCCGCAATTTTAGTATAATTCACCTCAAACGGCTCGCTTTGGCAAACTACTTCAAGCAGTTTTTTAAGCTTATATGTATATTTTTGCTCAACTAACCCAAGAGACGTTAGATCTACGTCTATACTTAAATTAATAGTATTTAGCAAGCTTTCGTAGTATGAGCTTTGCTTATTAAAGTAGAATGGATAGTAGCCAAATTTGAGATATTTTTTAAATAGATTTTGCTTTATTTTTAAGTCATTTGCTATTGCCTGGTGGTCTTTTAGTATTGTTTCTAGAGCAAATTTATCTATCGTCATACTGTTTTCAAGCTCTAAAAACTCTCTAAAACTAAGCCCCTCTAGGCTAAATACGCTAACTCTACGCGATAAATCGCTCTTTGCATTTAGTATGCTTACCGCCGATGAGCCCGTAAAAATTACATTTAAAGGGCTCATGTCATATATGGTTTTTAGATGTGCAGCAAAATCTTCGTATTTATGAACTTCATCTAGTAACAGATATTCGCCACCATTATCTACAAATTCAAAAGCAAGTTCGCTAAGACTGGTAGAACCCAAAAATGGATAATCAAGACTTATGTATAGAGCCTTTTTATTTTGAGCTTTTAATTCAAGCAGCTTTTGAAATAGCATTGTAGTCTTACCAGCGCCACGAGCTCCCACTATACCGATAAGCTTCTCACTAAAATTTATTTCATTGTATAAATAACGCTTGTATGTTGTATTAAAATTTTTAAGAAATCTTTCTTGATACTGCTCTATTAAATTTAACATTTTTATTCCTTTATGTAATTGTCTATAAACGTAAACAATATTGAGGCATACTAACATGAAATTTTTTAATTGTCAATGTCTATAAACGATTATACTTTAAATATAGTATTTTCAAAAATTTATGTAGTTTAGCAAACTTGAAGTTGGACGACAATTGTTTTGTCTGTCAGCTTATTAAAGTCACTATTAAACTTTAAATATACTTCTTTCCCTGTCATTATCTACGGGTTTATTTTAAATACTTGTATTATAATCCTTGAATATTTAGGATTATAATAGAATATTCTTATATTTGTGAATTTATTTGATATGCTGATTGGTGCTAATAAAAAGTAAAATCTTATTTGGTCTTACTTTTCTACAATAAAGCCATCTTGCTTGTGAGATGCGAAAAAACCGTAATGAAAAATCAGCTTAAATCAATATCTCTGGGCAAATAGTTAGAAAAAATTTTAACTACCGTATTTTTATCTTCTCTCTCCAGGAAGCGCAACACTTGATTGCAGTATTCTTTATTTTTTAAATTGAAATAATGCCCTACGCTTTCTACAATTCCTTTTTCATTGAAAATTTTTAATATTTCTACATAGTCTTTAGCATTATCATATATTGTTAATTTTTCTTTTTGTATATCATCTATTTTAATTTTTGTACGTATATCTTCGTATATTGTTTGCAAATCACATATTTCTAGCATAGATAGTTGATATTTTAATTCCGAAATAACTGCATTATTGATCTGTTGCTGTTTTTGTTTTAAAAATCTATCTCTAATTTGTCTTTCTAATTCTATAAAGCCAAATTTATCGCATGCCATTTTGTTTGACATAAATTCTATAAGCTCTTTCGCTATAAACAAGTTCTCAACTTCCGCAACTTCTATTGCAAATACATTATCTTTTTTATATTTAGATATCTCGTATTCTGACCTAAAATCTCTATCTATTAAACCAAACGCTTCGTTATCGTGCATATTCTTTATGGCATTAAAAGCTTTTGTGTATTCAATAACCTTTTCACAACTTCCACAAGGTATTATTTTGTAATTATTGTAGATTAATACATACAAATGCGCGTCTAAACTATTACTATTTCCTTCTACAAAAATTATTCTTTTTCTGCTTCCTAATATATCAAAAAGCATATCCTCTGGAAATATATGATCATTTATGTACTCATATTTCCACATCCCACTATTATATTCTTTTACCCAGACAATGTCTGATCCTGGGTGATTGGCAGCAAATTTTGTATCGTGGGTTATATAAATAAACAAACAATCGCTTCTGATTTTTTCTAATTCACTCCATAGCTTATTCATTATTGAACCATGCAAGTGTAACTCTGGCTCATCTATTATTATAGTTTTGTTTTCTGGTATGCATAAAACCTGTGCTGCTAAATAAAGCACTGAACGCTCACCGTCACTCATCTGTGTTGCAGAATATTTTTCGCCATCGCAGTTGCAAATAGCATAAAATTTACTATCCTATTCTATAATGGCTCTATGCGGAAAAATGGCACTCCAAATAGACTTTAGTTTATCTAGCGAATTAAGTGGAACATTTGGTTTTTCTTTGCCTTCGCATTCAGCCTTTTTGCAGTTTTCGACAAACTTTGAATTGGTAGTATTTTTATTAGCCAATAAAGCAGACAATACATAATCAAAATCATCAATAAGTTTTGTAACATATTCTTTACCATCCGACCAACGATAATTTTTATTCAAGGAGTAGCTATTGGATGCATCTTCATTTGCATACATGAAACCATTAACCGAAGCCTTTTCGCTTTTTAAAGGGATCTCCTCATGAAAATTTAATTTTCTTTGACCGCCTATTCTGTGAATTTTATCTAGATCCTGCTGCTCCATCCATGCTCCAAGTCTGCTTTTGCCAGAACCATTGGCACCTATAATTATTACACTATTACTTTCTGTTGATTTTAGATCAAATCCACCATCTTCTTTTGGTACTTTATATTCAAACACAACATACTCCTAGTTTTAAATTTTCAATACAAAAACCCAAATAGCCATAATGGTATCTTATTGCCGACACCAACTTCAATATCATCTGCCACTATAAAAGAATTTGGCATATCCTTAATCTGCTCAAACCCTTTTTTGGCTCCACATATTTCAAAGGTAAAATTATTACCAACCATAAAGTCACCATTTTTGCCTGAGTAAATTTCAGTGATATTTCCAAGCTGATTGGCAAAGAATGTCTCTCTCACATTTCCTATATCTGGGCTATTTATATACATTAAATTTGTATTTTCAAGGTAAATCTTATCTGCCTTATCCATATTTTTTATAGCTAACTCGCTTTTCATTAAAAGCCTTATTAGCCCAGCACTATCAAGCATAGCAAGATACTCTTTTAGTGTTCTATCATCCCTTATATCAACAAGCGATTTTAGACTTGAGTAGTTTGGTTGATATGGGACGTTCGTGCTTATGGCATGAGTTAAGATCTTTAGTTTTCTTGCCGTGTTGCCGTTTAAATTTGGATATATACTTAAAAGATCGCTATCTATCGTAGCTTCTATGCTTTGTCTTAGAGTCTGATAAAAGGCAGTATCATTTGGCATATCATTATAGTATGGGTAGTAACCCGCCTTTAGATATTCTCTAAAAAGTTTAATAACTGCTAGATCTTTTTGCTTTAAGACGTTATTGATATTAACAGCTATTTCCTGATGGTTTGCAAGTAAATTTTCAAGCTCAATAGCTTCTAAATTTATACCATACCTTAGCCCTAGATACTCCCTAAAACTCATTCCACTCATCTTATATACTATCGCTCTTCTGCTTAGATCATGAGAGCTTTTTAACACTTCAAGAGCAGATGAACCAGTAGCTACTATATTTAACTCTTTAAAGTTATCATAGGCAAATTTCAATACAGCAGATATATCCTTACTCTTATGAATTTCATCCAGATATAGATATTTTCCGCCATTTAATACAAATTCTCTTATGATCGAGGTTATATCGTTTGATATCTCTATATCATCTAGGCTTAGGTAAAGACTATCTTTGTTTTTACTAGCTAGCTGAGCTAACGTAGTTGTTTTACCTATTCCTCTTTGTCCTAGGATAACGATAAGTCTATGAGATAAGTCTTTAGAATCTATAAAGTATCTTTTAAATTTATGGTTGTTTAACCTTATAAGGTCATTGCTTTTTAAAAAAAGTTGATCTAACATAGTTTATCCCTGAATTATGTAATGCAATACAATTATATCATAAAAATATATGTGATAGACTACAAATATGGTTGATCTTAAAGGCCCAAACTCTTCTTGATTGTAAATGACTATATACATTTACAATTAAAAAGCACTCACTCTTCCCCCTCCTTGATAAAAATTTACCTCTTCAACTAGATCCTTTAGAATTTTAGGAGTTACTGGTTCGCCATAAGTATTCATGGTAATCTTGTATTGTTGTTCATGTCCCACAAGAGCAGCTATATGCTCAACCCTTTGGCCACTTTGGATGAGCTTGTTTATAAAAGTATGCCTAAATGAGTGAAATGTCCTTGTCCTATCACCATCTTTTATAACTTTAGTATTTATCTTCTTTCTAAAATATTCAGAGAAGTCTTTATTGTCACAGCTAAATAGCCTAACTGCTTTGCCACATTTCCTAGCTAGCTTCTTTTTACTCTCTATAAATTCAAACAGCCCAATACTACCTAACTTAGAGTGTATAGGAACTATTCTTACAGAGTTTCTAGTCTTTAAAGTCTTGTTCTTGCCTGTTTTTACATCTACTTTTGTATTTAAACTAAAGCATACTATGTTATATTTTTCAACTATGTCATCTGTGTTTAGCTGAATTATCTCATTTAGCCTCATGCCAGAGTAAGCTGCTATATGAGTAACGAAAAATAGCTCATCTTTGCTAATTCTTTGACTTTTGGTATCGCCACTTGATCTAATCTTACTAACAATATCCAAAAGTGCGTTTACGTCACTATCTTCATAAGGGTTTTTATTTGTAACATCATCTTGGTTTAAATTTATTTGTAGATCCACAGCAGGGTTCTTATCTATATATTCGCTATCGTAGCAGTATTTAAAAAACTCACTAACTCTAACAATATACTTCTTGATGGTTGATTTAGAAATTTTTGGCCTATCTTTTGCCAAAGCTATGATCTCATCTAAGCTTTTATCTTTATAGAGACTATTTTGAGAGAGTTTGGTTGGTAGTTGCAGTAAAATATTTCTAAAATTTAGCAAGTCATCTCTTTTTATCTTTTTGATGTCTAGCTCATCGCCAAATTTCATAGACATTAGCCGTCCTACATGTCTAACAAGGCCTAATGTGCTATCACTCCAGTTGTTTGAAATACTTGTGTTTGATACATAGTTTTCAAATGCATTCTTTAGCGTGAGCATATCAGCTTTGCTTTCGTTTTTAGTAGATGAGCCTAGCTGTGATATAAAGCTTTTAGCTCTATTTGAGAAGAGCTTTTGAAAGAAATTTATAGCTTCATTAAAAGTCATGTTACTAGCATCACTTATATCATTCAAAGCAAGATCTTTAGTCTCAATGTCACTTAAAACTATGCCTTTATCTTTATATTTATCTGCCTTATATAGCTTTACCTGACCACCCAAGGTAGGATCATTTAAATTTCCATATCCAAATTTTAGATCATCGCTTAGCTCATTGTCTCCATCTGGCGATAGCTCACAACCAAATATTCTTAGGATATCGTTTTGTGTGAGTGCACCCTTTTGTTTTGCTAGCTCATTTATAGCATCTCTTAGCTCACAAACAGAGTGCTTTAAGGACTTTTTAGTAAAAGGCAGCACCAAGTCCTGCTTTTTTAAGGCCTCTATGTCGTCTTGATAGCTATGCAAGTTAGCCTCTTTAATGCCCTTTGCTATCTCGTCTTTAGTGCTATCATCTAAATTTGCACTCTTGTGCTTTTTACCAAGTGGTACAAATGTCTGTTGTTTATCATTTAGTAGCTTTTGGTTTTTGCACATCTTATATGATATGTGATTTATGTTATCTATCGTTGCCTCAAGTACTCTTTTGCCAAGAAGCTTTTTGGTGTGAGAGTCAGTACAAGATAGCTTTTTGCAGATATCATCAACCTCTTTTGATATTACACTGGGCAAGCTATCTTCTTTTAAACTCTGTTTTAAAAACAAATTTAGTGATAGTAGTCCATCTAAATTTATATATCTGCCAAGCATATCATGCTCTTTGATACTTTTGGCCTCCTTGGCTTTTAAAAGCATAAGCACCAAGTCCTCTATAAGTTCGCTGCTCAAATTCATCTTCCATGCCTTTTTGATCGCGTTAAAAATTATAGAGTAGATCTTAGCACGATTTTTTGCTGTATCAAAGCGTTTTGTGAGGAAGGAGGTTATGTATTCGGTTTTATTACCAAAATAAGGCCTCAGATATAGTGGGATGGCTACTCTAAAGTAGTATATGCCATTTCGTTTGACTAGATATTGCATCTTTGTTACCTATGCAATATAACTTTGTAGCAAAATGTAGCAGATACCTAGTGCGAAACTAGCTGTGCGCCGTCTTTTTGGTACTTACACAAGGTTTATTTTTAAACCCTCATAAGCCGGAGGTCGGGAGTTCAAGTCTCCCCCGTGACACCAAAACATCCTATTTTAGGCACTAGCAGTAATGCTTTTGCTCTTTCCCTTTCTTTAAAATTTCCTTTAAGAGTGGAACACTTAGTTACTAAAGTGGGACAGTCTCTTAAAAATTCCAACGATTATAAAGCCATCGTCCTTTTAATACCATAAAAATAGATTTGCTTTAAATTTCTACTTCTTGCTTTTTATCTCAAATACCTTAAATACGCACTTTTAGCATTCATCATTTTAATATTCTTAACTTTTTTTCTAAAAAATAAACTTTTTTACGAAAATTTGCATTTCTAGCGCAGATTTTTTTCAAAATTGGTGTAATTACTATCAAAGATATTTTAAAAGGAAGAAAATGAAAAGAATTTCATTGATAGTAACTAGCACCGCTAGCACGAAAGAAAGTTCATATGGTGAGGTGATTTGCCATGGCTAATGCATATACAATAAATGATCACAACCTAGTTTTAAACGTGAGGTCGGGTTTTTTAACATATGGTAGAGCCATAGGTAGATTTGCACATGCATGTCGTGAGAAAGATCAGACTAAACATATAAAATATCTCAGAAAGAACCCAGTCACTTCTAATCGCTACAAGCTTCTAAGTGAATTTAATGGCAATGGTAATATGAGAGATGCTAACAGCAAAGATGATGAACTGCATAATATGGCTTTTGTAAAGAAATTACTTAAAGGCTTTCAGGATAGCTTTAAAGAAGACTATACCGCGCAGTCCTATACACAAAAACGACAAGGTAAAGATATACGTAGAGCTTGGCGTAAGGATATGGCTAGTTTTTGTGAAGTCATCATCACATTTGGTACAGACAGAGAGAAGGAGCCAAAAGAAGGGCTAAACGACGAAGAGTCAAAATTTATAAATGAAAACATACATATGGATAGAGTAATGAGATTTGTAAACGCATACTGCGCAAAGTATGGCGTAAAGTGTCTGCTTGTAGCTGAGCATAATGACGAGAAGACTAAACACTATCACATCATCTTTACAAACTACAACTTTGAGAAGCATGCAAATTTGAGATTTAGTGGCAGATCACAAACAGCAAAATTTGGTAAAGAGCTACAAGATATGGGAGCGGAGGCATTTGAAGGTCAGGTACTTCGTGGCAAACCAAGTAACAGTAGACATAAAAATTTAACTCAAATGCACCAAATAGCAAGTGAATATAAGAGCGAGAAAGAGTTAAAGGGTAAGATTAGAGAGCTTATGGAAAGGAGAGTAAATAAGTATATGACAAAGGAAAAATTTTTATGGTTTGATGGGCATTTTAGGCTAGAAGCTGATAAGAAAGAGGCTTATTTATCTAGTCTTACAAATTTAGTTTATGAACAAATGCAAGATAACATAACCATCACATCAGACGAACAGCTAAAAGAAAAGGTAGAACTTCTTGCTGAGCAAGTAACAAAACAAAGTAAAATCATAGAGGAGGATAAAAAGAAAAGCATAGAAGTCTTAAAAGAAAAAGAGCAGCTAGAAAAAGAGCTAGATGATTTAAAAGAGATTCAAGCTGAGCAAGATAATGAGATAACGCATCTTAAAAACAGACTAAAAGCACATGCCAATCAGCAAATAAAGATAGATGAGCAAAGTGCATTGATAAAGAACAAAGATAGAGAAAATCAATCTCTAACACGTAAAAATGAAAGTCTTCAAAGTGAAAATACTGGGCTAAGAGACCTTAATGACAAAAGCTTAGGTCTCTTACTAGAAATAGCAAGCACCAATCCTGAGCTAAAAGATATGATAGTAAATGAGATGCCAGAGCTAAGGAGCAAATTTACAAAAGATGATGCTGGGATAGAGATGGGGTAGAGAAATTTTCTAGAGATATCCAAAGTATAGCAGTAATATAAAATACCTAAGTTTTTAGGAGCCTTTATTTTTAGAAGTTTAGTTTATAATAGAATTTTCTACTTTTTTATTGCAAATTTAGCTGGAGAAAATTCTCAGATAAAATATTTAGCTAATTAAAGTAGATGCAAGACACCTTTTATCTCCATGGTTGGTATAAGATAGTGGCTATAAAAACAAAAATCCTAAAAGTCATTTAAAAGATAAAACACGATAAAAAGCTATCTAATGGTCGTATGTGCTAGGAGTAGAGTAATGGTAAATAAATTTAGTTTGTGATATAAAATATCACAATGCCATTTATTTATATTATAAATATCTTTTATATCGTACTCCAGTACAATAGACATATACTTCTAAAATTTATATAATTCTTCCAATTTTAAATAAATCATACTCAAGAACAAGGAGAATATGATGTCTAAAGAAGCTGGAGTAGTTAAAAGCATAAGCGGAGGAATAGTAAGAGCACTTAATGACCTAACAGGAGAGGTAAGACAATTAAGTATAGGAGATATTGTATACCAAGGTGAAAAGATAGTTACAGAGGGTTCTAACTCTAAAGTAACAATAACTCAAACTGATGGTAAAGATATAACTTTAATAGGTAAAGACACTTTAACTCTAGATCAAGACTCTAATAATAACGAAACAGTAGCTGATATCTCAGCTTTACAACAAGCCATCTTAAAAGGAACAGATCTTAATGCTCTAGAAGAAACTGCAGCAGGTGGTCCACAAGCAGGTGGCAATGGCGGAAATGGCGTAAGTCTATCTTCTGCTAGTTTTACAGAAGGGGGTCACATTAGTAACATATATGCTAATGTAGAAGCTATAGATGCTTTAGCTCTAGCAGCAGGTGGAGATAATAGCTTTGGTGTAAGTGGTGGAAATGACTTATTAAAAGATACTGCGCCAACACCAGAACCTCAACCAGAACCGACGCCAGAACTTCAACCAGAACCTCAACCTCAACCAGAACCGACGCCAGAACCTCAACTAAAGCCAACACCTAGAACAGCTTTAAATATCTCTACCGCGCAAGACGTAGCCGAAGGCGGAGTTATGACTTATAATTTGTCTTTGCCTACTGCATTAACGGCTAGACCTACTACGTTAAATTTAAATTTTAGCGGCGGAGTAGCTGGGATAGATTACGATGCTAACTCTATAGAGTATTCTACTGACAGTGGCAATACTTGGACGCGTGGTACTATTGTAAATCTTGCAGATGCAAATCAAATCAATAACGTTAAAGTAAGGGTAAAAACAATAGATAACTACGGACTTGATGGTGTTGATCTAGCTAATAATCCTACCGCGATGGGTGCTAATCAAAACCAAGGCGAACAAGATGGAAGTAAGTATTCTGATCTAAGCGGAGTAGAGTACGGCGTATATAAAAGAAATTTAACTCTAAGCGTAACTACCGATAACGATGAGGTTGCTAACTCTCAAGCTAATGGCAAAATTATCGATAATGACGATTACATAAATATAAATGGAAACTCACAAACAGATCATGAAAAAATAGATACAAAAGAAGGAGATGACACCGTAAATATTACTGGAACCCTTAACGGTACAGATGTATTTACAGGAGATGGTGACGACATAGTTAAAATAAACAATACTATCGGAAACAATGCTCGTTTCTTTACCGGAGATTTTGGCAGACAAAGCGATAACGATATAGTTGAAATAAATAATAGCAACTTAACTAGGATTGACTACACTGGCGGAATAATCAATACTGGCTTCAGAGGCAACGACACTATAGCTATAAAATCTAGCACTATAAAAGGTGTTACCAGCCCATTTTATATATCACCTAGTGATACTGGCATGAATGACGTAACTGTAGATAAGTATTCCACCTTAGAAAACGTTCATATTGAAAACCATGGCGGCGGAACGGTAGATTTGTCTGGAAACCTAAAAAACGTTCGAGTAAGCGTTACGAATAATGACCTATACAATAATAGAACAAACCATGAGTATAAATCCGTAGTCAATATACACAATAATATGACGGGCGACTCGATAGACGCTGATTACTCAAGTATAATGACAGGACATGGAACTGACCATATAAATATAGACAAAGGCGTAACCATAGATAGAGTTCAGTTCCAAATGAACGCTGGAGACGATACGCTAGATCTAAAAGAAGGCGTTACTTTTAAGGGAGGTAATATCTATTTGGGTTCAGTAGATCCTAGTGTTTTTTACTCTAGATTTCCAGGAATGCCAACTCCAAATTTCCCAGCATTTACAGACAACGACACGCTTAACGTAAAAGCTGGCGCTACTTTGGAAAATTCAAAAATTTCAACACAGGATGGAACCGATACTATTAATATAGAAAAAGGTTCTACCGTAAATAACAATACCATAGGAATGGGTAAAGGCATAGACACTATAAATATCAATGAAAATGTATCAGGTATGACCGTAAAAATGGGAGAAGGCGAAGATAAAGTAAGTATCGGCGAAGGGGTTAAAGTAAAAGATTCTGAATTTTACGGCGACTCTGATTGGTATTACGGCTCAAATAATGGCTGGAAAAATCCTGAAGGTTCTAAAGATACGTTTAATATAAATAAAGATGCCAAGTTAGAGAATGTTACGATTTACGGCGATGCAAAATCAGACGAATACAACACTTATCTTAGCAATGCATCTTACAACAGAATAAAGGAAATCGTTAGTGGAGACGACGATATAAATATCGGTGAAGGGGCAAATCTAAAAAATGTAACTATTTATGGAGATTCTAATTTTGCTGACCCAGTCATGAATAATAACATGAGAAACTACTCTAATATCGAGATAAAGGGTGGCAACGATACTATAAATATAACCAAAGGTGCTAATTTAGATAATGTAAAAATTTATGGCGAAACTGGCGACGATACAATCACAATCGCAAAAAACACAACACTAATCAATACTACTATAGACGGTGGAACCGGATATGATACGTTAAAAATCGCCGATGATAGTGTAGATCTTACTAAAGTTAAAAACATTGAAAAACTAGATTTAACCGAAGGCAATCACAGCATGGTCCTATCAGCTAAAGACGTTTTAGATATGACTGATAGTAATAATAAACTAAGAATAGATGGTGATAACAATGATAATATAACATTACAAGGTAGATGGGATAAGGCTTCTACACCTAATGATGAAGGCTATTATATCTATACAAAAACAGAAGAAAGTCATACCATAACCTTAGAAATTAAAGACGCAGCAGTACAAATTGATCTTTAAAAATTCAACCAAACGCTTTAATCCCAAAGTAAAATTTCTTTGGGATATTCTTTTTTATCATTAAATTTTTATAATTGTTTATCTTTTTAATCTATACGAAAAGACTTATTTTATTTTTTATAAATTTCCTACAATAAATGATAAGATTATTTCAATATGAAATAATTAAGCAAATTTACAAATATCAAATAAATAGCTTTTATGGATTATGACTGAATAAAAATCTAAGCACTCTATAATTAGTCAATATTTCACCTAGCCAGTAACCTCCTTTTATCCTCAATGTTTAAACTTATAAAATCGATGCCTAACACACTAAATTCATATCCTAAGAGACAATTTAAAAGCAAGGTTTTATATGCCGCCGCAAAAGCATAATCTGGATGATGCGAGGTAAAGATAACGCAGGTTTTTTGTTTACTATTAAACCTTTTGATTAGGCTTAAAATGGCGTTTTAATGAAAGACATCAAGGCATGACGTAGTCTCGTCCATGACGAGAATTTTGGACAGTAGTACAAGCGAGCTATAAGTGCTAGTTGCACCATGCCACCGCTTAACTCATCTACGTTTAAATTTAATTACTCACTAACGACTGTTATCCGTACAGCTTCCTCGGCCAACTCACTATCCTCCGCACTCGGCCTTGAGACATACCGACGTTTGCGTTTACGCCCATTAAAATCAAATCTTTTAACTTAAAGCTATCGCTTTGTAGCACGCATTATATGAGCTTGGTGCGCTCTTGACTACCAAGAGGGGGTATGATCGCGACCATCAATCAAGATTTGACCGTCTTTTGCTTTTAAAATCCCCAAAATAACCTTTAAAACATAAATTTGCCTATGCCGTTTGGATCCAAAATCACAAGCGTTTCACCACTATTTAGGTTAAGGCTCAAATTTTGTAAAATTTGTAAGAAAAGCTTAAATTTTCTATGCTTAAGACCATCTTTTGCCATTTTTAACTAAAATGAAGCCGATCATGGGAGCTCCTATAAGTGTGATTAGGATACTTAGTAGAATTTCAGCCGAGTTAACACTTCTGGTCGCGATGTCGGTTAGCATCAAAATATCCCACCTAAAATCGGAGTTTATATTTTGGTGCTCTTACCATCATCTCTATTTATACTAAAGCAAAGTATATTGCAGGGTTTGAGCTATGCTGGCTTTGTCATCTTGATCTATGGCTTCATCTAGACTATTAGATAAAATTTTAGCATGCCATTCAAAGTCTCATTACTTTTATTAAGTAAATATAGTACAATTTTTTTTAAATTTTTACAAAATGCTTTCGATAAATTTGCCCTTTACTTATTATCAAATTTTCTATTATTAAAAGATTGGATAGCAAATATTTTAAAATTTTTTATAAAGTCTTTTTTACGCTTAGCAAAATTCTAACTCATAGCTCATCTAGGCTTACTTTTACTGGTTTTTCACCACTTGCTAGAGCAGCATCTACTTCTTTACCCAGAT
>ERZ772974.454-NODE-454-length-30699-cov-3.775193_pt1 | contig 30699 bp, 19 predicted proteins | sample MGYA00580671_ERZ772974 | MGnify/ENA primary metagenome ERZ772974 (study PRJEB29015, sample SAMEA2738065) | human oral metagenome | biome: human oral; feature: human-associated habitat; material: saliva | place: China | collected 2218 ... | reverse complement strand
GCATCAGTGTTACCTCAAAAGGGGCAACAGTAGTGCCTCCCGAGAGGCAACAGTAGTACCACCTGAGGGGCATCAGTAGTGCCTACTAGTTGGAAATCACCATCGCCCCTCAGCTCCCCCTTAAGCGCCTCGCCCCTCCAGGGACTACTGCTTTTTCCGTATCTTTGTAATTCATAATTAAATAGACTAAACAAGCGCAACTATATGGCATTACAATGCGGTATCGTGGGTCTTCCCAATGTCGGGAAGTCTACCCTCTTCAACTGTCTCTCCAATGCGAAGGCACAGTCCGCCAACTTCCCCTTCTGTACCATCGAGCCCAATGTCGGTGTGATCACCGTCCCCGATGAGCGCCTGAATAAGCTCGCAGAGATCGTACACCCCCAGCGCATCGTCCCCACGACCGTGGAGATCGTCGATATCGCAGGGCTAGTCAAGGGCGCAAGCAAGGGTGAAGGGCTTGGAAATAAGTTCCTAGCCAACATTCGTGAGACGGATGCCATCCTACACGTCCTGCGTTGCTTTGACGATGACAACATCACCCACGTCGACGGCTCCGTAGACCCCCTACGTGACAAGGCGATCATCGACACCGAGCTTCAGCTCAAGGACCTAGAGACTGTAGAGGCACGCATCCAGAAGGTCTACAAGCAGGCTCAGACAGGGGGCGATAAGACGGCTAAGCTCACCTACGAGGTGCTCTCCCGCTACAAGGAAGCGCTGGAGCAGGGGCTGAATGCCCGCACCGTCACCTTCGAGACCAAGGACGAGCAGAAGGTCGCCCGTGAGCTCTACCTCCTGACGAGCAAGCCCGTCCTCTACGTATGCAACGTGGACGAAGCCTCTGCCGTCACGGGTAATGCCTATGTCGAGAAGGTACGTGAAGCGATCCAGGAAGAGGGTGCCAACCTCCTCGTCGTCGCCGCTAAGATCGAGAGCGAGATCGCCGAACTAGAGACCTACGAGGAGCGCCAGCTCTTCCTCGGCGAGATCGGCCTCGAGGAGTCGGGCGTAAGTCGTCTGATCCGCGCTGCCTACCAGCTCCTTGACCTAGAGACTTACTTCACCGCAGGGGTGCAGGAGGTACGTGCTTGGACTTACACCAAGGGAAGCAAGGCTCCTCGTGCCGCTGCAGCCATCCATACAGACTTCGAGAAGGGCTTCATCCGTGCTGAGGTGATCAAGTTCGAGGACTTCATCGCCTACGGTAGCGAAGCAGCAGTCAAGGAAGCAGGGAAGATGGCCGTCGAAGGCAAGGAATATGTCGTGCAGGATGGTGACATCATGCACTTCCGCTTCAACGTCTGATGCCCGCCATGCAGGACTACGCCATCATCGTCATCGGCGCAGGACACGCAGGCTGTGAAGCCGCTACTGCCAGTGCTCGCCTAGGATCGAAGACCCTACTCATCACGCCCGATATGAATAAGATCGGGCAGATGAGTTGCAACCCCGCCGTGGGAGGGATCGCCAAGGGGCAGATCGTGCGTGAGATCGATGCCTTGGGTGGACGTATGGGGGTGATCACCGACCGCACCGCCCTACAGTTCCGCATGCTCAATCGGAGCAAAGGCCCTGCGATGTGGAGCCCACGTGCTCAGAGTGACCGGGTACGCTTCATGGAGGCTTGGCGGGAAGAGCTGGATGCGGAGCCGAACTTAGATCTCTGGCAAGATACCGTCACCTCTCTCCGCTTAGAGGATGGACGGGTACGAGGGGTGAATACCGCCCTGGGGGTATCCTTCTCAGCAGAGGCGGTCATCCTCACTGCTGGCACCTTCCTCGGTGGACTAATGCACTTCGGAGAGCTTCAGCTACCCGGCGGACGAGTCTCCGAGCCTGCCACCTATGGGATCACGGATCAGCTCCGCAAGGCAGGTATTCGTACCGATCGCATGAAGACAGGGACGCCTCCACGCATTGACGCTCGTAGCCTGCATATCGAAGAGCTGGGCATCCAGCTGGGGGAAGACGATCACCACAAGTTCTCCTTCCTCGATACTCCGAAGTCCCGACTCAAGCAACTCCCCTGCTACACCCTCTACACCAACGAAGCCTGCCACGCTGTACTCCGTGAGGCGCTTGACCGCTCTCCCCTCTACAATGGGCAGATACAGAGCATTGGCCCACGCTATTGCCCCAGCATCGAGACGAAGATCGTGACCTTTGCGGACAAGACGCAGCACCAGCTCTTCCTTGAGCCAGAAGGGGAGCGAACGAATGAGTATTACATCAACGGCTTCTCCTCTTCGCTCCCCCTAGAGGTACAGCTCGAAGCACTTCGCCAGATCCCCGAGCTCCGTGATGTACGCCTCTACCGCCCTGGCTATGCGATCGAATATGACTTCTTCGACCCTACACAGCTCCACCATACGCTGGAGAGCAAGGTCATCAGCGGGCTCTACCTCGCAGGGCAGGTCAATGGCACCACGGGCTACGAAGAGGCTGCAGGCCAAGGACTGCTCGCAGGGATCAATGCCCACCAGCAGGTACGAGGCTTAGCTCCCTTCACCTTGAGCCGCTCCGAGGCCTATATAGGCGTACTCATCGATGACCTTGTCACCAAGGGAGTCGACGAACCCTACCGCATGTTCACCTCTCGGGCGGAGTATCGTATCCTCCTTCGCCAAGACGATGCAGACGTTCGCCTAACTCCGAAGGCAGCCGCTATCGGCCTAGCGACCCCAGAGCGTATTGCGCTCCTTGAGGAGAAGATCCAGCTACGAGATGAGCTAATCGACTTCATCCAAGGCTTCTCCGTGCGTCCCGACAAGATCAATCCCCACCTCGAGGCAGCGGGGCTTGTCCCACTTCGCCAGGGATGCAAGCTCATTGACCTCGTGCTTCGTCCCCAGCTGACGATCCTCCAGCTCGCCACCTATATCCCCGCCCTCCAGAGACAGCTAGACAAGCTCCCCGAGAGTCGTCGTGCCGAGCTCATCGAGTGCGCTGAGATCCTCATCAAGTATAGTGGCTACATCGAGCGAGAGCGAGAGCAAGCAGCGAAGCTCGAACGCCTGGAGTACGTCTTCATCCCAGAGAGCATCGACTACAGCAGTATCCAAGCGCTTAGCACCGAGGCTCGTCAGAAGCTCGAGAGCATCCGTCCGACGACCATCGGCCAAGCCTCCCGCATCCCCGGTATCTCCCCTCATGATGTCAGTGTCCTACTTGTCCTGGCAGGGCGGTAGGACTTTCTCTCCCTCTACACCTAAGTCATGACGATCGAAGAGATTCGCAAGATCCTGCCGACGTTACCCGAGTCTCCCGGTTGCTATAAGTACATCGGGCAGGACGGCACGATCATCTATGTCGGGAAGGCAAAGAATCTGCGCCGTCGGGTAAGTAGTTACTTCCAGCGAGACGTCCATAGCTCGAAGACACGTCTGCTAGTTCGACAGATAAGAGGGATCGAATACATCGTCGTCGCTACCGAAGCGGAGGCACTCATCCTAGAGAACTCCCTCATCAAGGAGCATCAGCCTCGGTATAATATCCTCCTCAAGGACGATAAGACCTACCCTGAGGTCGTCATCCGCCACGAGCCCTTCCCCCGCATACGTGTCGAGCGTCGCCCGAAGCAGGACGGCTCCCTACGCTTTGGCCCGTATCCGAACGCAGGGATGGCGCACGCTGCGGTGGATATGGTACGTGACCTCTACCCCATACGTACGTGTGACCTCGACCTCTCCCCAGACAAGATCGCCCAAGGGAAGTACAAAGAGTGCCTGCAGTACCACATCAAGAAGTGCAAAGCTCCATGTATCGGCCTACAAACAGAGGCCGACTACGACCAAAACGTACGGGAGATCACTTCGCTCCTACGTGGTAATCTCCGTGATGTCATCGATCTCTATCGGGGCGAGATGCTCCGCCTGAGTGAGGAGCTTCGCTTCGAGGAGGCACAGATCTACAAGGAGCGTCTGCAATACCTAGAGAACTACCAAGTCAAGCATACCGTAGCTCCCCATCACATACACAATGTCGACGTCTTCAGCTTCGATGAAGACGACGATGGTGCGACGTATGTCAACTTCATGCACCTCACTCAGGGCATGGTCACCCAGGTTTATACCCTCGAATACCGTAGTCTTCTGGAGGGAGAGACGCGTGAGGAGCTCTTTGCCTCGGCGATCACCGAGCTTCGTCAGCGCTTTGCCTCCCGAGCCAAGGAGCTTATCCTCCCCTTCGACCCAGGGTGGCAAGACGACGCACGTGTCACGATCACCATCCCCCAGCGTGGCGACAAGAAGAAACTCCTAGAGATGAGCGAGCGGAATGTGCGCCAATACAAGCTGGACAAGTACAAGCGTGCCGAGCGACTCAATCCCGATCAGCGCCTCATGCAGATCGTCACCGAGCTGAGGGAGCTCCTCCAGCTAGACAAGCTCCCGCTACACATCGAGTGCTTCGATAACTCCAATATCCAAGGTGCTGACCCTGTCGCTGCCTGTGTCGTATTCAAGCGAGGGCGCCCGTCCAAGAAAGACTACCGCAAGTTCAACATCCGCTCCGTCGAAGGTCCCGACGACTACGCCTCCATGCGTGAGGTCGTCACCCGTCGCTACAAGCGTATGAAGGAGGGAGACGAAGCTCTCCCCGACCTCATCCTAGCCGATGGGGGTAAGGGGCAAGTCGGAGCGATCCGAGAGGCACTCCTTGCCCTCGAGCTCGACATCCCGGTAGCAGGACTCGTCAAGGACGATCGTCACCGCACGGCAGGCCTCCTCTATGGCGAAGACCTCCTTCGTGAGATCCCGATCAGGCATCACAGCCCAGTATTCCGTCTCTTAGAGCAGATTCAGGCGGAGGTTCATCGCTTCGCCATCACCTTTCACCGAGACAAACGTAGTAAGAGCCAGCTCTCCTCCCGCCTGGATTACATCAAGGGCATTGGTCCTAAGGCCAAGGAAGGTCTACTTCAGCATTTCCACAGCGTACAGGCCGTCTCGACAGCCTCCCTCGAAGCCCTAACCGAGGTGCTGGGTCAGAGCAAGGCAAAGCTCGTCTATTCGGAGTTCCATCCCGAGGATGCGACTACGAGCCCCGTAGCTTCGGAGCCTAGCTAGTCTCTCTTCCCGCTCCTCTCCCCTAACCTCTTCGTTACCCCTCTCTAGCTCCTTCTGAGGAGAAGCTCTACCTTGGTCTGGAAAAAGGTAAACCTTTATCTAAGCCAAGGTAGAGCTTTATCCCCGCAGAGGTAGATCTTCATGGGCTGAAGGAGATAGCCCGCTGATCGGGCAAGAAGACCCTCGCCCCCTCGGGCTAAGAGCTAGGCAGGGGAATATCGTATCTTTACGGAGCTAAATAGCCTACCGAAACCTTTCCTATCCACGCTATGGCCTCCTTCAAGACCTTCGTCATCAAGACGCATCGCCTACTTGGGGCATCCTTGAGCCTACTCTTCGTCCTGTGGTGCCTATCGGGACTCGTGCTCATCTATCATCAGTATCCGAAGTACAGCCAGCAGGAAGAGCTCCAGCACCGTGACCTCCTTCCCGAGAAGCTACCCTCGACAGACAGCCTAGCTCAGCTCCTAGAGCTCCAGCAGCTCGACACCCTCCCCCTCGAAGAGCTAACCCTCCGCTCGGGATCCTGGGACGCCCAAGTGCCCTACCTCCGCCTCTACACCCTCGATGGGAGCCGTGAGAGCCGGACGATCACGGGCGATACGCTCCAGAGCCTCGTCGTCAATGCCGATTACCTCGCCTCTGTAGCGGGTCGCTGGGGGAAAAAGGTCACTCACATAGACACCCTCGACGCCCTCGACCAATGGGTGCCCTTCGGACGTCTAAGGGAGGAGCTCCCCTTCTACCGCCTTCACCTCTCGGGAGACGAGGGGCACGAGGTCTATGTAGCTAGTCGATCGGGGCGAGTGCTACAGGAGTCTACCCGAAGCGAGCGCTTCTGGGCTTGGTGTGGAGCTATCCCTCACTGGATCTACCTCACCTTCATTCGCTCGAACCAAGAGCTCTGGCGGTGGATAATTATCGTTCTCGGAGCGCTAGGCACGTTTATGACGCTCTCAGGCTTCTACATCGGTATCGCACAGTATCGCCTACGGACGAAAAAGCAGGCCTGTAAGCTCTTCTCCCCTTACCCTAAGCGCCGACAGCAGTGGCACCACTTCTTCGGGACGGTCAGCGGTCTGATGCTCATCGCTTGGACTCTGACGGGACTTCTCTCGGTCGTCGACTACGAAACCACCGAGGCTACGGATTATCCCGTGGATAAGATCGCTGGTTATCCACATACCTTAGCCTCCTACCAGACTGACCTCTCCGCCCTCAGAGCTCAGGAGCCAGAGCTACGTCAGCTGAGCTTCGAGAGCCTAGGCACGATCCCCATCCTCCGAGCAGAGGGAGCGGACAAGCCCCACTACTATGACGCACGCTGCGTAACCCCTCGCCTCTTGGCGCTGGACAGCACGACGATCCTTCGGGAGCTACGTAGTGTCTTCGGCGATCGACATACCTATACGGTGACGTGGCTAGAGCAGTACGACAGCGACTATATCCATCGAGGGCACAAACTGCCCCTCCCCGTCTGGCGGATCGCTATCGACACGAAGGAGCAACATACCTACTATGTCGACCCAAGCTCGGGCAGAGCCCACCTCGTGGCGGACAGTGATCGCATAGAGGCCTGGATGTTCTCCCGTTTGCACCGCCTTTCCTTCCCTTGGCTCGTGAATAATCCCGTAGTATGGACCGTCGTGATATGGCTTCTCCTAGGTCTCTGCATGATCACCTCCGTGACGGGGCTCTGGATGACCTATGACTACCTCCGCCGTCAGCAACGCACTCGTGGAAAGCAGTAAATAGCTTCCTCCACCCTAAGCTCAATGAAGAGCGCCCCACACTCACCGGAGTGTGGGGCGCTTCCTCTATGTTCGTCACAGGGAGCTACTGCTTATAGAAGTGATTGAGCCGCTCCATCGCCGCATTGAAGGCCTTCGGATCTAGGCGATAGGCAGGTACGGGCTTCATACGAGCATCGTAGACATCGAGACGACCCTCGGCCGTCTTCTCGAGGATCGTATCCCCTGGGAGGATGAAGGCATAGTTGAGGTTACTCCCGACGACCTGCCATCGACGAGGCGAAGGATCATCGAGCATTCTACCCATGCTATAGTCGCTGGGATCATTCCTCACACCGAGGTAGCGAGAGAGGAGGGTCGGCACGAGGTCATAGTGCGTCGTGCGGTGGCTATAGCGCTGAGCCTTCGTCTGGGGGAAGTGAACGATGAGTGGCACACCGAGCTGATGGGCGGAGAAGTTCCCATTATGACCCCAGTAGTTACGCCCATTCTCATTGAACTCCTGACCATGGTCTCCGCTGATGATCACGAGAGTATTCTCCAGCGCTCCCGTAGCTCGGAGACGCTCTAGGACAGGCGCCAGTAGCTCATCGGCACGGTAGCAGGTATTGCGATAGAGGTTGAAGAAAGGCTCGGGGTCTAGGTCTGCCTTCAGCTTCGTATAGTCTGCATACGGCCAAGCTGGCTGGAAGGGTGCATGAGCTCCCTCCATGGGCTCGAGACTATGGGGCAAATCAAGGAAAAGGAAGGAGAAGAGCGGACGACCGCTAGCCTCCCGCTGTGGGAGCTCACTAAGGTAATCTGCCGTGAGGCGAGCATCTCGCTCCTGCGAGGTCTCCCCAGGGGTCGTCTTACGTAGGTTCGGGATCCGGCTGAAGAGGATCTTAGCGAAGTTAGGGTTCTCTAGTGTGGCGCTGGGATAGGTACGACAGTCATAGCCTAGCTCAAGCAAACGGTCGATGAAGACGGGGCGCACCCCAGCAGCCTCAAAGTCTTCCCAATAGTAGCACGAGAGTCCGAAGAAGAAAGAGAAGACTCCACTCCTTGTACCATTACTCCCGCTGAAGTGATTGGTATACCATTGGTTCTCCTGAGCGAAGCGATACAGGTGAGGCATGCACTCGGGAGTGAGAGCTCGCTTATTCCATGAGTCGAGTAGAATGATGAGGATATTAGGTAGCGAGTCAGGCGTCTCCTTCACCAAGGGTCGGACAGGATAGGCGATGAGCCCCGATCCTCCAGACTGAAGCTTCCTTAGATCATTCGGGGAATGGAAGCCGAGGTTATTCATCAGACTATAGGCCGTCGTAGGGAAGTAGTACGGGAGGAGCTTCGCTGACTGCACGACTGCCGTACGAGAGACGAAGCTCCCCCAGATATGGATCCCATGTGCCAAGACCGTAGCCCCAAGGATCACCCCTAGTCCCCAAGCTACATACCCCTTCTTACGTCTCGTCCAAATCCAGCGAGAAGCAAAGTATGCCCCCACGACTAGGAGCGTCAGCGAGAGCAGGAGAAGTCCCTCCTTCAGGTAGAGTGCTAGGTCAAAGGTGAAGATCTCCCCCGCTCCAGGACCAAAGACCATATTCAGCACAAAGCCATTGATATGGAAGCGGTAGATAGCGAAGACCTGTGCATCCAGCTGAGCCAGCACGACGACGAGGGTCGCTAGCACCCCCTGGACGACAAGAGCCGTTCGACGGAGCGTACAGGCGATGAGAAGTAGCGCTAAGAGCAGGCTCGGGAGCATCCACGTAGCGGCATGGGAGAGGCAAGATAAGAGATAGAAGCACCAGCCTACCCCATCCATGAGCTCTAAGACCATACTCCCCAAGAGGGCAATAATGAATTGCCCTGCCAGAACGAGTGTGCAAGCTAGATAAAAGAGAAAGGAGCGCTGTAGCCAAGTACGATAGCCACCGAGCGGAAGAGGAGTCGTCATACCCATCGACATAAGGGAAAGAAAAAGCCGTGTGCCTTCGTTCGGAGCGAAGGCACACGGCTAGGCGGATCAGATTACTTGCGTCTTGTGCTAGGGCGAGCTACCTGAGCTGGAGCTTCGGTAGCAAAGGCTTCGGTAATCGGATGACCGATACAGCCCGAGGGATACTGCGTCTTCAGCAGGGCAGCCAGTGTCGCCGCGATATCGGTGATATAGGTCTCACGGTAAAGGTGACCTGGGCGGATGCCACGACCCATGAAGATGAGCGGAATGTGCGTGTCATAGGGAGACCACACCCCGTGTGTCGTCCCCTGAGGTAGACGTCCGTTCCACTTATTATACCAGCCTGGATCAGCGACGATGAAGATATCACCACTGCGTCCCTTACGGTAGCCATGGATGATACGAGTCTTGATGACCTCAGGGATCGTCGCCATCTCGACTTCCTCTGCAGGTACGACGAAGGCAGCCCCTGGGAGTTTGGCACGTAGCACCTCGGCTACCTTCCTCAGCAGTGGGAGACGGTCGATGCCTAGGCTATCGATGCGTTCATTTTCGAAGAACACTTGGTAGTTCGAGATCCTACGGATGAGCTTAACATCCTTCCCCGTGAAGGCACGAGCGGCAGAGTCTGCGATACCGAGAGCAATATCTAGGCGAAGGGCAGCCCCTGGGATCTTGTGGTCTCGCTCGAAGGTTAGGTTATGCCCAGCTGCATGGTCGGCAGTGAGAACGAAGAGATACCCATCCCGACCGTATTGCTTATCTAGGTAAGCGAAGAAGTCTGCGAGATCCTTGTCTAGTCTTAGGTAGGCGTCCTCCGTCTCTACGGCGAAGGTACCATAGCGGTGTCCGATGTAGTCGGTAGACGAATGGCTCATCGCCAAGAAGTCGGTCTCATCAGGACGGCTACCGAGCTTCTCCCCTTCGATAGCGGCCTTCGCCATCTCAAAGGTAAGTGTGGCACCCATAGGTGTCGTGCGAATGACTCCTAAGCCATCCTCCTTCATCAGCTCTGCCGTATTTAGGGGCAAGGTAGCTGGATGTTCGCCGTTCTTTCCCCAAGGTTGCTCATAGCGGACGTCATCTGCTGTACTCTCCTTGTACGTGCTGAGGGGGTAGAGAGGTGCCCATCCCTGCATCAGAAGTTCGGCCACTCGTCCACGAGCGTTAAAGTCCTTGACCCATTGAGGGAGGTCTTGCATGTAGTAGGTGCTGGTGATGAAGTGACCAGTCTTATCATCTAGCCAGTACGCACCATTAGTGGTGTGACCAGCAGGGAGGATCGAAGCACGGTCTTTGATAGCCACTCCGATAGTCTTAGAACGGAAGTTCGTAGCGATACGTAGCTCGTCTGCGATCGTCGTGGTCAGCAGATTGCGTGGCGACATCTGACCACTCTTCCCATTGGGTGCACCCACGGTGGAGACAGAGGTATCTTCGGTGCAGTAGATGGGCTTACCATCCTTCTCGAAGTCATTCCCTGCGATGCCATGAATGGCTGGGACACTCCCCGTATGCACTGAGCTATGGCCGATAGCCGTCACGCTAGGGATGTAGTTAATACGTGTGTTCTCGCAGTTGAAGCCCTGAGTAAGCAGACGCTTAAACCCACCTTCGGAGAAGCGAGCCTGATAGCGGTAGAGATAATCCCAAGTCATCTGGTCGACCATCATCGTGACCACAAGACGAGGGCGCCCATGCTGAGGTGCGGCCTTGGCCGTCCCTAACCACGAGAGAGCTAGGAGCATGAGGGCAAGCGTACGAATCTGTTTCATAAGATTGATCTATCATGTAGTGTAAATGAGTTGACGTGCATTAAGCGTTACGCTGGAGCTCAAGGAGCGACCAGCGGTTCTTCGTGGCCACGCTGGCTAGGCTTAGCCCCAGCTCCCGGCCCCGCTCCTCCAGTAGAGGGATATCTTCCTCATAGAAGCCACTTAGGACGATGCGCCCACCGACCTTCATGACCTGTCGATAGCGTGGGAGATCCTCGAGGAGGATGTTACGGGTGATATTCGCCAAGATCAAGTCATAGGGCTCCTTCCCCTCGAGGAGAGAGGCATCACCACATAGCATTTCGTCGATTAGGACGCCCGAAAGTGAGGCATTCTCCTGCACATTGGCGTACGCCCATGGGTCAATATCGATCGCAGTTAGATGTTTGGCGCCACGCTTCAGTGCGATCAGTCCAAGAATGCCCGTCCCACAGCCCATATCGAGCACGCGAAGTCCAGACAAGTCATGCCCGAGGAGCCACTGACCTACGAGAGAGGTCGTCTCATGATTGCCCGTACCGAAGGCCATCTTAGGATTGATGATGATCTCTAGCGGGATGTCGGGACGAGAAGCATGGAAGGGTGCTCGGATGAGGCAAGCACCTTCACCGAGGACTATCGGCTGGAAGTAGTTCTTCTCCCACTCCTCATTCCAATTGATGTCGGGCAATTCCTCCAGCTGTGTCTCGTAGGAGAAGCCAGAGACAGGGAAGTTCGCCAGAAGCTCGTTAGTAGCTTCCTCATTATAATCATCTGCGAGGATGAAGGCCTTGACATAGCCTTCGCCTTGCTCGAAACTATCATAGCCGACTTCACCCAGCTCGGCGATCAGCCAGTCAGCGAGGTCTTCGTCAGCGAGGGTGGAGGCTACGGCGTCGTAGCGGTAGCGTATGTGTAGTTGGAGGTAGGCCATAGGGATGGAGAGACTTAGTAGATTACAGCATTTCACCGAGGACTTCGTCCATCGCAGCTATGGTGCGGGCGAAGTCTTCGTCGGTGTGTGCCATGGAGAGGAAGAGGCATTCGAACTGCGATGGTGGGAGATAGATCCCTCGCTTGATCATGCCTCGGAAGTAGCGAGCATAGGTTTCGGTATCTGACCCCTTAGCATCGGCATTGGAGACGACTCCTCCTGGGCGGAAGAAGATCGTGGAGAGGGAGCCCACACGATTATAGCTCAAGCGATCAGCATAGCGGTCAAGGAGCGGATGGAGTAGGCTCTCAAACGTACGACCACGTTCTTCTAAGCGGTCATAGAAGGTCGGCTCGGCCAGCTCCGTCAGCATCGCTATCCCTGCAGCTAGGGCTAAGGGATTGCCCGAGAGTGTCCCAGCCTGATAGACGTCACCTAGTGGAGCTAGGCGATCCATCAGTTCGGCTCGCCCACCGAAGGCTCCCACGGGGAGACCGCCACCGATGATCTTCCCCAGACAGGTGAGGTCGGGGCGGACACCATAGAGTTCTTGTGCTCCTCCACGAGCGGCTCTGAAGCCACTAATGACTTCGTCAAAGATCAGCAGGACACCCTCCCGCTCGGTCAGAGCCCGTAGTCCCTGCAAGAAACCATCCACGGGAGGGATCAGACCCATATTCCCCATGATCGGCTCTAGGATGACGGCAGCTACCTGACCCTGATGCGCTGTGAGGACAGACTCGATACTCTGAAGGTCATTATACTGAGCTACGAGGGTATCTTCTGCAGTGTGCTTCGTGACACCGGCGCTCGAAGTTTGCCCAAAGGTCGCTAGTCCCGAGCCTGCCGATATGAGGAAGCTGTCGGCATGCCCATGATAGCAACCCTCAAGCTTGACGATCTTGTCCCGTCCCGTGACCCCACGAGCCAGGCGGATAGCACTCATCGTCGCTTCAGTCCCAGAGTTCACCATACGCACACGCTCCATCGAGGGGAAGAACTTCGTGCATATCAGCTCGGCCATCTCGACCTCTCGGGCATTACACGCCCCATAGCTTGTCCCCTTACGTAGCTCTTGCTCGATAGCGGTCTGGATCTTGGGGTGGGCATGCCCTAGCAGTAGTGGTCCCCAAGAGCTGATATAGTCGATGTACTCATTGCCATCCACATCGAAGATATGGGCGCCACGGCCATGATCGATATATACTGGCTGGAGGCCAACAGAGCGAAAAGCACGTACAGGGCTATTCACTCCTCCAGGGATATACTGCGAGGCACGGGAGAAAAGCACCTCGGATTGCTTGGTCTGTCTCATAAGAAAGATGACGAGGAGATACCTAGCTCCCGCTTGGCGCACCTCTTTATAATAATGTAGTACAAATTTAGGGATAAAAGGCGAAGGGGTCTACCTCTGCGACAAGGTTAGGTGCTCTCCCCATACCTCTACCCGAACACTTCCCCGAGCGCATCATCCCCCTATCCATCCCAAGGCTCTCTTCCACCCAAGGAGGATCCCAACGTTACCTTGGATAAAGATAGAGCCAGCAAAAGCAAAGCCTACCCCCTGCGTAGGCAAGAGGTAGGCTTGATGTTAGAGGGAGGGAGCGCCTCCCCAAGAGGTAACTTTCTGCGAGCAGGCTACTGCATCACCTTACGGTCAGAGAAGACATAGACGCGGTCACCTGGGCGCACCTTAGCTGGGACGGCGATCGAGCAGACTTGTCCCTTCGTAGCTCTATCGACCGAATCCATATCGACTCGGATCTCTTCGACCGTGAGACGCACGAGCCCCGTCGTAGGTCCGGTGATCAGGATCTCATCCCCCACCTTGATTTCGCCACTCTCGACAGCGAACTCACCTACGCCGATCTTGGAGAAGAACTTATTGGTCTTCGCCACATAGATCTTCTGCTTCGTGGCCGAAGATCCATAGTTGGGCGTCCATTCACCGAGGCGCTGACCAAGGTAATACCCGTTCCAGAAGCCACGATTGAAGACCTGCCCGAGGTGCTCGTCCCACTCCTCGACCTTCGCCAGCGAGAAGTTGCCCGAGCAATAGGTATCCACCGCCTCACGATAGGCACGTACTACGGTATCGACATACTCAGGTCCACGAGCACGACCCTCGATCTTGAGGACACGAACCCCTGCATCCAGCATCTTATTGAGGAAGTGTATCGTCTTAAGATCCTTAGGCGACATGATGTATTGGTTATCGATTTCGAGCTCGATCCCCGTCTCCTTGTCCTTGACCTCATAGGATCGGCGACAGATCTGTGAGCAGGAGCCTCGGTTAGCGCTCTTGCCTTGCTCATGCAGACTGAGGTAGCACTTCCCAGAGACAGCCATGCAGAGGGCACCATGGGCAAACATCTCGATACGGATAGGCTGGCCTGCGGGGCCGACAATGGGCTCATTGACGATCGCCTCGTGGATCTTAGCGACCTGATCCATATTGAGCTCACGAGCCAAGACCACGACATCGGCGAACTGGGCATAGAAGCGCAGTGCCTCGACGTTCGTAATATTCAGCTGGGTAGATAGGTGTACCTCGACCCCAATGCTACGAGCGTAGAGCATCGGAGCGACGTCTGCAGCGATGATCGCAGACACCTCCGCCTCCTTAGCCGAGTCGATGATCTCACGCATGAGGGCGAGATCCTCGTCATAGATGATCGTATTGACGGTCAGATAGCTCTTGACGCCGTGCTCACGGCATATGCCTGCGATCTTATGGAGGTCCTCGGTGGTGAAGTTGTTAGCACTCTTGGAGCGCATATTCAGGCCTTCGATACCGAAATATATGGAGTCGGCGCCGGCATTGATAGCTGCCATGAGGGACTCATACGAGCCCACAGGCGCCATAATTTCATAGTCTTTTCTATTCATTGGTGATAAATACAATCGTAATTAGCGTACAAAGATACTGTAAATACCTACGGCACGAATGTGTACCTTTGTACTATGCGATAGGAAACCCCTATCGCTCCCGTCATCAACCATCCTCTTTGCTCGATCCTTCATGCTTTCCTCTCTCCTATTCTTCTTAGCGATCTGCCTACTCCCAGCCTGCCTTATTACCATTTGGAGAGCCCGACAGAAGAGAAAACCCAAGAACTACAAGCGAGAAGAGGTCTCCCCAACCAAGCCCAAGCCTCATACTTTCACTTCACAGACCTACGATCAGCCTCAGTTTCTTCAGGCTGTCCGCTTCTCGCACGAGAGCTATCCGCTCATCTATGTACCGCAGTCTGGTACAGCTCCCGAGCGTCCTCGCTTCCGAAAACGTGAATATCCCCAAGGCATAACAGAGCAAACCCTCAAGCGTGCCCTCTACCGACACCTCGTCACACACCGATCTGGCTTGCTACGGAGATTTACCTACTCCCAGATATCCTCCAATGCTTATATCCCGACATCATCCACCGCTCGCGCCTATGAGCCAGACATCACCATCATCGCCGAGCTAGGTGATCAACGGCTATTGCTAGACATCGAGATCGATGAGCCCTATGTAGGGAGCACCGGCGAACCGACGCACTACATCCAAGGAAGAGACGCCGACCGAGATATGCACCTGATCAGTCTAGGCTGGCTCGTACTTCGCTTCTCGGAGATGCAGGTACACCATAACCTCAAGGGGTGTGTGCAGGAAGTCGAGCGTATCCTGCGCCTGATCTTTATAGGTGAAGACGTCCCCACAGAGTTTACCGGAGGCAAACGCACCTACCGCTGGACACGTGAGCGAGCCTCTATCTGGGCGGAAGAAAAGTACCGAGAGCAGTACCTACAAGTCACCTTTTCCTCCCCGAAGTGTCCGACCTCTTCCGAAGAAACAAGCGACCCATTCGACGAATCGACCCCCATCTCCGAGAAGGAAAACATGCCCCTCTCCCAGTCTACCTCTAGCCTCGCCGAAGAGGCCTTCTAGGATTCATCCCAGAGAGGTAGAGCTTTCCTCAAATAAAGGTTAGCCTTTCTCCAAGCAAAGGCTAACCTTTCCTTGGGAGAAGCCTCACCTTCATCAAGCCTTCCCCCAGCGTTCCTCCACTCGAGGGATGATCTTGACGCTCCACTTGACATAGCGATGAGGCTACCCCCATCTGCCGATCGGGGTAGCCTCACAGATGATGAAGCGGGGGTAGGCTATACCCACCCCACGATGATAATAGGCTTAGCAACCTGAGCCGTCGATCGAACAAGCCACTCCCTCCATAGGACGGCTCTTCAGGCCGGCCTCTTCGGGGGTAAGAGTCACCGTCCCATCTTCGAGGACAAAGCAAGGAATCCCCGCGAAGCCATGTGCCTTGGCTTCGTCAAAAATCGCTTCCCGATCACGCAGACGTAGGAAGGCCTTGAGGTGAAGGATATGGTCACCGATGTTGATGACCTCATAGCGTGCATCGCCCTGTACCTGCTCCTCGACGAAATGACAGTCGGGACAGCTGGGCATACCATAAATCTTGATCATAAAGGATATCTATTAAATCGTCTGGAGAGGTAACACTCCTTCCCCTAACGATGGTTCACACAGCCCCCAAGATCAAGGTACGACATAGCCCCCACAGAGCATCTCTCTATGGGGGCTATATCTTCATTTCGACGAAAATCGAGCTTGAGCCTTAGTGCGCCACGAGCCAGTTCTCGCCATGGCCTACGCTGACCTCCAGCGGGACACGTAGCTCTGGCCAGACACCCTCCATGACAGAGCGCACGAGGTAGGTCACCTCGTCCAGCTCCTCGAGGGGAACATTCAGATTCAGTTCGTCATGCACCTGCAGAAGGATACGGCTACGTAGCCCTCGGGCACGTAGCTCCTCGTCCAGACGTATCATCGCCAGCTTGATGAGGTCAGCTGCGGAGCCCTGAAGGGGGGCGTTGATGGCATTTCGCTCGGCATATCCTCGCACCACAGCATTAGCACTGCGCAGATCAGGCAGTAGGCGTCTTCGACCTAAGAGCGTCGTCACATAGCCTCGCTCCCGAGCTTCCTCGACGACAGACTGCATGTAGCGGGCGACACCGGGGTAGGAAGCGAAGTAACCGTCAATGAGTTCCTTGGCCTCACGCCTAGGTATGGAGAGCCGTTCGCTAAGCCCAAAGGCCGAGATGCCGTAGATAATCCCGAAGTTGGCCGTCTTCGCCCTGCGTCGCATATCGCTCGTCACTTCCTCTAAGGGCAAGCCATAGATCTTCGCAGCCGTAGCTTGGTGGACATCTTGCCCTAAGCGAAAGGCTTCGATCAGTGCCTCATCGCCGGAGAAGTGCGCCATTAGGCGAAGCTCGACCTGCGAGTAGTCCGCCGAGAGGAAGGTGCATCCCTCCTCAGGGATAAAGGCCTCACGGATGGCACGTCCCTCTGGGGTACGAATAGGGATATTCTGAAGGTTAGGATTGCTACTCGAGAGACGCCCCGTAGCCGCCACGGTCTGGTTAAAAGACGTGTGTAGCTTGCCATCAGGGTAGACTAATTCGGGCAAAGCCTCGACGTAAGTGCTCAGGAGCTTCTTCACTCCTCGGTAGCTAAGTATAAGATCGACGACGGGATGCTTGTCCCGGAGCTTCTCTAAGACTTCCTCACTCGTCGTATAGCCTCCGCTCTTGGTCTTCTTAGGCTTCTCTAGGATGCGTAGTTCGTCAAAGAGCGCCTCACCGACCTGCCGACTGCTGTTCACATTGATCGGATGTCCGAGGAGCGTACTGATATCCTCTTCGAGCTGGGAGAGCTTGGATTGTAGCTCGACAGCTTGGCGAGCGAGGACAGAGACGTCTAGGCACACTCCCTCTCGCTCCATCTCTAGCAGGACACGCATCAGAGGCATCTCTACACGAACGAAGAGGTCTGAGAGCCCAGCCTCCTGTAGTCGCTGCTCGAAGAGCCGATAGAGGAGGAAGGTGATATGAGTGTCTTCGCAGGCATAGAAGCGCAGTCGCTCAGGCTCGACCTGACGTAAGTCGAAGGATCGCTGTGACTGTGGTGCGATCATCTCCTCAAAGCTCATCATCTTATACCCAAGGAACTTCTCCGCAAGCTCATCCAATCCATGCCGTTGGTCAGGGAATAGCAGGTAGTGAGCTATCATCGTGTCGAAGTAAGGGCCTGTGACTTCGATATCATAGGAGCGTAGTACCTGCAGATCATACTTGAGATTCTGCCCGATCTTGAGGATCTTCTCTGCACCAAAGAGCGGACGTAGCACCTGCAGAAGGCTGAGCGCTTCCTCTCGTCCCTTAGGTATATCAAGGTAATAAGTCTTATCATCTCCGAGGGCAAAGGTGACGGCTACCAGCTCAGCGGTCAGCGGATCGACGCTCGTCGTCTCGGTATCAAAGGCCAAGACCTCTGCCTTCAGCGCCTCCTCGACAAAGCTCGGTAGGCTCTCGGGCGTAAGTGCCTCGATCTGTAGCTCTGGCACTCCCTCTGTGCTGGCTAGCGTCGTCTCCTCCGGCACCGACTCAAAGATCTCCAGACCCCCGAAGAGATCGTTCGTATCAAGGGTCTTACTAGCGACAGGCTTAGGTGTCGGCGAGGAGCCAAGCACTCGATTGAGCAGGGTACGGAACTCCAATTCCTCGAAGAGCGTACGTATCGCCTCCTCATCCTTCTCAGCTCTGGCGTAATCACCCGCCTTGTAGTCTAGGGGAACGTCTGTGCAAATCGTCGCAAGGTAATAGGATAAGCGGATATCGTCTGCACCTTCGATGAGCTTCTTGCCTGTCGCTCCCTTGATTTCGGTAGCATGTGCCAACAGATTATCTATGGTAGAGTATTCGGCAAGGAGCTTCTGTGCTCCCTTCTCCCCAATGCCTTTACAGCCGGGGATATTATCTACCTTATCCCCAAGCAAGGCCAAGTAGTCGATGACCTGACTCGGTGACGAGAGCCCAAACTTCTCTTTGATCTCCTCGACACCCCAGATCTCGTAGCCACCGCCCTGCATCGGCCGATACATACGTACAGCGTCTGAGACCAGCTGGCCGTAGTCCTTGTCCGGAGTGACCATGTAAACCTCACGTCCAGCTTGGCTTGCAGCCTTAGCGATCGTACCTATGACATCATCTGCCTCATAGTCTGCGACCTCTACCATAGGGATGCGGTAGGCCTCTAGTAGCTGTCTGATGAAGGGGATAGCGATCCTTATCCCTTCAGGGGTCTCCTCACGCTGTGCCTTATAGGCAGGATACTCCCGATGACGGAAGGTCCCTCCTGGAGGATCAAATACTACGGCTAGCTCTTCGGGCTGTTCCTTCCCCAAGAGATCCTCTAGCATCAACACGAAGCCAAAGATAGCACTGGTGTTTCGCCCCTTGGAATCAATCCTTGGCGAACGGATAAAAGCATAGTACGCCCGATAGATCAGGGCATAGGCGTCAAGCAAGAATAGGCGCTGGGGCATAAGCGTGTAATGATTAAGGTAGAGCAAAAGCCTATCTCTACGGCAGAAGCAAGGAGCTGTCGCCGTAGCTCAGGAAGCGGAAGTCGTGCGTCAAGGCATAGTCATACACCTCATGCCAAGCCTCACCGAGCAAGGCGGCGATCAAGAGCAGGAGCGTGCTGTGTGGTTGATGGAAGTTCGTCACCATCCCACGGATCATACGATAGCGATAAGAGGGTGCGATGATAATGCTGGTCGGGAAAACCAGCGTCGTCTCCTCATGACGATCTAAATAGTCGAGGAGCGACTGTAAGGCTTCCTCGGGAGACTGCTCCGTCGGACTTTCGTAAGGCTGCCACTGGGAGACATGCAGGGATTCAAATGGTGTCTCAGGATAGGACTTGAGATAAGCTCCCAAGTGATAGAGACTCTCTAGCGTACGCACCGAGGTCGTCCCGACGGCTATGATATGTCCGGTGGCTTCGAGTAGCCTCTGGAGCGTAGCACGTGTGACGCTCACTAGCTCGGCATGCATCTCGTGATCTCCGATCTGCTCAGCCTTGACCGGACGAAACGTACCTGCTCCCACGTGCAAGGTCACATCCAGCACCGCCGTCCCCTGCTTCTCCAAAGCCTCGAAGACCTCGGGAGTGAAGTGCAGTCCCGCCGTAGGAGCGGCCACCGAGCCCTGCGCCTTGGCATAGACCGTTTGGTAGGTCTCTAAATCCTTCTCTTCCGTCTCTCGCCCGAGGTAGGGAGGAATAGGCAAGATCCCCAGGAGCTCTAGGAGCTCGCCGAAGGTATAGCCCGCATTATCCCAGTGGAAACGTACCTCACCAGCGCCCGTTCGCTCGGCGGTCAAAGTCACCTCACCGGCTTGACCGATGAGCTGACGAGAGATGCTTGTCCCGAGCTTGAAGCGCTTAGAGTTCCCGATGAGGCAGTGCCAAGAGCAGTGCTCTCTCGCCGTAAGAGCTAATTCGTATGACGTAGGCTCGGCTGGATCGAGGCAGAAGACCTCGATATGCGCTCCGGACTCCTTCGTGAAGAGCAGGCGGGCACGGATGACCTTGGAATTATTGCGTACCAAGACCACGCCTTCGGGCAGGAGCTGTGGTAGATCTCGGAAGGTATGTTCGGTGATCTTGCCCCCTTGGTAGCGTAGGAGCTTCGAAGCGCTCCGATCAGCCAAGGGGTACTTAGCGATACGTTCGTCTGGGAGGGGATAGTCGTAGTCAGCGATCTGTATCGCCTTGGGTGAGCCTAAGTCATTCATACTACAAAAGTACGAAGAACGGACGTAAGGGGTTACGTATATTGTGTTCTCGCCATTAGGTATATTGTAATTCATCGGTTAGGTATATCCTAACCAACCGGTCAGAATATACGTAACCGAGCGATCCTCCACCGAACCGTCCTCGAGAGCACCCTAGACCAGCCCTAGCCAGCAAGCAATAGCCAGATAAGAAGAAAATTCGCCCCGAGCGATAGGATATCACCCGGGGCGAACTGAAAAGAGCTAGCTACCTGAACGTCAGCTTAGCAGTGAAGTCTACTTCTTCTCCGTGAATACATAGAACTCACGGATAGCCGTACGCCCTTCATCATCCCATGATGGAGAGAGCGTAGTGTAGCGTAGGTAACGTACAGCATAAGCCTTCTTAAGGGTCATCGCCTGCAGGTCAAATCCCCAAGCGACGAGTGCTGCCGTACCATCGATTTCACCAAACTTCTTCCACTTCTTCCCATCCTCAGAGAACTCTAGACGGAAGCCCATAGGAGAATAGAGCTGCGACTGAGCCTCCACGAGAACAGCCTTCAGATTAGGGATAACTCGCCCAAGGTCTACGGTGAAGGTGAAGCTCGTCTTATTAGCGGCTAGACTACTTTCATTATCATCGAAGAGCACATTCGCATTACTTGCCCCCTCGATACCTGGAGTCACATTGAGAAGCTTCCACTTGGTCGCACGCTCATCAGCATCTAAATATTCAACCTGATCGTAGTCGATCGTAGGCTGGAGAGCTTCTTCATTCTGCGCCGACTTAGAGAAGGTCACTGCGTAGAGATTACGGTTTGTACTCAGCTGGAGACCCGCAGGTGCGCTCTTGATCGCATCGACCATGATAGAGACCTTATAGCTCTCGTTATCGCTATGCGAATCCAGCTTGGACTTATCGAGCGTGAAGGATACTTCGTCACTAGCGAGCTGTCCAGCCTTCACCGTGACTTCGGCAGCACTGAGAGAGACTGCATCCTTGAGCTCCTCCTTGTCAATATCTGCACGGAGCGTCACGACGACATCCTGCGCCTGCGCACGAGAGAGACGCACATAGAATCGCCCTTCCAGCGTCCCTTTGACACCCTCAGAGCCATGCGATAGCGCATAGGTGATAGCAGGTGCAGAGTAGCGATCACCCTGTAGGTAGACACGAGCAGGGTAATTACGCTCCATAATCTCCTCGACAGACTCCCCACTCTTCTTACAGGAAGGGAAGGCCAGGGTAAGAGCAAGAGCTACCGACGTAGCTACTGACCATTGCTTGATATACTTATTCATTGTTATCATCCGTCTTGATTAATCCTGATCTGAGCGAATATCTACCCAGTGTGAAGTGAGGTTATCAGCTGACGAGTAAAGCTCAAGAGCGGGGCCATTGCCCGTAGCATCCTTAAATGACGTACCCGTGCCTTCATCTAGCTTCCAGTAAGCGACGAGCCCCGGACTCTTAGGATCTACCGCAAAGCGATTCTTACGCACCTGACTAGCTGTACGCACAGTATTCCAGAAGCGCACTTCGCTCATGTAGTAGTTAGAGCGACGGTAGCGATGCGTGTTGGAGCGAGGATAGGCCAGAGTAAACTCCTTGTACTGTCCGACTGTAGCAAACTTCGCATTCTTAAGCTGTCCGCTAGGCTGTCCATTGACATAGATCGTCAGAACTCCTGCATCACAAACTAGAGCTACATGATACCACTTGTTAGAGACAGGCTTTACAGAAGCATTGAAGCCATCATGACCATTGATCTTGAACTGGAGGTTATCCCCTTCCCAACGACCAAAGATGAAACCTGCACCTTCTCCGCCACCAGGGATCCCGGAGTTAACACCTAGGAAGGACTGGTTATTGTAGCTAGGGCGAATATCATCACTCTTTACTCGCATCTCAAACGTCCACGTATTCGTCTTCACACCCTCTGGACGGATGACACGTAGCCCCTGGTTCATCTCTAGCTTGATCGCCTTGGTCTTGATGACCTGATCACAGGCTACGATGAACGTATTGGCACCTGAAAGGATCGAGAGATCTCCCCCTGAGATAGAGGATACAGTGACTGGCACAGCATACTTCTTGCCACTCTTCTGTAGCTCGGAGCTGAAGGGCTTAATCGTAACGGTCAGCGCAGGACTAGACGCTCTACCCTGCTCAATAGTCAGCTCCGAAGCAGAGAGCGTATAGAACTCCGCCGGGAGAAGCTCATAGTTCCCATCGTAGCGCTTATTATAAGCATCAAGAGCAGCCTGTGAGACAACTATCTTAGCTACGACTGGCTGAGAGACAGGAGCAGCTGTACGAATGAGGATACTCGTAGAGACCTCATCATCCCCGATCGTCAGGAGACGAAGAGGATCTGCAGCTGCACCATGGATATAGACAGAGTTCGATATAGGCTTGTAGTCGGCATTATCACAGCTCGAGAAAGCTGTCATAGCCAAACCAAGGCTACAGATCGAGAGGATTGTCTTATTGATCTTGTTCATTGCTTTAGCGAGAGATTACTTGACAGGAGGATTCATGATACGGATAGCTTTGCGCAGGGAGGGATATGTCCCTGGCTGATCAGAGACGGTATACTCATACTCCATATGGTAGGTACCTACACCTGCTTTCTGAAGCACCTTGTTGTTATGAATAGGAAGCCAGCGAGCCATCCCTTCGACGCTGTTCATATGATTGCCATATCGGTCGGCATAGCCAGGAGCACCGCCCGTAGAAGCATACTTCTCATAGTTCTCGGTGACGAGATACTTACGTGCGACTTCCTCTGCTGAGAGATGCCCCTGATAGTTCGCTACCGTTGAGGCAAAGCGACGATCAAGGTCATGGTCTCCTCCACAGTCATAAGCCTGGACGATGAAGTAGTCAAAGTACTTCCCTAACTCAGGGACCATACTCTGAGGTTCACCATTGACCGTAAGAATACGTCCTGTGCCTGACTGGGGGCCAAGGCGCTTACCTAGGGTCTCGATGAAGGCCTTCATATTGTCAGCCTTGATCTTCTTACCGGCCTGGCTATAGGGAGCATTATAGTTGAAAGAGATATTCCCACTATGTCCATAGCTCGGCTCAAAGTCAAAGTCGAAGCCATCAAACCCTAGCGACTCAATGAGGTCACAGATCGCATTAGCGTACTTCTCGATAGCCGCCTTTTGCTTCGCTAGAGCTTCAGGGGTAATACCATCTTCCCAGCCCCAATACTTTGCAGCATCTTCTCCCGTAGGAGTCATCTGTATACCGACATTATCGACGATAAAGCCAGCGATAACCTTTGTTCCCTTGAGACGCTGTACAGCCTGAAGATCGGCACGCTTGTTCTCGTTCATATTCTTCCAGTCACCCCAGAGAGAGACGAGACCGAGGCTATCAGGAAGCCCCATAAGCTGAGTCTTCATCGAAGCACCTTCCCCAGTCCATCCGGCGAACCAGCCAAAGCCCGTAGGAGCTCCGCTCTTCTTCCAGGCACGAAGGTTAGCATAGTAGTCTTCGGTCGTGATATTACCACTGAGATCTGTTGGGGTAGCAGGCTTAAGATCCGTCCATTTCGAGCAAGAGCTTGCTCCAAGGGTGAGGACAGCACTCGCAACGAGTACCCAACGCTTAATATTCTTCATATGCTTATGTTATTCTAGAGAGGAAGGAGTCTTAGTTCTTCTTCTGCCACCACATCTTCGTAGCAAAGTCATCGGGTCCTCCGAGGAGAGAGATAGCAGCCTGTACGTTTGCTCCATTGACGTCATACTCTGTACGAGAGAAAGGCAGACGGTTTGCCACTTCCATCGTCGCATAGATGGACTCAACCGTACCTGCTACAGGGAAGAACTTGGGATAACCCGTACGGCGATGCTCACACCAAGCCTCAAAGCCGAGAGGCCAGAGAGCGATCCATTTCTGAGTGATGATACGCTCTAGGTTACGCTCATCAGTATCGGTATCACTCCACATAGGCGTAATCGTGCTGACAGCTGAAATACTATGGTGTCCAGCTGGGTCATTATAATTTGCCTGAGTAGCTGTACTAGCTAGATAAGCATCAACTGATCCAGCCCCCCACTGAGAGAAGGAAAGACGTACCCCCTGCTCATAGAGTGCCTTAGGTGTAGCACCTCCCATATTCCATCCAGCAAGAGCACCTTCAGCCTTGAGGAAGGCCACTTCACTAGCGGTCATCAGGATCGTAGGATCACTGTTAGAGACATTGACATTCGCGTACTTTAGGTACTCATTCGTCTCTTGCGTAGAGCCCGAACGAATCCCATCATACCCTGGGGTGCCAAAGGTAGACTTTGTAAAGTACGAGGCACGACGAGGATCCGAATAGCCATTCATGTAACTGGTGAGATCTGCAGCTACACGAGCATCCTCCCAACTACGAGTGATAAGCCAAAGCATACTATTTCCCTTCTGATGAAGGATCGCATTATCATCGTTGCTAGCCATAACACCAAAAGTCTGGGCGACCGCTTCTTCTGCTGCAGTCTGAGCAGTCTGAGGATCTGCATAGCGCATACGCATAGCGATACGTAGCTTTAGCGAGTTCGCAAAACGGATCCACTTGCGATAGTCTCCCTGATAGACGAGGTCTTGATCCTTTAATAGGGTGGCTGTAGGGTTGGCGGTGGTATAGTTCGTCAGCTCCGAGATCGCACTATTGAGATCAGCTAACATAGCCTTGTACACCTTCTCCTGAGAGTCATAGGCAACCTTAAGGTTCCCTCCCTCGATCTGAGTATAAGGGATCGGCCCATAGAGGTCGGTAAGACGATGCATCAATGCAACACGATTGATCTGTGCCCAGGCAAAGGTCACACCCTGCCCATTGGTCGCCTCCTTAACCTTACGGAACTCTGGATAGAAGTCCGTCAAGATATTGAAGGGGACATTGACCCAACCATCGTGCATATAGCGATAGACGGAGAAGTTGTTATTCCACTTCGTGTTTGACATCAGGAAGCGCCCCCAGATATCCCCCGTAAGACTGAAGTGCTGGAAGTAGCCCGAGCTTGATGCTGGCACGATAAGAGACTGTAGCTTAGGGAAAGAAGCTGCGATCTCATAGTTATCCCCACGTAGCTGATCCTTAGTGAAGCCAGTCTTGGGGTCATTGATGTCATCAAAACCCGAAGTACAGCTCGCAAATGCTCCTACGACGGCGAGGCCACAGAGGAGGATCTTCTTAGATAGGTTCATGTAAATACTAATGCTTGAAAGAAGAGAGACTAGAACTAGAACTCGAGCTTGAGGCTAAAGCCAAAGCTACGTAGCGAAGGAAGCATGAAGAGGTCAGATCCCTGGTTATAGGTACCCGTGGAAGCCGTAGCTTCGGGATCAAACGGTGCATGATTATAGATCATCAGCAGGTTACGCCCGACAAGAGAAGCCGTGAGACGCGCCTTATTAGCCAACCACTTCTTAGGCAAGGTGTAGCCAAGAGATAGCTCCTGAAGACGAACGTTAGTAGCACTATAGAGGTATTCCTGCGTGATACCACCACGACCACCTACGATATTGTAATAGCCTTCGGCGTCGACACGTCCCTTATTGACTACTACACCACCAGCATTACGTGCATCTGCGGAAGTCTGAGACACCCCATAGGCATCCATCATCGCCTGCGTGAGGGAGGTAACATGCCCACCGACACGAGCGGTCAGGAGCGTAGTCAGGTTGATACCATTCCAGGAGAAGGCATTACGCCAACCGAAGTTACCATCAGGTAATACGGATCCGATCTTACGAGGCTCGGTGAGCTGTTCACGTACGACATTACCCGTCGAGGGATCGATCCAGATATTCCCTTCCTGATCACGCTTGAAGTCTGAATTGGTATAGAGATCTCCCATCGACCCCCCCTTCACGAGACGGACATTACCCATATTGAGGAAGGGAAGGCTGTAGGTCTCATTCGTGACAGGGTCATAGTAGTTATCGAGAAGCTCGACGATGCGGTTGCGGTTAAAGCTGTAGGTGAGATTAGTTTCCCAGTTGAGCTTGCCAAATGCCTTACGATAGCCCAGAGCGACCTCAAGACCATAGTTACGGACATTACCCGACTGCACATACATCGAAGAGTAACCACTAGCTGGTGAAGTGGTGATCTTGAAGGTCTGATTCTTCGTATCAGAGAGATACCAAGTGACATCAAGAGAGAGATCACGGAAGAAACGCAGGTTTACACCAGCTTCCCACGAAGAGGTCTTCTCAGGATAAAGCTTACCGATAGGACGGTAGGTAGGAGCAACCCAAGTACGAGACTGAGAATCCCAAGTATAGCGAGGCTGTGTGAGGTTACGAGGCAGAGGCGAACCAACATCCGCGTAAGAAATACGAGCCTTGAGATAGTCAATAAACTTAGGTAGTTGGACCATATCAGAGATCACACCTGAGAGCCCTACCGAGGGGAAGAAGTAAGAGAGCTGATCTGTACCAGATAGCGTAGAAGACCACTCATTACGAGCCGTAACGGTGAGATAGAGTACTCGCTTATAGCCAAGCTCAGCACTACCGAAGAGCGCTGTCGATCGCTCCTTCCAGTCTCCGATACCAGGAGAGCCAAGGTTACGAGTGACGTTGTATAGATTAAAGCCATTGGGGACATCTGCGAGAGGCCCACCATAGCTGAGCGAGTTGTAAGAGGTTTGATTGAAGCTACCACCGAGGTTCGCCGAGAGATTAAAGTCTGGAGAGAGCTTCTTGTTGATATTGGCCATCCAGTCAGCATAGATCTGCTTCTCTTCAGTCTTGCTTTCCGTGTAGCTACCCTTAGTACTACCTTGCGTCCAATAGGTATCCGTACCAGCATAGAACTTCGTCTTACCGTTGACGATGGAGTTATCGACACGGATACGACCTGTCAGATCAAGCCAATCTAAGATCTTCCACTTTAAGCTACCATTGAGCATATAGCGCTCGCGGTTCTGCTCACGGTTCTTACGATACATCTGCCAGTAGGGGTTCTCCATATCGAGCCCTTGGTTGCCCCAGCGCCAGTTCTGAACATTGATATTACGCGCTTCGTCATAAACCTCATACTGACGAACTTCATCGAAGTTCTCACCACGAGGATAGAGGTAGAGTGCTGGCAGAGGATTGTAGTAAAGCCCCTGTGCAACCATGTTCTTCTGATCTTGCAGAATATACTGTGCTCCAAGATCAAGCGTGAACTTATCCTTGAGGAAGGAGGTCGAGTTACGGATGGTGAAGTTGTAACGATTGTACTTATTATTAGGCAGGATCCCTGCAGAGTTCGTCGAAGCAGCCGAGACATAGGTCTGGTTCTTCTCTGTCCCTGCAGTCAAAGCTACAGAGTTGATAAGATTCGATCCGGTATTGAAGAACTTCGCTGGATCGTATCCCGAAGCCGCGCCCTTAGCACCCCAGCTCTTGAAGGAACCAGGGGCATTACCATATTCCTTCTGGAAGCGAGGCAGGACAAAAGGATCAGAGAAAGTCGTGCTGTGTGAATACTCCAACTTTACCTTACCTTCTTTCCCCTTCTTCGTCGTGATAAGGATCACCCCCTGCGCTGCGCTAGAGCCATAGAGAGCTGCTGCTGCAGGACCACTAAGCACACTCATCGACTCAATATCATCGGGGTTGAGGTCAGAGATCCCTTCACCACTGGGCTGAGAGGAATATTCGTCAGTCGTACTACCATTATTCACATTGAAGATGGGCACCCCATCGATAACGTAAAGGGCATTATTATTTGAGGAGATTGACTTCACTCCACGCATGACGACACGAGTAGCACCACCGACACCAGCAGAAGAGGCATTGATATTCACACCAGCAACCTTCCCAGCAAGGCTGTTCATGAAGTTCGCATCCTTGACAGCCGTGAGTGCATCACTCTTGACCTCCTGGACATTATAGCTAAGTGCCTTTTGACTTCTCTTGATACCGAGAGCCGTGACGACGATCTTCTCCAGCTGTTTGTCTTGGCTGGAGAGCTCAATCTTAAAGTTAGTCTGTGCTCCTACGGAGATCTCCTTGGAGGAGTATCCCATGTAAGAGATGACGAGGACTGCGCCTGCCTTGACGTTCTTGAGGGTAAACTTCCCCTCAGCATTCGTCATCGTACCAGAGCCAGAGACGCCCTTGACGATCACCGCTGCCCCAAAGAGAGGATCTTGGTTAGATGCGTCGACGACGATCCCGCTCACGGCCTTACCCTGGGCAAGCAAAGAGCTCACCGTGAGGAAGAGGCACATAAGAAGAGATAGAACTTTCTTCATACTAGGTTATTAAAAAAGAGAATGGAATTGGATGCTTATAGACATAAAGAAGCCTCTAGCCCAGCTACCCTCACAGGGATACCAGAAGCTAGAGGCTTCGTCCTTCGTGCGCTACTCCATAGTAGTGCCATGAGATACATATGCACCTTACCCCAGTCTGTCATACAGCGCATATGCTGAGCCGAGAAACATCCCGTCAGCGAGCGGCATAAAGTGATAAGTGAGCAGTGCATACTTGATGAGCATTATTATCGTTGCGGGCGCAAATATAGTACTTAAAAGCATACTCCAAACACTTTGATCTCCCTATGTCACTTCTTAAATATATTAAAGAACAACAAGATATACAACCTCCTTTTACACAAACAGATACTAACGATTCTCAAAACCCTCTAAGTTTTCAAAAATCTATCTAGAACGAATAAAAAAACAGAGAAAATCTATCATCCTCACCAAATAACAAAGTCATATTGATCAAAATCATCTCATCCACCGGGATAAATCAAACGAATAATACAAAATCAAACCCTATCCTCCAGAGAGAATCAGCTTTACATCGAGTAAGCGAATACTCCACAGAAGGGGATAATTAAGACCCTAATATTGAAAGCATACGATCTACCTCACCAGATGATTAGAAACAAACTACAGGAGCATTACTTACAATCCGAAAGTTTATCCCTAACGAAGTCTCAGATTGATCACTAATGAAATGAGCTATTCATAACTAGCCAACCTGTCTCATCTATAGGCACGCCAAGACATCGAGGATACGTATAACTTCACTAAATATCCTCCTAAGAATATATCCCTACCAGTAGCCATGCTCTACTAGCAGGGATGATAAATCCGCATCATACCTCCTCAGGGAGCATAAGAAGAAACTTCCTCGTTAGCACTAGAGAAGATACAAAAAACCACACAGTCATCCTCTCCTTCGAGATACATGATAACCGTGTGGTAAATAAAATAAGGTGAGAGGAAAGCTCCCACCTCACCCTAGGGATAAAAAGAAGCGAACCCCCACTCCGCAAGGAGCGAGGGTTCGCAAAGAGAGGATTACTCAGCGCTTTCAGCTGGAGCTTCAGCCTTCGAAGAGCGACGTGAGCGACGCGTCTTAGGAGCAGCTTTCTTATCAGCCTTTTCCTTGAGCATGTTTTCGTTGAAGTCAACGAGCTCAATGAAGCAAACCGCTGCATTGTCACCAAGACGATGACCGGTCTTGAGGATACGCGTGTATCCACCTGGACGGTCAGCGATCTTCTCAGCTACCGTGCTGAAGAGTTCCTTGACAGCGAACTTGTTCTGTAGCTCAGCGAAGACAATACGGCGAGAGTGCGTGCTGTCGTCCTTAGCGCGAGTCAGCAGAGGCTCGACATAGACACGTAGTGCCTTAGCCTTAGCGACCGTGGTGAAGATGCGCTTGTGAAGGATCAGCGAAGCAGCCATGTTAGAGAGCATGGCCTCACGGTGTGCCTTCTTGCGCCCGAGATGATTGAATTTCTTATTATGTCTCATCGTTCTACTTAGTCATTATCTAGATTGTACTTGCTAACATCCATTCCGAAGTCTAGCTTCAGTCTATCCATCAGCTCCTCCAGCTCGTCCATAGACTTCTTACCGAAGTTACGGAGCTTAGGAAGGTCTTCACGCTCGCACTTCACGAGGTCAGCTAGCGTGACGATACCTCCTGCATGGAGACAGTTCTGAGCACGGACAGAGAGATCAAGCTCAGAGAGAGGCTTACGTAGCAGCTCAGAGACACGCTCAACCTCCTTGTAGTCGATAGCATCACCTTCCTCTTCCTCTTCTTCGAAGGTCTCTTCGACCTCTACGGGAGCTACCGTGAAGAGGCTGAAGTGCTCGATGAGGATAGCAGCCGCTTCCTTGAGCGCCTGCTGAGGATGGATGCTACCATCCGTGGTCACCTCGAGGACAAGCTTTTCGTAGTCGGTCTTCTGCTCGACGCGGAAGTTCTCTACAGCATACTTGACATTGCGGATGGGCGTATAGATCGAGTCGATAGCGATCGTCTGTAGCTCACCAGCTTCTGCGGTGACGACATGCTTCTCATCTGCCGGGATGTAGCCACGTCCCTTGTTGATCGAGAGCTCGATCGTCAGAGAGTGAGCTTCATCGAGATGGCAGATGATGAGCTCAGGATTGAGTACCTCAAAGCTCGTGAGCTTCTCATTGAGGTCACCAGCGACGAAGAGCTTCTTGCCCTGGATCGTCAGGCTGATGGTTTCCTCAGTAGCCTCTGGAGAGAGAGCACGGAAGCGAACCTGCTTGAGGTTAAGAATGATGTTAGTTACATCCTCCAAGACACCCGGAATAGTAGCAAATTCATGAT
>ERZ772974.447-NODE-447-length-30973-cov-8.503622_pt1 | contig 30973 bp, 19 predicted proteins | sample MGYA00580671_ERZ772974 | MGnify/ENA primary metagenome ERZ772974 (study PRJEB29015, sample SAMEA2738065) | human oral metagenome | biome: human oral; feature: human-associated habitat; material: saliva | place: China | collected 2218 ... | reverse complement strand
ATGGCTCATGGGGCAATACTCAGGTCGTACCTTTGCTTCCACAGGAAGGTCAGGAGTATGACAAGAAGACGGGTAAGGGCGTTATCTCTTGGACTGGTTACCTGTCAACAGCAGGCTTCAAGTTGAAGAAGAACCCAGCAAGCTGGGATGACGGTCAGGTTGGTCAAGGAGCAAGCTTCGGTGACTTCGTATATAATGATGGTGGATCTTCAGATATCAAAGTTCCAACAGCAGGTTACTATACCATTACGTTTGATACAAAGAATCTTAAACTGAAGATAGTTCCTTACACGGGTACTGCACCTACTGTTTATACTTCAATGGCATTGCCTGGTAAGCATGATGGCTGGACTGTTGCAGGTGGAACACCAATGACAGCTGAGACATCGGTTGTTGAGAACCACGACTGGAAAGCTACTGTAACCTTTGCAGAGAAGTCAACAGGTGCTGACGGTGAGGGTTGTAAGTTTGCTGCTAATGGTACATGGGATGTCAGCTGGGGAGCAGAAGCGTTCCCATATGGTGTAGCCACCAAGGGCGGACAGAACATCCATAACCAGAAAGGGACTTATACCGTTTACTTCAACGATATTACGGGACAGTATTCCTTCGTAAAACGATAAGAGAGATAATGATGATTAGAGAGCGTGTGCCACGTGAAGTGTAAGCCTTGTGGCGCATGCTCATCACATAATAAGAACTAAAACAATGAAGAAGTTACTAATCATGGCAAGTACCGCATTGCTTATTACTGCTTGCGGTAGCGATGAATATCAAGAATGGACACGCCCACAGGCGAATGGTGAGGAGGTGGCGAAGGAAGTAAAGTTCACTGTTGCAGAAGCCCCCGCCATTGACTTCAATACAGTAACGGCTGATTCTGTGCAGCTGTTTGTCCCAACGGTAGAGTCTGATAACGCTGTCTCAACCCAGTCGCTGACGGCTGTCCTTTCTAATAATAACAAGACTGTATCACTGAATGCCAGTGAGACAGGACGGGTAAAGAGTACAGAACTCGTTGCAGCAGTGGAGAATCTCTATGGTAAGAATGGTGACTTGCATAAGGTTGCCGTTGCCGTTACGAACAAAATTAAGCTGCAACGTGGTGAAGGATTCAGCTTGTCACAGAGTACGACGGCAAGTGTTACCTGTGTTGCACCAGCCTTCACACAGTATCTTTACATGTCAGGTGATGCCAATGGATGGTCATTTAGCAATCCACTTTATAGCCCATTGGCAGACGGAAAATATACTGGATTCATGTATCTTAATCAGAACGGCTTTAAGTTCGCGACCCAGCAGGACTGGAATGGTACTGATTATGGACAGAACTTGGTAGAGAAAGGTGCCAATATCGTACTGACGGAGCCTGCTGGATTCTATAAGGTGGACCTTGATCTTACCACACAAGCTATTACTTACACACCCATCAGCAGTGTGGGTGTCATCGGGTCAGCCTCTCCTAATGGGTGGAACTCTGACGTAGCTATGACCTATAACGCTGCTCAAAAGTGTTGGGAGATAGATAATATCACCTTGACGACAGGCGAATTGAAGTTCCGTGCTAACAGTGATTGGGTGTTAGACTGGGGCGGTTCATTGGATAATATTACCTTTAAGGGTGGTAACATCAATGTTACGGCAGGCAAATATAACATTAAACTCTATCTCTTGTGTGATACAAAGTCGCATTGCACAATGGAGATAGTTCCATAAGACTCTGAATTGATCATTGTATGACGTCGGGTGTATTGGCATTGTTGTCAGTACACCCTTTCTTGTTCCGCTCTGAGTTAATGTGCGTATTTTATAGAAAGTTTGTGAGTTATACTTTCTTATATAGAATAATTTAGTATCTTTGCAGGGGTAATCATGACGATTATTGATAGTGTATGATGAAAATCTATCACTATGATAGCTACAACAATCTTCGCTAATCACCATTTTATAAATACTTTCTCTCTCGTCAATTGGTTGACGGAGACTAATAAACTAAATCTATATGAAACGATTTTTCGTAAGTACATTTGCTTTTTTGCTATCTTTATGCTCCATGGCACAGGGATGGCCAGGACATGATCATAGTGTCATGTTGCAAGGGTTCTATTGGGATTCTTTTCAGGAGACACAATGGACAAACTTAGAGAAAATGGCGGATGATTTCGCCGATTACTTCAATCTGGTATGGGTACCACAAAGCGGTAAGGGTGGTTCTATCCCGTCTATGGGTTACAATCCTCTGTATTATTTCAATCAGCATTCGTCTTTCGGTACGAGAGATGAACTGAAAAACATGATCAAAACCTTCAAACAAAGAGGTATCGGGACGATAGCTGATGTTGTAATCAACCATCATGAGACAGTTGGATGGTTTCTCTTCCCCCCGGAAACATATAATGGTGTGACCTATCAGTTCCAGTCAACTGATATCTGTGCAGATGATGGTGTGAAGAATCGTAACTCTTGCGAAGATGCAGCAAGGGAGCAGAATGTGCAACTAAGTAAAAACAATGACGAGGGTGATGACTGGGGTGGTATGCGCGATCTTGACCATAAGAGTGAGAATGTGCAGAAAATTGTGAAGGCGTATGAGAGGATGTTGATAGATGATCTTGGGTATGTCGGCTTCCGTTATGATATGGCAAAGGGTTTTGCAGGATATCATTTCAAGGACTATAACTCTTCTGCAAATGCGAAATACTCAGTGGGAGAGGTCTGGACTTATGATATCCCTGAGATGAAGAAGTGGATTGAAAATACAGAATGGTACAGTGGAGTCTTCGATTTTCCATTTAAGAGGACTGTCGAGAGGGCTATTCATGATAATAATTGGACGAAGCTCGGAGAACCAAATACCGTTGTTTCTGATACTCATTATCGCCGTTATATTGTTACTTACGTGGAGAATCATGACACGCAGATACGCAAAGGCGAACATGGGGAGAATATTAACCTAAATAATGGGTACATGGAAAAGGATACTTTGGCTGCTAATGCTTACATGTTGGCTATGCCTGGTACACCATGTGTCTTCCTTCCTCATTATTTGAGATATCCGCAAGAGATAAAGAAGATGATAGATGTTCGTAAGTTTGCAGGTATTCATAATGAGAGCTTCTACGAGACATACGCCAAAGACAAGGCTTATTATGCAATAACTACGAAGGGTGACGACGGTGAGATACTGGTAGTTGTTGGTCCAAAGGCAAACAGTTTACCTGTTGACACTCACAAATACAAGAAGATTCTCAGTGGTTATCACTATGTTTACTATGCTGATGTGGCTTCGTTTGGTAGTAAAGCATGGATTTCTCTACCTGGTGGAAAATATCAGGGAAGGGACTTGAAGGTCAGATTGGATGCTGTATCAGTTGATAATAATGTGCAGCTCGCATATACAACAGATGGTACCACTCCTGATCTTTCAAGTCGGAAAGTAGCCCCAGGGACGGAGGTTACATTGCCCGAAGGCAGAACAGTATTACGTGTCACACCTGTCGTAAACGGCAAATTGGGGAAATCTGTGACGCGTGTCTATAAGGTAGAGGATTTCAAACCGCATACGATTCGTGTCTATGTTAATGCAGACAGAGTGGGATGGAACGATTATGTGAACTTCCATTCATGGGGTGGAACACAGACAGGGACGCAGTGGCCAGGTGAAAAAGTAACCCGAACAGAGACTATTAATGGAAAAAAATGGTTCTATAAGGATTACGAACTGAAGACAGCTGACGACTATGTGAACTTTGTTTTTAGTACAGGAACTGATGGTGGTACGGCTTCTAAGAATCAGACATTCGATAAGAACAATGTGAAGGAGACTTCTTTCTTTGATGTCTCTCCAGAGAAAGATTATGTAGGGGTTTACTTTGATTCCGGTAAGGATAAAGGTCCGAAGGAAGAACATTACTTCATAGATAACCTTACACCAGTGTATAAGCAAAAGACCATTCGTATTTATGTGAATACGGAGCAGGTTGGATGGAATGATTATGTGAACATTCACTCTTGGGGTGGCTCGCACGCAGATACACAATGGCCTGGGGATAAGGTTACTGATACGGAAATTATTAATGGGAAGAAATGGTTTTATAAGGATTACACACTCAACAATGATGATGATTATGTGAATTTTGTGTTCAGTAGAGGAACAGTTGCTGATGCTTATCAGAGCCAAACTGTGGACAGAGAATATATAAACAAAACTTCATTCTTTACTATTTCTTCTGTAAAGGAAGGAGACAAATTCAATATACAAAGGGCTGCTTCAAAACCAACACCTACGGGAATCAGTATGGTTCATGAGGACCTTGGGAAGATATCAGCTGATAACGCTTATTACACCCTCTCTGGGCAGCGGCTCAATGGCAAGCCTTCACAGTGTGGAGTTTATATCCATAATGGGAAGAAGATTGTGGTAAAATAAGCAGTATGTTGTGGATAGCATCTTTCTTCATGTGCCTTTAGATGGAGATAAATTTGGTGTTATTGTAAAGATGATTCATAACTGTCAATTCAAAGATGCTCTTTTGCAATGTAAAAGACGCCCTTTTGCATTGTAAAAGATGCCCTTTTGAGGTGTAAAAGGTGCTCTTTTGGAACGCAAAAGGGCACCTTTTGTTTTCGGTTTTGTAACCCGTTGGTACAGCGTGAGTTATGAAAGCGGAAATGAAAGGTTTTCTTTTAATTATCAAGTCTTTTTGTGTTCGGAATTGTAAGATGTTTTTCTTCTTGCGATATTCTTATGTTCAGCTTTCTGCTCGTCTGTTATCAGTTCATTATTCTACTTGCCATTTCAAGCGTGGGAATGGTGGATAAGAGTTGAATGGCTGATAGGTGTTAACTCATAAATATTGTTAATGCAATTCACTTTCTTTTTCATTCCTTTGCACTTTACGCTATTCTTGCATACATTTGCAAGTGAATTTAAGCCTTTCTGTATAGGAAGCATTTAACCCAAGGTCTAATAACTAATAATCTAGTAATGACAGTTAAAAGTCTTTTTATAGCTTTCTTTCTAATGTTTTCTTTATCTTGCTATTCACAAATAAGAGTAGAGAAACAGGCCAATCAATGGCTTACAAATAATTTGGAAAGAATTAATGTTGATTATTTCTCGCAAGGAGGTTCTGGTAATCAAATTTGGGATTTCTCTGAATTGAATATCGGTGATGGGTCTACTGAAAAGTTATCATATAGATTGAGATCAGATAGTGCATTTATAATAAATACTGTCAATGTTCGGTCTTTTATTTTGAAAAAGGATACACTATACCAGGTAGAGACAGAGTCTCCTCTGCATATAATTCATTATATCTTTCCTGTCTGTAGATTGATATATCCCTATGCATATGGCGATTCGGCTACTATACCTTTTTATGGAAAAGGTATCTATTGTAATGATCATATTTATCGTGAAGGCGGACAAACCACTTTATTGGCAGATGCTTACGGCAAAATTATACTGCCTAATAGAGATACTTTACAAAATGTTATTCGTCTTTATACGCTCCGTTCCTATTTTATTTGTATGGATATTGATTCTATTGCACTTGATACGGCACGACTTCACCAAGTTATAGAAGAGCACTATGAATGGTATGCTCGAGGGTATAGATATCCTGTCTTTGAAACTTTTACGAGTACCACTTATGCTGGTATGAAGATGATTGGAACTAAGCAACAGGCTTATTGTTGTTTACCAGACTTTCAAAATCAGTTATTTGATCCTGTTAATAAAGCTATTCATAAGAATGATTCTATAGAACAGATCAAAAAACAAGATATATTCCATTATCAAACCAATGTACAAGGAATGCTGGTACATGTTGATTATAATTTAGATGAAAAAGCTGAGATAACAATACTCATTTCTAATACTATGGGTATTGTATATCGGAGGTTGCACCGCAGCCAAATAGCAAGACAAGGGTATTCTGAGAGCATAGACTGTAACGGACTACGTCGGGGACAGTATATATTGTACATTAATGTAAATGGGAGGATATATAGTAAGACAATAACATTTTAATATTATGGTATCATGAAACAGAGAAATAGATGTTTAATCTTAATTTTACTAATTGTTATTTCCAATAGTGTTAAAGCACAATTAAAATTACCAGGAGAGGCTCCTCCTAAATGGGTAACCAATCTAGATCATTTTGTAGATGTTCCCACGCCTACGGCATCTTCTTTGGGTACTTATGGCGACATTGGAATCTCGTATTTTACAGGTAGGCCTAATATAAGTGTTCCATTATATAATATTAAAGTCAGGGATATTTCCATGCCAATAACCTTAGATTATGATGCCAGTGGAGTTATGCCAAATAGCCTTCCAACATGGGTAGGTCAGAATTGGACGCTCAATGTTGGTGGGGTTATTACGCGTAATAGACATGGGAACTATGATGAGTGGATTGCTCCCCCACAAGTTCAGACAATATGTCCTCCAAAAGTACATAATTACTTTGAGTCTCATTCTAAGTTACCAATTTTAATGAATAAGCCAGAAAATGATTATTCCGACTTGAAAGAAGCCATAAAAATTAGTAGTGAATATGATATGTCTCCAGATGAATTTACCTTTAATTTTATGGGGAAAAGTGGAAAGTTCTTCTTAGATACAAATGGTAATTGGTCTGTGCAAAGTAAAGATAATATAGAAGTAATCTTTGATGTTAATAAATCTTCGAATTTTACTTCCCCTTTTTATCCGAAATACCCAAATGGAGAACTTCAACCTCGAAGCATTGCAGGTTTTATTCTCAGGGATGATAATGGGTATGAATATCAGTTTGGTTATGTACAAAATGCCATAGAGTATAATACTAATTTTTGGTGTATGAGTGTTAGTGAATACAGAGAATGTTGGCATGCTATGAGCTGGTATTTAACTAAAGTCTCTGATAAATATGGGAATGAGTTATTCTCCTTAAAATATAAAAGAGGAGCATACGTTATTCAAGTATTTAATTGCTCATATTCGAATGGTGTGTATGGAAAATACTCTGGAGTCTTAGCAACAGAAGCTATGTATTCATATAATAATAACGACTTTCCTTATAGTATTTCAATAAACTCACCAGTCTATTTACAGAGTATAAAAACCTTGAATGGACTGTTGATAAATCTATCTTCTTGTTGTGTGGAGGATAAAATGGGGACAGAACATCTATATAAGAAACTCTATGATAGATACAATGGGGTAAGTGGGCTTTATCAAGTGCTAGCCCATAATGTTAGTGGATGGGTAGTTGGTGGTGAAGCTCATGATAATCGCCCTTCAAAAAGAGGGTTCTATTATCTTCAGGAAGATGATGATTCTCTTTACAAATTTCGTCATAATCCTCCTAGTTTTTTTAACAAAGGTATATATCGCCCTTCTGGTATTGAAAAAGAAATTAGGGAAGATTTGCTTAGTTATTCTAGGTTAGAAAGGCTTAGTAGTATTGTAATCCAACCAGTAGCTAAAGAGAAGGTTATTAGTAAAATTGCTTTTAGGCTCTGTACAAGTATAGTAAATAAAAGACTATGTCTTGACAGTGTCTTAATCCAAGATAATGAAGGTATTATGCCGCATGGCGTAAAAAATGCGTATAGATTCAAATATAATGAATTTGAAAGGTTGCCGGCAGACTATCTTACTACGGCGGTGGATCACTGGGGTTATTATAATGGGAGACCATATGAAGGGCATCTTAGTAACATAAATACAGTACGAGCCCCAGATTCCGAGTTTACTGCTTTGGGAGTATTAAATAAGATTATTTATCCTACGGGCGGTTGCTCTGTTTTGGACTATGAACCTAATACTTATGGAAAAAGACTTAAATATAATCGACAAGATCTAGAACTTTGTAATGGTATAGGAGGTGGACTTAGAATTAAATCTATAAAAATATATGAGACGGAGGATATGAGACACCTGTTAAGTGAAAGAGATTATTCTTATAATATACCAAGAACATCTGTTTCTAGCGGAGAGTTGTTTGCCTTACCATTTTATAGTTGGAATTATGATATAAAGTGTATATATGGTAAAACGACTTATAGTATAGGGACCTCACGTTCATCTTCTATCGTACCTCTTGCTAATAGTAGTGGTCCGAGTACTGGATATTCCTATGTTACAGAATCTATTAAAGTCTTGGGGAATATAGAAAATCAGACAGAGAAGCATATTTATCATTTCTCAAACCTGTCTACGGAAGGTGCAAAAGACCAACCATTCGTGTTGACTTTCGGATATACAGATAAAATGACACCTAACGATGAGTACTCGGATATGGGGTTTAAACGAGGACTTTTATTAAAAGAAGAAGTCATTAATAATGATGGGAGAAAAGTGCAAGCTACTGCATTTAAATATAGAACAGATGAGGATAATTACCTTAAACAATATTCGTTAACTACAAATCTCCAAGTGGAAAGCTTTCACACGGCGCAGTTTGCACATTACCTCGGTGGTGTCTATAAAATTTATTATCCAAAGTATGATGTCGTGGAACAACGGGATACAATTTTCCCAGAAGATGGGTCATCTCCCATTGTAACCGTAAATGAAATAAACCGTATTGATAAAGTGTATACCACATGGTATCCATACAAGCATGATATGAATATAAGACTTACCGTTGGACAACATACAAAAAGAGCATATTCTTCAGAAGAGTATTTATATCAGTTTGGGGATTTTATGCATTGTAAAGAAGAGGATTCTTTATTATATAAGAAAATGTTTGATATTAAACCATTGAAAGTCGTACATTATAGAGATGGAAAGCTTGAATCTCTTCTTGCCACCAAATATGAAAAACTTTATGGAAAAGAGATAGTTGTACCTTATAGCATTATGCGTACAAATCATGAAGGAAAAATTGATACATTAGTACGTAGCATCAGTTATACTAATACTGGAGTTCCTTATTTTATTCGAGAGCTTGGAAAACCGACTACCTATCTTAAATGGGGGTATAATGATTGCTACTTATTAGTGAAGAGTGATACTTATGTTCCTATAGGTATATCAAATGAAGAGTTTCTTGATTCAGAACAATGTCAAAATAAAATACAACAATATATTACGACTGCTCCTCCTGGGACTGTTGCTTATTCATATAATATTCTTTTGGGAATTACTTCTATCATGCAAGCAAATGGGAATAAAACAACATATAAGTATAATAGTTTTGGAGATTTGCAAGGAATCTTTGATTATAGTGGGAGACTTTTAAAGAAATATCAGTATCATTATCGCAAATAAATATGAATACAAGAATAATATTCTTTATTGTTGGCTTCTTTCCTTTGCTTGTAAAGGGCCAGAGTCTAAATCAGAACTTTATTAGTGAAAGTATACCTTTGGATGAGAACGGGACTAATCTTATTACTAATGTTACCTATTTCGATGGTATTGGTCGAGAAATAGAGAAAGTGACGTCTGCTTCTGGGACAGGTACATCTGTTTATTCAGCTAAGTGTTATGATGGTAGGGGAAAAGTTGTGAAATCCTATCTACCTGTTGGTGCAGATCGATCTTTCCAATTTGAAGATATTGATGCTTTATCTGTACTTTCTGAAGCATTCTATAATAATGATAACACAGCTTTTTCTTCATATCATTACGATTCTTTTGGTAATGTGAATAAAGAAGAACTTCCTGGACAGGCATGGAGGCAGAGAGGTAAAGAGAAGTCAAAGAACTTTGGCAGTAATCTAGATACGGATAGAGTGCTACATTATGAAGCTCCTTTGGGGCAGAGAATATTGAAGGAGCCTAGTAGTACGGAATATACATATTATCCTGCAGGTAGTCTTCAGAAAATGACACAGACAGATGCAGATGGCCATTATGTGACTCAATTTAAAGATTTATTCGGAAATATTATACTTGAGCGTCGTAATATAGGAGATACTTATTATGTTTATAATTCGGTTGGACAGTTGCGTTATATTCTCACTCCCTTATATCAAGAAGAAGGGAATATAGTAAAAAATGCATATGAGTATCAGTATGATGATAGAGGTAATCTGGTAAAGAAAAAATATCCTACGTGGGAGTATAATGACTTTACAATGAGATATTGGTATGATAAGGAAAAACATCTTACTTTTGTACAGGATAATAATCTTGCAGAAAAGAGGAAAATTCGTTTTATGCTATACGATAAGTATGGTCGTTTGGCTATTCAGGGATTATGTTCAAGTTTTAAGTTGAATCCAAATGATAATCCTATTCTTACTTATCATCAGGCACAAGGTGGATTAGCCTCAACAGATTATCTATTAGAAAGTAAATACAGTGATATGCTGAATAATCCAGAGATAGAGATTGTTAATTATTATGATGATTATTCTTTTCAGTATGGCAGTCGGAAATCTGGCTTCTCAAGTATAGAAATGGACTTTTCAATGAAAACCAAAGGATGCTTGACGGGTTGTATAGTCAAAGCTTCTAATGGTGAGTATATATATAAAACAATGAAGTATGATATTAAAGGGAACATTATAGAAGTATATACAAAAGGGTTAAATCAATTTGTCGAAAAGAGTTACAATACTTATACGTTTACGAATCAGTTAAGTTGCTCCCGGATAGATGTTGAGTTGAAGAACAATGATAAGCTCAAAGCCATTTTAAATAACACTTATAATCAGTATAATGATAAACTGTCTACGAGTAATATATCTATTAAGCAGGGACAAACAGAAAGTCCAAATATTGTAGTGAAGTATGAGTATGGTAAGCTCGGTCAGTTAAAGAAGCTCTCTAGGCCTATTTCTGGAAATAATGGGAATATTAGCTATCATTATGATTTGCATGGCTGGATGACTGAAATCTCATCTGGCAGTTTTGTTGAACAGTTATATTATGCAGAGGGACATGGTAAGCCTTGCTATAATGGTAATATTAGTAGCCTACAATGGAGCCGTGGAGAGAATGGACTGAAAAGAGGATATATGTTCTCTTATGACGGTCTAAATCGTTTGAGTAATGCAGTATATGGTGAAAATTCATTATTATCAGAAAATATAGGGAAATTCAGTGAACAGATGACTTATGATAATAATGGAAAAATTATGTCTTTAAAGCGTTGTGGGCAGAAACAAGATGAGAGTTTTGGGTTGATAGACGATTTAACGATGACGTATAATGATTTTATGGTAGACGTCCATGATGATGCAGAACCTATTCTACGTCGTGGATCTATCGATTTTAAAGCTACCAATGCCCGTTATACATATAATAATAGCGGAATGTTAGATAGTGATGATGGGTGTGGTATAGCTATGATAGATTATGATGAAAACAACATGCTAAAGCGTATACAATTTGTAAATGGTAACGTCATAAAGTACGTCTTTACTGCTACGGGGCAGAAATTACGTACTATTCATTATACTGCTGTCCCAAATATTAGTGTTGCGATGGGAGGAAGGCATGAATTAGCAAAAGATGAAATCCTATCGTCGGATTCAATAGATTATCTTTGTGGAGGTAACCTTATTTTGAAAAATGGGCAAATAGATAAGTATCTTTTTGTAGGAGGTTATATTCAAAAGGATATGGAAGCTTATGGTGAACCAATCTATCCTTATGGAAAACCATCTTTAGATTCTGGCTCAAAGAATAATAGATTCCCCAATATCGTATTTCATGAGAATATACCGTATTATCGATTGAGACCTACTTTCAAACCGTATTTCTATACAGCTGATCACCTAGGTAATATTCGCGAGGTGCTTGACGTGGAAGGGAAAGTTGTTCAATTGAATGACTATTATCCTTTTGGGCTGCCTTATAGTGATACTGGTTCCATGAAGGGCACTGATATCCAACCCTATAAATACAATGGTAAGGAATTTCAGACGATGCATGGACTTCACTGGTACGACTATGGTGCCCGTATGTATGACCCCATCATCTGTAGATGGAATGCTGTAGACCCATTGGCAGAGAAGTTTTATAATGTTACTCCGTATAGCTATTGTGGGAATAATCCAGTTAATGCTATTGATCCTGATGGGAGATTTCCTTATAAATGGCAAGCAAAACTTTCAAGGTGGTTCTATAATCTCTTTCATAAAACAAATGCGAGTCCTATATATGAAAATAGAGAAGCACAGAATTCAAGATATCGCTATACTTATAATACATTTAGTCCCTTGAATGAGAAAGAGTTTGTTATTACTTGTAATTATAAATTTGATACTAAATGGACACAAGATATGCAGGATGCTGGTGATGGAGCTGCATTATTAGGATATGGACTGACTCTGACGGGAGCAGGAGCAGAGATTGGGGTACCATTAGCAGGAATCGGAGAAGCTGTTTCTAGCGTAGGCAGTTTAGGAGAATTTCTTCTTGATTTTGCAAATGGTGATTATGGTAATTCACTAAAAGGATTTATCTATAAAGGTGGAGAAAAATTAGTTGGTATAGGGTTAAACAAAGTCCTTCCAGGTTATGGCAAGAAGATTGGTGAAGAGGGATTTGACTTAGGAACTGAAGTGATAAGACAAGGAGTAAATCTGAAGTTATCTGGTGCAGAACGGCTAACAGATAAACTCATCGAAGAAAAAGAGAATATAATAAGTAATCAAAACAAAGATTGAAATGGCAAACTATATTTATGTTTGGGATTCATTATCCCTTGTTGCAGGTGCTATAATAGTATATTGTATAGCCAAGAAAGGAAGACGATCGATAAACCCTTTACGTCTTTTTTCTTTGTGTATTGGATGTCTCATGGTGATATTAGCGGTGATGGCTATGCTCGTTGGTAAATACCATGGTATTAATGCAGTATTGTTTGGTATTGTTTTCTTCATTTTTACATATCGTGACAAGAACAAGCCTTCCCCTGGTTTTACGATTGATTATTCATGGCATCTTGGTGGCTATGAAGCTGGTATTATTGCAATTGTTTACGGATTGGTCAGATTTTTTGAGTGAGTTAATCTTCCATAGTGGAGTAGGAAAATCTCTTCAAAAGTGGTTTTAAATGCTTTAAGTATTCAAAACGAAAAATAATATGGCAAACCTTATCACAATAAATAGATATACACATTATCATGGATACAGTCTTTGGTATTACATGTTCTATAGTTACTCTAAACCCCTAATATAGTTTTGTTTTTAGTTGCTGTCACTCCTGTCATGTCGTATTGCTACTTAACATCCTTGTTATTAGTATGTTATTTAAAGTGTTAAAAGTGACAGCAACATAATTTTAAAATAAGATAGGGGAATTAAAGATAGATAAGGTATAAAACATTCACGTGTCTCTGTTATGTAATTGGTGGGGATATGAGCAATTTATGTAGGGAGGAATTGAGGCGTTTTTTATTGATATTCCTGTCAAGCAGTTAACCTATAAGACTGTATGATACGAAAGAAAGTATGATAATGTCGAGTAGGATGTAATCTTAAAGAATGTAAAAGTTGTAATGTTTACAAGTGATTGTTTTGTTTCTTTCAGAATTTTCTTCTAAATTTGCAAACGTAACATTAAGAAATAATTTATTATGGCAAAGAGAAACGAATTATATAAGTGCTCAGAGAGCGGTAATATTGTAGAAGTTTTAGTAGGTAGTGAGAGTGGTGTAGGTAGCATGCAGTTGCTAAAAGAGAACACTACTGATGCTGCTACAGAGAAACATGTACCAGTTGTAGAGAAGATAGCAGGTGGTTATCGTGTAACAGTAGGTGAGGTAGAGCACCCAATGACCGAGGAACATTCAATTCAGTGGATTGAGTTGATTACGAATAACAATGAGGTTCTTCGTAAATATCTTAACCCATCTGACCGTCCTGTAGCAGAGTTTAAGACAGATGCAACAGAGGTTTATGCACGTGAATATTGTAACTTGCATGGTCTTTGGCGCTCAAAATAAGCGAAAGATATCAAACTGACATATAATAGTGAAGGGTATGCAGACTCCAAAGAGGAGACATGCATACTCTTATTCTTTGTAGAAATCTTGTTGAAAAGTCTATACCATATTTTATTTTATATCATACTTTGGTTATCCTTAAACTTGTGTCTATACCACCGAATACGATGAAATGGGGCTTTTTATATTGTTAATGATTGTTTTATTTATTATATATTTTTCTTTTTAGTGCCATTTGTAAGTAGTTGATTCTTAGGATAATAAAAAAATATAAATCTGTATTTTGTTGTATATTACATTATAAATAGGTTGTAAAGAAGGCTTTTTGTTTATCTTTGCGACCATTAATTTTTATTGTACTAAGCAAGCTTTACCCGATTTTACCGACTTGATAAAATATAACTTAAACTTTAAAATATGGGAAATAAACACTTTACCATTTGCCGCAGTGTGTTAAACCGACATACGCTTAGTGCTGCTTGTCTGTTGGCATGTCTGTTTTCCAATGGTGTTATTACTCCTGCAATGGCAGTACCATCAGCTTTTTCAGTAGACCAGCAGTCTAAGACTTTTAAGGTTACAGGACAGATAACTGATAAGGCTAAGGAGCCATTGATTGGTGTGACAGTTACTGTCGTTGGTTCGAATGGTCCAATACGTACTATCAGTGATATTGATGGTATGTTTTCACTTGATGTACCCGAAGGTAACAAAACCCTTGAGTTCTCTTATGTAGGATATAAGAAACTGAATGTCCCCGTTACGGGTTCTAAGTCCTTGAATGTTATTATGGAAGAGGACACTAAGGACATTGACGAGGTTGTGGTTACGGGTTTCAGTAGTCAGAAGAAAGCATCTATCGTTGGTGCTATTCAGACTATTCAACCCACTGAACTGAAGTTTGGCAATACGCGTACCTTATCTAATAATCTTGCTGGTAAGCTATCGGGTGTCATTGGCATTCAACGTTCAGGTGAACCTGGCTATGACGATTCTAATTTCTGGATTCGTGGTATCAGTACTTTCTCAGGAAATCGTGCACCGTTGGTACTGGTTGATGGTGTAGAACGTGACCTGAACAGTGTTGATGTGTCAGAGATAGAGTCCTTCTCTATATTGAAAGATGCATCAGCAAGTGCCATGTATGGTGTTCGTGGTGCAAACGGTGTAATCGTCATTACGACAAAACATGGAAAGATTGGTGCACCTGCAGTGAGATTTCATGTGGAGCAGTCTATCAATTCACCAACGAAACTACCAAAGTTCTTGGATGCACCAGACTATATGAGTCTGCTTAATAATGTGGCACAACACGATGGTTCTCCCATCCCGTTTACCCAGTTGCAGATAGACCGTACACGTAGCGGGTATGATCCAGACCTCTATCCGAATGTGAATTGGATAGACGCTATTACAAAGGATTATGCTTATTCTTCACGTGCGAACCTTGAGGTTAGTGGTGGATCAGACTTTTTGCGTTATTCCATAGTAGCTTCTTATTTCCGTGAGACGGGTATTTTAGCACAGGATAAATCTCTGATTGTTGATAATGCAACGAACAACCAGCAGTTTAATCTTCGTACCAATATTGATATGGATGTAACTAAGACAACTCTGCTTAGTGTAAGTATCGGAGGTTATCTGAATCGATTTAAGCAGCAGAGTTGTAACACAGACGATGCGTTTACAGAAGCTTTCCAGACCTTACCGTTTGTACATCCAATTCGTTATAGTGATGGAACGATTCCAAAAGTATCGAACCGTGCTAACCCATGGGAAACGGTTACACAGCATGGGTATGACTTCTATACAAGTTCAAAGATTCAAACTCTTTTTGCTGTAGAACAAGACTTGAAAGTTATTACACCTGGATTAAAAGTTAAGGGTCTCTTTAGCTTTGACCGTTGGAATAAGAGTCAGCGTGGACGTAAGGCTAATCCAGGTACAGTCCTCCCTGCTACAGGTAGAGACGTAGAGGGTAATCTGATTCACACCCAAGGTACGGTAGGTGATGAATCTATGAGTAGTTATAAAGGTAGTGATTATGGTAATACACGTGTTTACTTTGAAGCAGATGTGTTATATAAGCATCGTTTCGGTAAACATGACGTTGATGCGCTTTTCCTGTATAATCAGCAAGCTTATGATGATGGTGACATTCAAGACTATCGTAAGCAGGGTATAGCAGGGCGTTTGTCTTATACCTATGATAATCGTTATGTTGCTGAGTTCAATTTTGGTTATAATGGTTCGGAGAATTTTGCCAAAGGAAAGCGCTTTGGCTTCTTCCCATCACTTGCTATAGGATGGTTGATGAGTGAAGAGCCATGGATGCAGAAGTATCATAAGACGTTCAATAAGATAAAGTTTCGTGCCAGTGTTGGAAAGGCTGGAGATGATAATATAGGTGGACGCCGCTTTGCTTACCTGACTACTATGAATACAAATGCAGAAGGTTATGTATGGGGTACGACAGGACAGAGTAGTTATACGGGTATTACAGAGGGTGATATTGGTGTAAGCAACTTGACATGGGAAACAGTGAAGAAATATAATGTGGGCTTTGAGTTGGGGCTTTGGAATATGCTTGATTTCAATCTAGATATCTTCCGTGAGAATCGTTCAAACATCTTCATGAAACGTACTATCATCCCAACACAGAGTGGGTTTATCAATGCACCATGGGCTAACTTTGGTAAGGTTACCAATGGTGGTGTTGATATGAGCCTCAACTTCCATAAGCAGTGGAACAAGGATTGGTTCACTTCTGCTTATGTAAACTTTACCTATGCAAAGAACCGTGTTGATGAGTATGATGAGCCCGAAATAAAGAAAGGGACTTATCGTGCACAGACTGGTCGTTCTCTGAATGAACTACAGGGTCTTACTGCAGAGCGTCTTTTTATGCCAAGTGATTTCAATGCTGATGGTTCTTTGAAATTTGGTATTCCGTCACAAAGTGGGGTGGGAGGTACAGATCTGAAGCCAGGTGATATAAAATATGTAGATATGAATGGGGATGGTGTTATCACAGAAGAAGATGCTGGCTTTATTGGTGGAACAGTTGACCCACGTATTGTGTATGGCTTTGGTGGTGTTATTGCTTATAAGAATATTGATGTGAATTTCTTTTTTCAAGGAGTTGGAGATACCCATCGTATTATAGGTGGTTCACCATATTTTATACCAGCAAGTGGAACAACCGTACAAGGTAATGCTTACAGTGAGAATCTCAGTGATCGTTGGACTGCTGATAATCAAGATCCGTATGCATTCTGGCCAAGGCTTACCTATGGACCTGACCTAAACAACTATCGTGCTTCGACATGGTGGAAGAAGGATATGAGCTTTTTGCGTTGTAAGACGATAGAGGTCGGATATACGCTTAATGCCCAATGGTTAAAGAATTTATACGTAAAGAATCTTCGTGTTTATGTCAGTGGTAATAATCTCTTCTGCCTCTCTGGCTTTAAATTATGGGACCCAGAGCTGGGAACAGGTGATGGCTTGAAGTACCCAATGAATCGTTCAGTACAATTTGGGTTGGATATTAATTTCTAATAAAATTGAAGATGAGAACTTTGAAAATTACAAAATATTTCATGGTTGGCCTGATGGCTGTAACAATGACAACATCTTGCTCTGATTATCTTGATAAGGAGCCTGATACAGAGCTTAATATGGATATTGTGTTTACGAATCGTGACAAGGTCTACTCAATGTTGTCTTATGTTTATAATGTCATCCATACCCCAGATAAGTTTGCCTTGATAAAGGATGGATATGAGGTGTTCGCTGATGATTTGACTCCTTCACGTCGTTGGGAGCAATGGGGGTGGAAACACACAATTCCAAGAATCTTTGGGCAATGGACAATTAATTCTGATTGGGATGGAGATCTTTGGGCAGCTATGCCTAAATATATACGTCATGGTTATATCATAGAACAGAGAATAAAGGCTTTGCCAGATCAAGATCTTCCGCAGAGAGAAGTTGATAACATTAAGAATGAATTAAAGTTTTTGACAGCTTACGGCTGGTGGCAAATGGCTGAAGCTTATGGTGGTATTCCTTTTAAACCTGATTATATAGCTCCGACAGACTTTACGTTATCTGATTTGATGATAGGGCAATCTAAGTTTGATGATATTGTCAACTATTGTGATAAAGAGATGTTGGAGGCTGCAAATGCTTTGCCTGCTACTTATGAGGATCCTGCTAAGTATGGTCGTATAACAAAGATTATGGCACTGACAGTCCGAGCTCGTATGTTGCTCTTTGCAGCTAGCCCGTTAGTTAATGGTAATCCATGGTATAAAGATTATCGTAACAAGTCCGGAGAATTAATATTCAATCCTACATATGATCCACAGAAGTGGGTGAAGGCAGCAGAAGCTTGTAAATTATGTATTGATGAGGCTGAGAAGGCTGGTTATAAACTGTACAAGGAATATAATGATGATGGTTCCATTGACCCATTTATGTCTACTTATAATGTACATCTGAAACGTTGGAGTGAGGGAAATCGTGAAATAACGTTCCCTGTAACGAAGGGAAATGCTTATAAGCAGATTGATGGCTTGCTTAATTGGTGCTCTGTACGTGAAGTTGGTGGTGGTAATGGACTTGGTGTTTATCAAGGACTAGTTGATGCTTTCTTTACTAAAAATGGCTTGCCCATCTCAGATGTGAATTCTAATTACAATGAAGAAGGCTTCTCAAATGCTGTTGATACACGTAATACTAAGTGGGAATATGGTACGGGTAAGCCTGGAGAAGTTACAGCGAAGCATACATATAACATGTATTGTAATCGTGAACCACGTTTCTATAATGCTGTAACCTATAATGGAGCGTGGTTGACTTATGTGAATAGAAAAGTCGATATGTTCTATAATCATAAAGACAATATTCAGTCGAGTTCACCACATGATGCTCCACAGAATGGTTATCTCCTTCGTAAAGCTATCTGTATGACTGATAACATAAAAACCGGTAAGATTACTGATCGCCAAGGTTTCATATACCGTTTAGCATTTACTTATCTTGATTATGCTGAGGCAGAGAATGAAGCTCACGATGATGCCAGTGCACGTACATCTGCCTTGGAGTATCTGAATCTCATTCGTGAACGTGCAGGAGTGCGTAAGTATACTTTTGATAATGTGCCAATACAGGATGATAACTTTATTCATATTGACAATACACAGGCTGCTTTACGTAAGGTTATTCGGGCTGAGAGGCGTGTTGAACTTTGTTTCGAAGACAACCGCTGGTATGATATACGCCGTTGGAAAGAGGCTGAGAACCTTCCAGAGATAACAGGTGATGGTTATGGTATGAATGCATTGGGTAATTCCGAGGATACGTTCTACAAGCGAACTGTTTTCCAACATCGTATTTGGAAACGTCAGTACTATTGGATGCCTGTATATATTGATGAGTATGAGAAGAATCCGAACCTTGTCCAAGGACCATTCTGGGGCGATTAATTAATCTTAGTCTACTCTTTAAAAATAAGTTAGATAATAATGAATACAATAAATAAATTCTTCGGATTGTTGTGTGTCCTACTGGTTTTTACCGCATGTAATGAGGATCCAACCTATTTTACTTTAGAGAATCAGCCTGATGATATGCATCTTCAGGCGTCAGTAACAGAGCTGACACTTAGTAAGGCACAAGAGGATGAGTCTGCTGTCACTTTCAAATGGAATACAGTAAAAAGTCCTATAGAAAACTATGACTCAATAACCTATGCCTTGCGTTTTTATGCAACTGATTCAAAGAATGAGCACCATAGTGATTTCTTCTCTTTAGGTGGTGCTCATGAAGTATCTTTTACTCATAAAGATCTGAATGCTATTGTTGCCCGTTGGGTACCAGCAGGGACCTCTATTGCTGTAACAGCAGAATTGGTCGGTACGGTAAATAATCAAATAAAGTATATCAAGCCAGAAGTATCAAAAGTAGAGTTCCGTGTGACGGGTTATGAAAAGAATCCTACTTATCTGTATGCTCATATTAAAGATGATGCAACTGGTGCTGAACGAGTTGAACGTATGTCTCAACGTCAGTTAGGTACAGGTATTTATGAAGCTACACTTTCTATGAAACCATGTACCTATTACTTTACTACTTCGACAACTGATGCTTATCCTGCTTATGGTCAAGATACTGGAGAAAAAGTGAAGTATGTAGATAATGGAAATGTACAACCATTTACAAATACTGTGACAGGTAAGCGTACAATTATTGTTGATACGAATGATGATTTTATGGACTGTCGTGTCCTCAATATAGTTCAGTTACCAAATCCAGAGACGATCCGTATCGTTGGAGATGGCTGTTCTATCGGATGGGACCCTGCATCTTCTGAAGGTGTCTTTACAATAGAAAACCCACGTTATCCATACATCTATTCATGGGTCGGTGAATTTAAGGTTGGTGAGATTAAAGTGAATACGGGTACAAGCTGGGGCGATCAGTTCTTTTATGCACCTGAACCTAATGCTGATCCAGCTGTTAATCACCAGTTGAGCATGTTCCGATATGAAAGTGCTGGTGGTGACGTGAAATGGAAAGTGACAACCCCTGGTAGATTTAAGTTCTCGCTCTATTTAGATGCTGATGACTTACACACATCCTTCGAACCTGTTCAGTAATAGAATCTTGAATTAATTAAATATTGAAGAGATGAATAAACTAGTATATGTTATTTTAACTTGTATCTTTACCAGCATCTTCCTTAGCTCATGTGTTAAGGAAGATGGGGCAGGGGTACCTCGTGCAAAGAGTCTATTCCTTGAGCACAGTGAATATAATGTGGACTTAGAGAATGATACGGTAGATGCACTTACCTTACGTTGGATTGATGTGATGAATGCTAAATACAGTGTATATCTTTCTAATGCTTACACCTCGGATGTAGAAGAGGTGAGTGGACAACCAGTAGTAGGAGAATTGAACACTTTATCTTTAAAGGTGCCATACGCATTCTTAAAAGATTATGTAGAAAAGGCTAATTTGCTTTCTGGCAATTATGGTTCTACTGATGCCATTGATATTTTCATTAATCTGACAGGAATTCCAATTGATGCTAGTCAGCCTTCTGCTTTGCTCCCTACTGGTTCAACAATCAAGGCTACAATACATTTCAAGAAATAATTATCCTCTTAGTCTCGAATCAATTAAAAGTAATGAAAAAACGAGTCTTGATATGTGCAATGATTGCATTGCTTTGGTTGCAGAACATCTATGCACAAAATACTTATACGAATCCTGTAATAAGGAAATATCTTGCAGATCCATCCGTCATTAAAGCCAATGACGGATGGTTTTATGTTTATGCAACAGAGAGCGCTGGGCTTGCTATTCCTATCTATAAGTCCCAAAACTTAGTTGATTGGACATTTGTAGGCAGTGCCTTCACTAAAGCGGGACGTCCAACTTTCGTAAAGAATGGGTGGTTATGGGCACCTGATATCAACTACATCAACGGAAAGTATGTACTTTACTATTCCATGTCCGTTTGGGGTGGAGAATGGGAATGTGGAATTGGTGTTGCAACTTCTTCTTCTCCTTCTGGTCCTTTTAAGGATCATGGTAAACTTTTTACTAGCTCTGAGATTGGTGTAAGAAACAGTATTGACCCATGTTTCTTTCAAGATAAGGACGGTAAAAATTATCTTTTTTGGGGCAGCTTTCATGGTATATACGGTGCTGAACTATCTGCAGATGGTCTAAGACTTAAGAAAGAAACAAAGTTCCAAATTAGTCCTATTGAGGGTAAGAATAGAACTCTTGTTGAGGGAACTATGATGGTGAGGCGAGGTGATTACTATTATTTCTTTGCTTCAGCAGGTAGCTGTTGTAATGAACTTAATAGTACTTACCATGTCGTTGTAGCTCGTAGTAAGAATATTAAAGGGCCATATCTGAATAAAGCAGGGCAAAGTATTATGGACCATTTCTCAGATGTAGTTCTTCAGGGTAGTGATAAGGTGAAAGGTCCAGGACATCATTCTGAGTTGATAAAGGATGATAAGGGTAGTTATTGGGTACTTTATCATGGCTATGATGTTATGAACCCCAGTGATGGTAGGCTATTGTTCCTCGATAAAGTAAACTGGGATAAAGATGGTTGGCCATTCTTCACTGGTGGAAAACCTTCTGAAAAGTCTGTAAAACCCACTTTCTCTGCAACAGCAATCAATGATGTTACAGCTTTTAATAAGACCTATACCATAACGAACAGTGGCGAAAATCATTATGAAATCCATGCTCCAGTCCATTCTTCTTTTATTTGGAGTCTGTATAATATCTGTGGAGAGAGGATAAAAAGTGGGCGTTCAACAGAAGTCCAAGAACTCTGGGTTAATGATATAGCTAATGGGATTTATATTGTTAAGGTAAATGGGGTAGCAGGAAAGCTGGAGCAGAAGATAATAAAGGTTGACCGATAAAGAGGGAGTAATCTATGCTTTCTTGTAGGAAATGATGTGGAATTATAGTAACATCAATACTTTATAGGCAATCTTTTTATGGATGTACCTTTATAAATCTTGTCTTTGTCAACCTGATGATAATTATCATCCTCTCTTCCTGTTGATAGGACAAGGAATCTTAATATGAAAAAAGGAATTACTTTCGTAATTCCTTTTTGCGCTCCAGGATGGGCTTGAACCAACGACCCCCTGATTAACAGTCAGGTGCTCTAACCAACTGAGCTACTGAAGCAGTGTTAAGTGCTTATTTCTTGTAAGCGGTTGCAAAGGTACATCCTTTCTTCCAAACTGCCAAATGTTTTGAGAGAAAAAATCATCTAAAACGTAATTTTATCTAATTTTTTCCTTCCAGAAGTAGGTATTCCATTATAATAATGTACTTTTGTCAATCTATAAGTGCATAAATAATAAACAAAAGGAACACGATGAGGAAAATATTCTTGTCATTTACACTCTTCCTCCTAACATTGGGGAGTACTGTAACGGCTCAAAATAATGTAAACAAGGAACATAATTTCGATGTAGCAAAGAATCTTGAGACTTTCTCTGCTATATACAAATACTTAGACTTGATGTATGTTGACACCCTGAATGCCGATGAAGTAGTTGGTAATGGTATTAACTATATGTTGCGTTCACTTGACCCTTACACCGTTTATTACCCAGAGGACAAGGTGAAGGACTTGGATATGATGATTTCTGGTAAGTATGCTGGTATAGGAGCTTTGATTCGTTATAACTTAGTATTGAAGAATGTTGTTATAGACGAGCCATATGAAAATATGCCTGCTGCTGAAGTTGGACTGAAAAAAGGTGATGTTATACTTTCCATAGGTGACTCTTCTATGGTGGGAAAGGATGCCTCTTATGTGAGTAACCACTTACGTGGTGATGCTGGTACTACCTTTATTTTGACCATTCAGCGTCCTTCGACAAACAAGAAGATGAAGTTTAAGATAACACGTCGTGCTATTCAGTTGCCATCTGTTCCTTATTATGGTGTGCAAGAAAATGGTGTTGGTTATATAGATCTTAACTCTTTCACTACAGATTGTTCAAAAGATGTTCGTCGTGCTTTCCTTGAAATGAAGAAGCAGGGCATGAAATCTCTTGTCTTTGACTTGAGGAACAATGGTGGAGGTAGTCTTCAAGAAGCTATCAATATAGTGAATATGTTTGTTCCAAAAGGGCTTACATTGGTGAAGACCAAAGGTAAGTTGGAGCGTGTGAATAAGGAATATAAGACGACCGTAGAACCTATTGATACGGTGATACCTATTGTTGTTCTTGTCAATGGCGAGACTGCAAGTGCAAGTGAAATCACAAGTGGTAGTCTGCAGGACCTTGATCGTGCCGTAATCCTTGGCACTCGTACATATGGAAAGGGACTTGTACAGGTTTCAATGGAGCTTCCTTATAATGGAAGTCTGAAGTTGACCACAAGTAAATATTATATTCCGAGTGGTAGATGTATACAGGCTATCAATTATAAACACTCTAATGGAGGCTATATTGAGCATGTTCCAGATTCTCTCACGCATGTGTTCCATACCGCAGATGGACGTGAGGTTCGTGACGGTGGTGGTATTAAGCCTGATATAGAGGTACAACCTGACTCTCTGCCTAACATTGCTTTCTATCTTGCGTCCACAGGAAGAGATTCTACGGAGGTTATGTGGAATTGGGAACTGAAGTATATTAAGACTCATCCAACGATTGCCCCAGCTAAGGATTTTGTTATTTCTGATGCTGATTATGAAGATTTCAAGCAGGCAGTGTTGAAGAGTGGCTTCAAATATGACCGTGAAAGTAAGAAATTCCTTGAGAGTCTTGAGAAGCTGGCAAAGTTTGAAGGGTATTATGATGATGCTAAACCTGAATTTGAAGCACTGGAGAAGAAGCTGAGCCATAACCTTGCTAAAGATCTTGATTATAATAAACAGACACTGAAGAAGGTGCTGACGAGCGACCTTGTTTCTGCTTATTATTATCAGCGAGGGTCTATTCAGAACAGCCTGCAGTTCGACAAACAATGGAAAAGGGCTGTGGAAGTATTGCAGAATCCAACAGAATATAGAAATATTCTTCAGCCATCATCTTCCAAGAAGGGTACGGAGGCTGCAAAGACAACACTCCGCTAATATTCAGAATAACTACAAAGTGGGTTGATAGTGCTTGCACATAGCGTCTTGGTAGGATATATATACGGTCCTATGTGTGAGTCATTTCTCAACTTTTTACTATTTCTGTGTGCATGAATAAAATCTTATTTGCATTTTATACATTCCTCTTTTCTGTGTTTACGTTGCAGGTTGCAGCAATGGATTGGGATGCAGATAATATCCCAATGGTACATCTGCAAGATGCAAAGCGGTATGTCTGTGACCCAGATGGCATCATGTCACCAGCTATGCGCGACTCTACCGACTCTTATTTAGGACGGTTGGAGAAAGAAGCCGGTATACAAACTGTATTCGTCATCGTATCGCATGTCAAGAATGGTGATGCTTTTCGTGTTGCAGAAGATATTGGAAACAAATACGGTGTCGGTGATAGAAAGACCAGAAGAGGCCTGGTTGTTGTGGTGGCAGTAGATGATAAGAAGTATTTTATTGCACCAGGTAATGGGCTGGAAGGTGACCTGACCGATGTTGATTGTGATGATATAGCACAAGCTTGTATCGTAAGGAATATGCGTGCAGGTGATGTTGATGAGGCTATGTTGTCTACAGCGAAGGCTGTTTATAATAAGTTTAAAACAGGGGAAACTGGTATTGAAGGAGTAAGTGACGATGGACCTCATGATGTTGTCATTGTAATTCTCTTTCTTGTTGTCTTCTTTTGGATTGTTTGGGCGAAGATCAATCATGATGACGATAACCATCGAGGAGGTAACAATGGTCATGGTAGAGACAGATTCGGTGGTGTTCCATTCATCTTTTGGGGCAACCCTGGTGGTACAAGCGGTAGTGGCTTCAGTGGAGGAGGTAGCTTCGGAGGCGGTAGCTTTGGAGGCGGAGGTTCTGGCGGTGGCTGGTAAAGTTAGTTTGGATTAAGGAAATATTATTTTAAAACAAGAAGAAATGAAGAATAAGACACTTTTAATTGTTATAGCAATTGTGGTTGTTGTAGGGCTATGGGCATTCTCCGGCTATAATGGTATGGTAGATAAACAGGAGGAAGCAACAACTGCTCTCAGTAATGTTGAGACGCAATATCAGCGCAGAGCAGACATGATGCCACAGTTAGCAAAGATTGTTAAAGCTTATGCAAAGCATGAAAAAGAGACTTTCGAGGCAGTGACAAAGGCTCGTAATGCTGCTACACAGATACATCTTGATGCTGATAACCTGACGCCTGAGAAGATGAAGCAGTTTGAAGCAGCACAAAGTCAGGTTTCACAAGCCTTATCACGTTTGATAGCTGTTGCCGAAGCTTATCCTGAACTGAAAGCAAGTGAGAACTTCAAGGCGTTACAAGTCCAGGAGGAAGGTACTGAAAACCGTATTAGTGAAGCACGCAGAAAGTATAATGATGCAGTGCAAAACTACAACCAAACCGTCCGTCACTTTCCTAATTCACTGTTAGCGGGTATCTTTGGTTTTGATAAGATGACTAAGTTTGCAGCTGCAGAAGGTGCTGAGAAAGCACCAGATTTGGATATTTAAGGCTTGGGAAAAACACTCCGTCTGCCCTATTTCCAGTTAGTTTAAAGTAAAAACTGATGGTAAGAGTAGGGATAGATGTTCTTCTCAAGTGCCGACATTAAATAGAAAAAGGAACTCAATTCGGTAAGTTTTGAGTTCCTTTTTTTGTCGAATATATTATGATCCCGACTGTCATAGAATAATCCTTACTCTCTATAAAAACCCCAATTATAATTTAAAAAGAAGTTGCTGTCATTTTAACATTTAGGCGAAGTCCATTAATTATCATGCTTTTATGATGCTATAAAGAGTGATAGGAGTGACAGCAACTTTGGAAAACTACTTCTTCTTATGCTATGATAGTATGCGTCGGAATAGGTAAGACTATTAATACAATCTGTCTTATCTCTTACTATTTTTCTTTCCTTTCATGAAATACTATTAGTCCTTCTTTTGATATAGAGCTTGTATAGCAGTATAATAAAAAAAAGAATAATATACACGTATAATAATTGAGCATCATCAGAGAAATATGGAGAAATAACATATGCTGTATTAGATATTATTATTCCTTTCTCAACCTTTGGCTGAGTATAATAAAATTTAAGATTATCAGGTAGGATATCCATTACTAATCGAATGATATAGAAAATTATCCAATATAAAAGACTCTCAATGAAACATATTCTATAATTATTAATCCATATCCTATTCACTTTAGTGAAATATAAGAATAGAAGAAACAAAACATTAAACCAGCCAAGATACCCAAACGTAATTATAGAAAGGATGATAAGTTCATATAGCATATTATCTGGAAATTCTACCCCTTCCCAAGCATACATTAGAACAGTTGTACCTATATATAAAAACATCTGAACAGCCCAAAAAATAAGTATAGATATAGATGATGCTAAAAAAAGAGTCTTTAACTTCTTCATTTTAATTATAAATTAATACAACGTTTCTTCGTTACTTTAGTCAATCTCAGATACTTCCAAGACTATAGATAAAGGAGTTCTTTTAATCTATAGTGGTTTTTGTTCACTTGCAGTGCAGAAACAATAGCTACCGAAAATACTAATAATACCAGCGAACCCTGCCCTTAATACTTTTATTTTCCGATTTGGAAGGGCTACTTGATAAAGAATCGTTGATGTTATTGTATTATAATTAGCTCAACACTATTGATGGATATGTTTCTGCAAAACAATATGCGTAGAATCATTATCAAGTATGACATATCCAAGTCCTATTCCTTGTATATCATCTAATATTTTAACAGCATAACGCCCATTAAGAGGGTTAGATATCGACTCAATAGAGATAGAATCGGGATTTATGCTAGTTACTTCCCATTCTCCCTTTCCGCACTCCTCAAGTTTCCGAAGTTCTTTTACAGAAACACTAGTCTGTAAATACCTCCTATTACTAATAATGGGAGGTAAAGTTATTTTCTGATCTCTTATTTGAATATTATAGTCTAAGAAATAAATGTTATTATATCTGTGAATTAACAGACTATCAAATACAATAAAACAATTACCCTGTAACTGCTTATGTAGCTTTTGGGGGCGGCAATAATATATTGTGAAAAAGGAAAATACAATTAGACCTACCACTATTATTAAAAAACCGAATCTATGAAATCGGTTTGTTTTGCCTGTAATCATACTTATTAATTGATTTTGAAATCATATTTCTTATTTTGTTGTATCATTTGGAACGTAATTGTAGCTAACGTGTGGGGGCTGAATCTGATGGAACATGCAAAGAGAGCATGCAGGATTGAATGATAGGAGTGGTTTGGATATGTAGAATTTGGAAGCAATATTTGAGAGATATTGTTCTCCTCCTGTGACGCTGATCACAGCATTGGAGGAACGAATATCCTACATCACGACCCGACATTCACTGTAAGACTCAATGTCTGCAGACGCTCAGAGTTATGTGTTTTGTCGTAGCTATGCTGGCTATGTTATTCTCTTTTTGAAAAGAATAGATAATCCAAGCATACCACTTTCAAAGGCAAATATACAACTTTATTTTGTAAATGGGTATTTAGGTCATGGAAAACGGGGGAAAGATGAAGGGCGTTGTGTGTGCAGATGTAATCAAGCGAAAATCATCAAAACCCCTAATTAAGTTTTAATTCTAGTTGCTCTCACTTTTAACGTTTAGCGTAATTAGTTTATATACAGATGGTTAAAAGTGAATGAGGAGTGATGGAAATGACAGCAAAATCAGAAATGGTATGTAATCGACTATTGTCCTCGGGTAGGAAAGGGGAACTGATAGTTATAAGATACGGCTGTTTGTGGTAAAACTATCCAGCGCAGGTCCTTGTAAGATTATCCGTTCTTCCATATACCACCGCACCATTACGGACTAATTGGAAATATGCTTACAAGAGATTGAAGTTGTAAGTCCACAAAATCAAAAGAGATGAGAAGTCTTCAAACTTGTATCCCGTTGTTTACCAAAGACTTACGAAAGCCTTTCTAAAAGGTGCCCTTTTGCGTTCCAAAAGAGCACCTTTCACACCTCAAAAGGGCATCTTTTACAATGCAAAAGGGCGTCTTTTACTTTACTAAAGACGACCTGGTATTTTCAATTTATGAATCTTTATTACAACACATCTAATGTCCTTTTTATTTTCATAACAAACGAGTATCGTACCTTCTGCATAGTTGTAAGACCATCATAAAAACGACTGCTTTTCAATTTTCCTGTCACTCCCGTCACTTCTCCCCACATCACAACGCATTGGTAATAACCCGTTTATGCGAAATGTTAAAAGTGACAGCAACTAAAAACAAAAACTAACTAGGGTTCTTAGAGTAGCTATAAACGATGTAATACCAAAGACAGAGTTATAGAATTTATCTGTATTGTTGATGAGTCTGACAAGAATTTAAATGTTGAACTGGGAAAAACTATTTTTATCTTCTTATAATGGGAATGAGAAACGTCACTGGAATCGTAAGGGATGACTTAGGGAGGGTGAAATCATGACCACACTTGTATTTTCTCATTTCGGTACATATATCATCGAGTGCATGAATGAACTACTAAAGGAATAAAGTGAACATCGTATCCCCCACGGCATCGATCAATGTATAACTTTGTCATGGACTCAGGTTAAACTTAACCCGAACTTGCGTATGATATATTTTTTCTCAAAGGAGTTGACTTATAAGTTTTTTTATTATCTTTGTCCTGTATAAACGCTACTTACTATTGTTCTGCACCTAAGAAGGTGGGGAATGATGAAAGAGAGAGGCTTGAAAACGTTGTTTTCTTAGTCGCATAATTCTCTTATAATACTTTGTTCTTTAATTTTAATAGTAATGAAAAAGATTATTTTAAGCTTTTGTTTATTGCTTTCGTGGGCTGGAGTTTTTGCACAGAAACCCATAGAAGGAGATTGGATGGGTAAGCTGAACCTTGGTCCACAATCATTGACTATTGTATTGCATGTGAACTGCAATGCACAAGGAGAGGTTGAATGTATACTCGATAGTCCTGATCAAGGGGCAAAGGGAATAGCGGTAGAAACAGACTACTGCTCGTCTGATTCTATCAGTGTAAGCCTCGCAAGTTTGGCTCTCAGCTATCATGGAAAATTGAAAGGAGACGAGATTGTCGGTACTTTTACCCAGGGGCAACCCTTTCCATTAACCTTGAAACGAGGAGAGGAGAAACTAAATCGTCCGCAGAACCCTGTAGCTCCCTATCCATATAAGACGGAAGAGGTGACGTTTAATAATGTGACAGATAATGCAACACTTGTCGGAACACTCTCATACCCCATTGGTTATAAGAAAGGACAGACCCCTGTTGTATTGATGGTTACTGGGAGTGGGCAGGAGAACAGAGATGAAGAAGTCTTCGATCATAAGCCTTTCCTTGTTATAGCAGACTATCTGGCACGGCATGGTGTAGCCACTTTGCGTTATGATGACCGTGGTTTTGGTAAATCAACAGGCGGAGATGTGGAACATGCAACGACGCTTGATTTTATGCGAGATGCAATGAGTGGTGTTGAATTTCTGCGTAGGTCAAAGCTCTTTGGTAAGGTTGGCGTACTCGGGCATAGTGAAGGAGGCTCTATAGCTTTCATGTTGGGAGCGAAAGGGAAAGTAGATTTCGTTATTAGTATGGCTGGTGTTGGCGTGAAAGGAGACACAGCTTTGACAGCACAAACAAATAAGATACTCGAACTAACAGGGCAATCAATGCGTTTCTCTACGCATCAGTATCGTATGAATGCCATTATAAAGAGGTCACCTTGGTTGAACTTCTTTATTGATTATGACCCATCTGCGGATATTTCAAAGACGCTTTGTCCTGTTATGGCTATTAATGGTAATCGTGATGTTCAGGTGATATCGTCGCTTAATCTGGCGGGGGTAAAGGCTCATCTAAAGCCTAATCCGAAAAACATCATCAAAGAGTATCCATCGCTTAACCATCTATTCCAACATTGTAAGACGGGAAATATTTCGGAGTATAGGATGATTGAAGAAACAATCTCGCCAGAAGTCTTGGAAGATATCGTTCGTTTTATCAAACAATAAATACAGAATTCGCAGTTTATTTAGAATTGATAAGTGGTGATATGTGCTTATATGCAGTTGATTTAGTGGATTTTATATGGGCTGTTCCTATCTTTTAGTTGTCTAAAGAAAGTTTTGCATAGAATTATTTTCATGAAAGGAAGAATTTATTTTCATGAAAAAAAATATTTTTCTTCACGAAAAGAAATATTTTCTTTCATGAAAGAATTTAGAATTCTAAGATTTCTTAGGGGAAGAAAGACCTTGGATATATTTCATCTAAATCGCTTATAAGCAGATAAAAAAGCCGTAAAACATTTGGAATGTGGCGAAAATATTTGTAACTTTGCAAACG
>ERZ772974.446-NODE-446-length-30990-cov-43.059577_pt1 | contig 30990 bp, 20 predicted proteins | sample MGYA00580671_ERZ772974 | MGnify/ENA primary metagenome ERZ772974 (study PRJEB29015, sample SAMEA2738065) | human oral metagenome | biome: human oral; feature: human-associated habitat; material: saliva | place: China | collected 2218 ... | reverse complement strand
TCGACGCCGAGACGTTTTTGCTATCCCTAACCCACCGCTCCTACGCCTTCGAGAACCCCGGAGTGGAGCACAACGAGCGCCTGGAGTTCCTGGGGGACTCGGTGCTCTCCCTGGCTATCGCTGAGGAGGTGTACCGCCGCTATCCGGAGCTGCCCGAGGGTGAGCTCGTGAAACTGCACCACGTGGTGGTGTCCACCGTGGCGTTGGCGAAGGTGGCACGCGACCTGGATCTGGGCAGGTACATCCTGCTCGGTAAGGGCGAGATTCACACCGGCGGCGCCGACAAGGACTCGATCCTGGCAGACACCATGGAGGCAATCTTCGGACTGACCTACCTGCAGTGCGGTCGCGAGGCGGCCCGCGAGCTGGTTCTGCGCCTGATTGCGCCGCTGCTCGACGACGAGAAGGTACTGAACTCCGGCCGCGACTGGAAGACCGACCTGCTGAACCTCGCCACCGCCCGCGGTTGGGGAGACGTCAGCTATGAAGTCACCGGCGAAGGCCCCGACCACGCGCGCGTGTACACCGCGGTTGCAATCGTGGCGAACCAGAAGACGGGCACCGGCGTGGGCCCGAGCAAGAAGGAAGCGGAGCGCCTGGCCGCCGAGCAGGCTTACCGCATGCTGGTCTAGGCCCGCAGCCTCACCCGCGGACCGTTGAAGGGAGAGAACCGTGCCCGAACTGCCCGAGGTAGAAACCGTCCGCGCAGGTCTAGCCGAGCACTCGGTGGGCCGCCCCGTACGGGCGGTGCGCGTGGTCGATGCCCGTTCGCTGCGCAGGCACCTGCCCGGTCCCGCCCACTTTGAGGCGGCACTCACCGGCAGGGCGCTGCGCGCAGCCTACCGCCGCGGCAAGTACCTGTGGCTGACCCTGAGCGAGCCGGACGGCACGCTCGCCGATGAGGCGCTCGTGGTGCACCTGGGCATGAGCGGCCAGCTGCTCGTGCGCGATGAGCCGGGCGGCGATGTGGACAGCGAATTGGGCAGCGATTCGGGTAATGATTCGGAGGCTCGCGCGGCCTTGGATGAGCAGCCGCGGCACCTGCGCGTGGCCCTGGAACTGGGACCTGTCGGAACTGCCTCCAGTGAGGCGGGTACCGGGCAGCGTCTGCTCTTCGTGGACCAGCGCATCTTTGGCGGCATGTTCCTCAGCCCGCTCGTGCCGGATATCCCCGCGGCGGTTGCGGGCGAAATGGCACCCGAAGAGGGTACCAATCCCGGCGCCGATTCCAACGCCGTGCCCGAGCATTTCCTCGTGCCGCAGGCGGTCAAGCACATTGCCCGCGATCCGCTGGACGAGTTCTTCGACCCCGCGGCGGTGCGCCGAAAGTTCCTGCGCACCTCCAGCGGCATCAAGAAGGTTCTGCTGGACCAGTCCGTGATCTCCGGGGTGGGCAACATCTACGCCGACGAGGCGCTGTGGCGTGCGCGGTTGCACTACGCGAAGCCCGCGCGCACCCTGAGCGCCGCGCAGACCCGCGACCTGCTGGATGCGGTCACCCAGGTGCTCTGCGAGTCCCTGGCTGCTGGCGGCACAAGCTTCGACGCCCTGTACGTGAACGTGCTGGGCGAGTCGGGGTACTTCGAGCGCTCGCTGAACGCCTACGGTCGTGCCGGGGAGCCCTGCCACCGTTGCGCGGAGGCGGGCCGCACCTCCCTGATCGTGCGCGAGCCGTTCCAGAACCGCTCCTCCTATCGTTGCCCGCACTGCCAGCGGGCGCCGCGTTCTCGCTAACCCCACACGTCCGATAGTTCTTCTGAGACGGACGACATGGAAATGACGAGTACATATACACCAAAATATTAATTGGTGTGCGCTAAATATAAACGGACGGCTGGCAGAGCATACCGCCCAGATTATCTAATATTTTTGAACTTCAGCGCCGAAAGGATGTGAAAACCATGCGCTCTGTTTTTGATGTCTCACTCGACATCCTAAAGGTCTCTGGCCAGGAGAGCCTGCCGACGCTCACCCTGCAGAAGCTGGTCTTCTACACCTACGGGTGGTACGCTCACCTGACCGGTTCACGGCTCTTCGAACAGTCTTTTTACGCGATGCACAAGGGGCCCGTGGTGGGTGAGTTGCTGACCGCTCACGCTCGTCGGCTCGATGTTGACCGCGATGTCTTAGAGCTGGGTCGGGAACTTTTGGAGGACGAGCCTCAGCCTGAAGATCCCTACTACATTCAGATTATTGAAGCCGTTTGGGGGTACTACGGTAAATTTTCGCGTTGGGAGCTGGTTGATATGACCCATGAAGAGCAGGTCTGGCGGGATGCTTGGGACTCACGCCGCGAAGGCTCCCGACGCGCCCCTCTGGATGCAATGGATATTATTGATTACTTTGCCTTGAAGCGCGATATTCCTGAAGCCCTGCGTGCCCAGCTACCCGATCCCCTCGTCGAACGTCTTACCGAGAGTGAATGGGCACATCTAGAGGCCGTTCCTGTCGTCGCTCACACCCCCTTCCTTGAGCGTCTCATGGCGCGAGTTAACTAACGACGAGCGTCATGAACTACTCCGTTAGAAAGCTTGACGAGGAACACTACCTGGAATTTTTGAGACTACCACGAGCTCGGGAGAAGGCACCGAATTAGGCGACTGGTTGCAAACCAAAGCTCGGGAGTACCAGAAACTCCACAGGAGCGTCGTGTGGATCATGGGGACGCAGATGATCCGGAGGACGTGATTGGATACTTTACGCTAAGTGGTTACCAGATTACAGGTGGGTCCCTCACGAAGCGTCTGCGCTCCGGCATTGGACTGAGCCAGACCCATCCCGCGCACCTTTTAGGAAAATTCGCCCTACGTACTGATGACCAAGGCAAAGGCATGGGGGAATTACTCATGCTGGAGGTCTTCCGTAAATATCGTGATGTGGTTGGTATTTCTGGAAGCCGCTTCCTTTGCTTACACGTGCGGAATAAGGAACTCGAAAAGTACTACGACGAGCGCTATGGATTCAGCACGGTAAGTGATGGAGACGGGTACCCGAAACTCATGGTGATAAGCACCGGGGCGGTGTTGGACCTACTTCATATAGTTGAAGAAAGTGGTAAAGAAAACCACCCGAGTTAACCAATGCTAGCCGCGGCTGTGCTTGTTCCCGCTGTACCTGTCGCCGTAGAACAAGCCCAGACGCTCGTAGCCCTCCTCAATCGACACGGAGGGCTCCCACTGCAGCAGCTCGCGGGTTCGGCGCTGATCGAACCAGTGCGCAGTCGACAGCTGCTCGGCGAGGAACTCCGTCATGGGCGGCTCATCGCCGGCGGTCACGTTCTTCGGCAGACGCTCCCACACGCGCTCAATCACGCGCCCGGCCAGGGCCGCAACCTTCGCGGGCACCGAGACACGCGGGGCGGGAACGCCGACCGCCTCGCAGAAACCACCGAGTAGTTCAGCGATAGTGCGCGGCTGACCGTTCGTGACCACCAGCGCCCGGCCCGCAAAGGCGTCGAGGCGCTGATAGCCGCGCACCAGCGCATCCGCGGCGTTATCAATGTAGAGTGTGTCAATCAGGCCCGTACCGCCCGAAAGCAACGGCAGGCGACCCGCGGCGGAACGCTCCAGAATACGCTCGACCAGCTGGGTATCGCCCGGACCCCACATCAGGTGCGGGCGCAGCGCGCCGGTGTGCATGACCCCACCGCCGGGCAGGGGAGTGCCGTTCGCCTCCAGAACCAGCAGCTCGGCGGCCGCCTTGGAGCGAGCGTAGTTGCCGCGCGCGTGCTCCGGGGACGCCTCGCCGGCGCCGTCACCCACGATGGAAGAGCCCGCGTGGGCTACCGAGGGCGAGGAGATGTACAGGAAGGTGCGCACCGAATGGTTCACCGCGGCCTGCAGCATGACGCGGGTTCCGCCAATATTGATGCGCTCATAGTCGGCCCACTCGCCGCTGACCGAAACCTTCGCGGCCGCGTGCACCACGCCGTCCACGCCGGTCATGGCCTCGTCGACGACCTTTTCGTTCGTGATGTCGCCGCGCACCTGCTCAAAGCGGGGGCGAATCGAATCGGGTAGCAGGGCCGCGATGCCCGAGTCGCCGCGCTGCAGAACGCGCACATCGTAACCGACGCGCAGCAGCTCCAGCACGCTCTCACGACCCAGCAGGCCCGACGCGCCCGTGAAGAGGATGCGCTCGCCAATACGCGGTGCGAAGTCCGACTCCTCAATCGGGCGTAGCGAACGCGGCGCGGGGTCGCTGTAGCGGGCGGCCAGGGGGCGCGCCGACTTACGGAAACGAGCCGTGGGGGAGGCCGCCGTGTGCGCGGTCGACAGGCGGGGCGCAGATAGATGGGACGCAGCCTCGCGAGAAGAGGACCCACGAGAAGAACGAGGGGACATCATGCTCCTTAGAAAGTAAAGACCCGGCGGATTTACGCCCCGGCGAGGACCTTTGCCGCCCACTCGCCCAGGGCGGGGCGGTCAATCTTCGAATTGTGGCGAATATCGGTCGGATGCTCGTGCACCACCAGCACGGCGGCCACCTCCACGCCGGTATCCTCGGCGACCTTTCGGCGCACCAGCTGGGAGAGCTCGAAGGGTGCCACGCCCTCCGCAATGGGGAAGCGGCCCACGCCGGGAACGCGGTCGAGTAGGGCGCGCTTGAACGCGGAGGCCGACTGACGCGCCTCCAGTACGGCGGTGTTCGCGGAAGCCTCGACGACCAGCACGGGGGCGGCGGTTCCGGCGGGGCCCACCGCGACCAGGGCGGCGCGGCGCACCTCCGGCAGCGACTCGGCGGACTGCTCGGCGGCCACCGGGGTCAGCACGCCCTGAGAGGTCAGCAGCACGTGGGCGAGGCGGCCCTCAACCCACAGGCGACCCGAAGCGTCCAGGTGGCCGACATCACCGGTATGATGCCAGCCCGGGGTGCTAATGGACTGCTCCTCGGTCACCCACAGGGTGTCGTAGCGGTCCTTCACGTGCGGTGCCGAGACCAGAATCTCGCCGGTCACGCCGGGCTCGTGGGTCATCTCATCCGCGACCGAACCGTCCTGCAACAGCGGTGCAATAGCCACCGCCGCACCGTACACCGCGAAACCAACGCACACGCCGTCACGGGCGAACGGGTCAAGCACCTCACCGGCGGCGTTCGGGGTGCCCTCGGCAATCGCCTGGCGAATCATCTCGAAAGACACATCGGTCACCGGCAGACCCTCGGTCATGCCGTACGGGGTGTGCAGGGAAGCGTTCGGCACCAGGGCGGACAGCGCCTCCAGCAGGGGCACGGGAATCGGCGCGCCAGCGCTGAGCACCGTCTGAACCTTCGCCAGGGCCGCGCGCTGCTCAGCGCTCAGCCCGTCGGCGGTCGCCACCACGTTCACCAGGGCGGCGGGGGAGGCGAACACGACCGAAGCGTCGATGGCCGCCGCGGCCGAGGCCAGGGCAGAGGCCGTCAGGGTCTTCGGGCGGGTCACATCCATGGTCGGGGTCACGCTGGTCGCGCCCAGGGCCGGACCCAGCAGCGCGAAGGGCGCGAAGCCGGCCACCAGGCCGCTACCGGGCGTAAAACCGTAGGTGTTCGCGATGGCATCGCGCATACCCGCCAGCTGCCGCTGCGTGTACACCACGCCCTTGGCCGGGCCGGTCGAACCGGAGGTGTACAGCACCGCCGCGTCAGCATCCGGAACGGGGGAGGGGAACTCCACCACGGTCGGGGTGGGGATAGGCTCACCGAGTCGTCCCTCGGCGGAGGCAGCGAACACGGAACCGGCAACGCCCAGCAGCTTCTCCTGCGCGGCGCCCAGCGGCTCCACCGAGATGCGCTTGCCCGGCCAGAGCAGGGTGCGGGCGGCGGTCAACGCGGCGGGAATACCGATCAGGAAGCTCGGGTTGGCGCCCTTCAGCGCGCGGGTCAGGCCCGCCAGGCCCAGGCCGGTGTCGGCCACGACGATGACCGCGCCGAGCTTCAGGCAGGCGTAGATGAGGGTAGTCAGGCGTGCACCGGGCGGCACCATGAGGTTCACGCGGTCGCCCGGGCGCACGCCCAGGGCGTGAAGGCGGGCCGCGGCGGCGTTGACCTGGCGGTTTAGCCCGGCCCAGGTGAGGGTCACGCTCACTGTGGTGCCATCGCCCTTGGGGTCCATATCGACCACGGCCACGGAGGTGTCGTCGGCGCGCTCGGTGAGGGCCGCGAGCATGGGGCGGAATGCCTCGGGAACAGTGCCCTCAGCAACGGTACCCTTGCCGGCGGCTCCCGCCGAGGTTTCGGCGTCCAGGCCGTGGCGGCGCGCGCGTGCGGCGCGGTGTTCGGCCTCAGCGTTGTGCGGGGGTACCAGGGAACCATCCTCGCCGCGGGTTCCGAAGGTCTGTGCGAGCCAGGACATAATCGGCGCGGCGATATCGTAATCCTCAATGACCAGGTGCGAAGCCTTCTCGTAGCGGTGCACCTTAGCCTGCGGCGTGCGCTCCATCAGGTCGAACAGGTAGCGGCGCTGGAACACCGGATCCTTCGTGCCCCACTGGAAGAACGCGGGCACATCCAGGTCGCGAATCTGCTCGGCAATGCGCTGCATGGGCGCGTACGAGGGCACGTCGGTGCCGGTCGGAATATCGCCCACGAAGTTGCGCACGCCCTCGCGCCAGGCCGGGTGGGCGTAGGGGGCGCGGTAGGTGCGGTAAATCGCCTCGTTCAGCGGGCTCGGGTACAGGCGCTTGGGCTGCTTACCCTTCGGCTGCGGCAGGGGGCCGCCCGCGGGGCCGGCGCCGGGGGTTCCGGGCTCGGGCAGGCGGCCCTCATTCTGAGCCAGGCCCAGGGTCACATCAATAAACGCGGTGGAATCACGGGTGCCCAGCTCGTGCACGCCCAACGCTAGGCGCAGGGCGGCGGGGATATTCTCAATGCCGTCGTGGTACACCGCGGTGTTCGTCAGCATCACCCCCGAGAGAAGGTCGCGGTGCTCCAGGGCCCAGCCGAAGGAAATAAGGCCGCCCCAATCGTGGGCGAGGGTCACGACCGGCTGATCGGTCTGATCCAGGCCCAGGGCCTTCGTAAAGTCGCCCAGGTCGGCGATGCGGTCCTCCAGGCTGCGGCGCTCGCCCTCCAGGTCCAGGTGGGTGCGCTCCGAGAAGCCCATATCAATCTGGTCGACAGCCACCACGCGCCAGGGGGCGCGCTCGTTCACGCCCGCATCCAGCACGGTGCGCCACAGGTACGACCAGGTCGGGTTGCCGTGCACGCACAGAATCGTGCCGATGGGCTCCAGGCCGCGTTCGGCGAGCACCGGTAGGTTGTCCAGGTAGTGCCAGCGGCGCGCGTCCGCCTGCTTTGCCCGCCGCTCAATGGGGGCGGTGGTGGGCACCTCCAGCCGGTGGGAGTAGCGCGGGTCCACGCCCGCCCACTCCTCCGGGCTGTAGGGAGGCTGGGTCTTGGGGAAGTTCAGGTGACGCATACTGGGGGTCCTTCCGGCCGAGGGCTTCGGCGGTTAGCGGAATCGGTGAGGGGATGCCGGGTTGGGGGCGGCGAACGGGCTGAAGAGCCCGCGGGGGTGAGTCGCTACCACTGAATCTCGAGCAGGGCGGTGTTCAGGCCCGAACCCACGCCCATGCACAGAATACGGTCGCCCTCCCTATAGGTGGGGGCGCACTCGGCCAGGGTCATCGGCAGCGCCGCGGCGGCCACGTTGCCCCACTTCGGGAAGGTCAGGGGGATACGGTCGCGCTCGATGCCGACCGCCTCGATAATGGCGTTCGTGTGGGCGTTCGAAATCTGGTGGGTCACGTAGGAGGTCATGTCGTTCCACTCCCAGCCGTCCTCGTGCGCCTGCTCCCAGGCCTGCGCTACGAGCTCCAGGCCGTGCCTGAGCAGGCCCTCGGCGTCGGTGTTCATGCCCTGATCGGCCTCGCCGCCGATGCACAGGTTGCGGTGCTCGGTGCCCGCGCGGGACACCGAACCGATGATGCGGTGACCCTCCGGATGACGGTCCGCGCGACCAATCACGGCCGCCGCCGCACCCGAACCGAGGGTCAGGGTCGCGAACTGCGCCAGCACGTCCTCGCGGGTCGAATCGGGGTTGTTCAGGATGCGCACCGCGGTACGGTGCCACGGGGAGGGATCCTCACCAGCGACAATCAGGGCGTAGTCGATAGCGCCCGCATCAATCATGGTGGAGGCGACAGTCATTGCGTTCACAAAGCCCAGGCATGCGTTCGTAATATCGAAGTTTAGGGCGTGACGCGGCAGGTCCAGGCGGTCGTGCACACCCACCGATACGGCGGGCTCGAAGTTATCGCGCGTGACCGAGGCGTTGATGAGCAGGCCGATCTGGGAGCGGTCAATACCCGCCTGTTCGATAGCCTTTTCTGCGGCGGCGACCACGCCGTCCTCGAAAGTCTGCCCCTCGGCCCAGCCGCGGCGGGTGCTAATGCCGGCAAGGCGCTCAAGCAGGCCCTTGGGCATCTTCAGGCGCTTGTAGGTATCGGCCAGCTGTTCGTCAAAATAGTCGCTCGTGACAATCTCGGGCGGTAGCTCGTGGGCGATGGAGAGCAGCGCAGCGTTGGAATGACGAATGTCGGAGTTTGTGCCGACCTTATCGGCGGGTTCATTCAACATGTGGGCCTTTGAGGTAGAAGTCAGTGGGCGCATACGCAAAAGCGGGGAGGCGTGCTGCTTCCCCGCAGATGTCATATGCTTCTTTCCAATGTACCGCATGGCGCGGAGGAGACCCCCACTTATTTCTCGTTCTGGACGGCCCCGTTCACCGCACGCGTAAGCCCCGGGCGGACCCCGCACCGCGTACACTAGAGGGATGCCGCCCACACACCCGAAAGGCCCGACCTGCAGGTTCGAGCCGATGGGCTTCGCCGCGGCGGCGTTCCAAATCCGGCACCTTCTTCTGCAGAAAGGCCCCTTGTGCACCTGATGTCGCTGACCCTGCGCGGGTTCAAGTCTTTCGCCTCGGCCACGACCTTCGAGTTCGCCCCCGGCGTTAACGCCGTGGTGGGCCCGAACGGCTCCGGCAAATCCAACGTGCTGGATGCGCTCGCCTGGGTCATGGGCGAGCAGGGCGCCAAGAGCCTGCGCGGCGGCAGCATGAAGGACGTCATCTTTGCCGGCTCGGGCGACGGCGTGCAGCGCGCGCCCCTGGGCCGCGCCAAGGTGACGCTGACCTTCGATAATTCGGACGGCACCCTCAGTATTCCCGCTGATCGGGTGCAGATTTCGCGCACCATGTTCCGTTCGGGCGGCAGCGAGTACGAGATTAACGGTTCCCCGGCGCGCCTGAGCGATATCCAGGACCTGCTGTCGGAGGCCGGCCTGGGTCAGGACATGCACGTGCTCGTGGGCCAGGGCCAGCTGGATGCGGTCCTGCACGCAACCTCGCAGCAGCGCCGCGACATGATTGAGCAGGCGGCCGGAGTGGTGAAGTACCGCCGCCGCCAGGAGAAGACCAGCCGCAAGCTGGAGTCGGTGGCCTCTAACCTGACGCGCCTGAGCGACCTGGCGAACGAGCTGGATTCGCAGCTTCAGCCGCTGAGCGACCAGGCCGAGTCCGCCGCGACCGCGCGGCAGCTGCAGGGGCGCATCCGCCAGCTGGAGTCGGTGCTTTTGGCCCGTCAGCTGGGTGTTCTGCAGGCTGAGCAGGCGCAGGCTCTCGCCTCCGAGGCGGAAGGCACCCGCCGCGCCGAGGGCCTGAGCGGGCAGCTGCGGGCGGCCCGCGAGGCGGCCGAGGCGCATCGCGAGGGGCAGCTTCGGCTCACCGCAGAGGTGACGGCGGCCCAGGCCGCGGTGTCTTCCCTGCGCGAGTCTGCGGCGCGCACCCGCTCGGTGCAGTCCATCGCGGCCGAGCGCGTGCGCACCTACCGCGTGGAGCTGACGGAGGCGACCGCCGCCGCCCGCGCCGGATACGAGCGCGCCCTGGAGGCGCTGGAGGAGCGCCGCGAGGAGTCCGAGCGCGCCACCGAGCAGTACGCCGGCTTTGAGGAGCGCTACGCGGAGGCCCTCGCCCGGGTGGAGCATGCCGCCGAGGCCGTGGAGCGTTGCGAGCGGAGCACCGGGGAGGCAGCGCACCGCCGGGCCCGCGCGCAGGAACAGCTGGATGCGGCCCGCGCCGAGGCCGTGGAGGCGACCCGCGCCTACGCGGCGGCCTCCGAGCGTGCCGCGACCCTGCGTGAGGCGCTGGGGCAGAGCCTGGGGGAGGACCCTGCCGCGGGGACCGTGACCGAGGCCCCCGCGGCCGGGGATCCTGCGAAGGATTCCGCCGCTTCGGGCGAGGACGAGTTCGATCCCGAAACTGGCGAGCTGCTGGAGCACGCCGAACCGGCCGATTCCGGGGCGCCCGCCGCGGGTGCCCTGCGCGTGCTCAACGCCGTGCAGATTGACCCCGAGTACGCTCGTGCAGCGGCCTGCGCCCTGAGCGCCCTGGCCACGGCCGCACTTACCGAGTCCTCCGCTGGCCCCGACCGTTCCCACCTGCGCGGGGAGGCCCCCTCGCACGAGCGAGTCCCCGCCGCTTCGCTTCCCGAGCCTCACGCGGAGCGCCTGGCCGAGCTGGGCGTGCGCGCGGCCCTCGAGGTCGTCGAGCCCCTGAGCGAGGAGGCCGCCGCGCTGAGTGGCATCGACGGGGAGACCCTGCGGGTTGTGGTTGCCGCCCTGCGTGAGCGCCTGGCCGGGACCCTCTTCGCCCCGAGCCCCGAGGCGGCCGAGGCTGCCCTGCGCCTGCTGACCGCCGAGTACCCCGAAACCCCCGAAGACTCCAACGACTCCGAAAACCTCGAAAGCTCCGAGAGTGACACCTCGACCCCCAAGGGAGAAACCGCCGGTCGGGACGTTTTCTGGCGCGTCTTTGACGCGCGCGGAGTCGAGTACACCCGCTACAGCCTGCTCTACCCGGCCGAGGGCGTGAGCGCCCTGGAGCTGGCCGCGGCCCACCGGGAGGCCGAGCGCGCAGTGGCCCTCACTCGCGCCTCCCTGGACGATGCCGAGGCCGCCGTGGCCCGCGCCCGCGCCGCATCGGAATCCGCGGTCGAGGACGAACGCGTGGCCGCTAAGGCCGCCGGCGTGGCCGCCGCCGAGCACGCCCGCGCCCGCGCGGAGGCCGAGTCCCTGAAGGACTCCGCGCTGAACGTTCAGAACGAGCGCGCCCGCCACGTCGAGCGCCTGGCCGCCGCCGAGCGTGCCGTGAGCGAGGCGGAGTCCGCCTACCGCGCCGCCCGTACCCGCGAGGACGAGTACCTGGCCGGCACGGGGGAGCAGGCCCCCGCCGCCACGGTGGAGCGCCGCGCCCGCCGACTGCTCGAGGTGCTCTCCGCCGAGGTGACCGAGCGCGAGGGACAGCTGCGCGAGCTGAGCGCTGAGCTGGAGAAGACCCGCGAGAGCGCCCTCGCCGCCGATGAGGAGGTGCGCGACCTGCAGTCGAGCCACGCCGCGGCCCTGACCCTGCTGGCCCGCACCCAGACCGAAGCGGCCCGCGTGCAGGAGCGCCTGCAGGCCCTGGCCGAGCGGGTGCGCCTGCAGACGGGCGTGAGCCTGGAGCAGCTGGGGGAGGACTATTCCGAGCAGCTGCCCGTGGACGTCTCCGAAAATATCGAAAGCTTCGCGGGGGTGCCCAAAAATACCGCAGAAAAGGAAGCGACCGAAAATACCGAAAGCGCCGCAAAGAATGTAGAAAATGCCGACGGCGCGGAAAACCCCGAGGACGAGCCCTCCGAACATATGGTCCCCACCTCCGTCGTGCGCGCCCGCCTGGAGGCGACCCGCACCGAGCTCACCGCCCTGGGCGCCATCAACCCGCTGGCCCTGGAGGAGTACGAGGCCCTCTCTGAGCGCCACGCCTACCTGAACCAGCAGATTGACGACCTGAAGGCGACCCGCCGCGACCTCAACACGGTCATGGACGAGGTGAGCTCCCACATCGCCGAGGTCTTCGCCGCCGCACTGGAGGACATCAACACCCACTACCGCCGCATCTTCGCGACGCTCTTCCCCGGCGGCGAGGGCCACCTGGAGCTTGACGACCCCGCCGACCCGCTGAACGCCGGCGTGGAGATTCACGCCCGCCCGGCCGGCAAGAAGGTCAAGCGACTCTCCCTGCTTTCGGGCGGCGAGCGCTCGCTGGCCTCGCTGGCCCTGCTGATTGCGATTTATATGTCGCGCCCCTCGCCCTTCTACGCCCTCGACGAGGTGGAGGCCGCCCTGGACGACCGCAACCTCTCGCGCCTGCTGCAGGTGCTGGGCGAGCTGGGGGAGCGCTCCCAGCTGATTGTTGTGACGCACCAGAAGCGCACGATGCAGATGGCGCAGACCCTGTACGGGGTGTCGATGCGCGAGGGCGTCTCCGCCGTGCTGTCTCAGGATATGGAAGAGCTGCGCGAATTGCTCTAGGTTTCTTTCGGAATGGACCCGCTTGGGGCTTTATCACGCCCCTCGGCGACATTCGGGCAGGCGCGCCCGGGGTACTATTGAAAATTATGGGTGAACACCCGCCGGCACGCTTTCTTTAAGCATTTCGGATTTTCCCCGCGCATTTCTTAAAACGGCGCGGGAAAACCCGTACACGCCGGCCGGGCTCGCCCCGTTCAGGCCCGATGCGCCGCCCCCGCACCCGCGGACCCGCGAGATTCGCGCATCCGGCATCAACCATCCAGGGAAGGAATAGTGATGAGCGAAAACCTGGCAGATGCTTTCCTCAACGGTAAGTCGTTGAAGAACGCCCCCGGCCCCTACTTTGGTGAGTACGGCGGGCGGTGGATGCCCGAGTCGCTGATTGCCGCCATGGATGAGCTGGAAACCACCTTTAACGAGGCGAAGAACGACCCCGAATTCCTGGCCGAGTTCAAGCGCCTCTCCGCCGAGTACTCGAACCGTCCGTCGCTGCTGACCGAGGTTCCGAAGTTCTCGGAGCACGCCGGTGCCCGCGTCTTCCTCAAGCGTGAGGACCTGAACCACACCGGTAGCCACAAGATCAACAACGTGCTGGGCCAGGCTCTGCTGGCTAAGCGTATGGGTAAGACCCGTCTGATTGCTGAGACCGGTGCAGGTCAGCACGGTGTGGCCACCGCGACCGCTGCGGCCCTGTTCGGCATGGAGTGCGTGGTGTACATGGGTGAGGAAGACACCGAGCGCCAGGCCCTGAACGTTGCCCGCATGCAGCTGCTGGGCGCGAAGGTGATTGCGGTGCAGAACGGCTCCCGCACCCTGAAGGACGCCATTAACGAGGCGCTGCGCGATTGGGTTGCGAACGTCGAGAACACCCACTACCTGCTGGGTACCGCCGCCGGTGCGCACCCGTTCCCGGCGATGGTGCGTTTCTTCCACGACGCCATCGGCACGGAGGCGCGCGAGCAGATTCAGCAGCTAACCGGCCGCCTGCCCGACGGCCTGGCCGCCTGCGTGGGCGGCGGTTCGAACGCGATTGGCCTGTTCCACGCGTTCCTGGACGACCCCTCGGTCGAGATTTACGGCTTTGAGGCCGGCGGCGACGGCGTGGAGACCGGCCGTCACGCGGCGACCATCACCCTGGGCCGCCCGGGCATGCTGCACGGCGCTATGACCTACCTGATGCAGGACGAGGACGGCCAGACCATTGAGTCCCACTCGATTTCTGCTGGCCTGGACTACCCGGGTGTGGGCCCGGAGCACTCGTACCTCTCCGATATTGGCCGCGTGACCTACGAGCCGGTGACCGATACCGAGGCCATGGATGCGCTGAGCCTGCTCTGCCGCACCGAGGGCATCATCCCGGCGATTGAGTCTTCGCACGCCCTGGCCGGCGCACTGCGCGTGTGCCAGCGCTGGGCCGCCGAGGACCCGGAGGCCGCCCGCGAGAAGACCATGATTGTGTGCCTGTCGGGCCGCGGCGATAAGGACATGGAGACCGCTCAGAAGTGGTTCGGCCTGGGTAAGGCCATCCCGTCCTCGACCCTGATGACCGGCAACAAGGAGGCCGCCGCCTCCGCTGAAAAGAACGCCCAGACCGAGAGCGAGGCTAAGTAATGAGCTACCAGGACTTCATTCCCCACGCCACCCCCTACGAGGTGGTGGACGGTACCTTCCCTCCCGCTAACTCCGATTCGCCCCTGGCCGCTCGTCTCGCGCAGTGCGAGGCCGAGGGTCGTGCGGCCCTGATTGGCTACCTGCCGGTGGGTTTCCCCACCCTGGATGAGTCCATTGACGCGGCGATTGCCCTGGGCAACAATGGCGCCGACATCATCGAGCTGGGCGTTCCCTACTCCGACCCTGTGATGGACGGTTCGGTGATTCAGCAGGCGACCGGCCAGGCCCTGGAGAACGGCTTCAAGCTCTCCCAGCTCTTTGAGGCGGTCCGCAGCATTACCGAGGCCACCGACGCGGTGGTTGTGGTCATGACCTATTGGAACCCGGTTCTGGCGTACGGCGTGAAGAATTTTGCGCGTGACCTGGCGGCCGCCGGTGGTGCGGGCATGATTACCCCCGACCTGGTGCCCGATGAGGCATCGGCCTGGTTCGCCGCTTCCGCCGAGTACGGTCTGGATCGTATTTTCCTGGCCGCGCTGTCCTCCTCGCCGGAGCGTCTGGCAACCGTGGCGAAGGCCTCGAGCGGCTTCGTGTACGCGGTGTCGGTCATGGGTGTGACTGGTGCCCGCGCCTCCGTGTCGGAGGCGGCCCGCACCCTGGTGGCGGATATCAAGGCCGCCGGCGCCAAGCGCGCGTGTGTGGGCCTGGGCGTTTCGACCCGCGCTCACGTGGAGGAGATTGGCGCCTACGCGGACGGTGTGATTGTCGGTACCGCGCTGGTGAAGGCCCTGGCCTCCGGCGGCGTGGATGCGGTAGCCCGCCTGACCCGCGAGCTGGCGGGGCGTGAGGCTTAATGTCGGCCCTGCTTTCGGCGGTGGCCCTGCCGGCGCTGTCGATTCCTTCCCCGAGCGTCTCGTACCTGCAGCTGGGCCCGTTCCGTGTGCATTTCTACGCTCTGTGCATCCTGACCGGTATGGCGGTGTGCCTGTGGCTGGGTGCCCGCCGCTGGAAGGCGATGGGCGGCACGGGCGAACGCGTCTTTGACGTGGCGATGTGGGCCATCCCGGCCGGCATCGTGGGTGCCCGCGCCTACCACGTGCTGATTACCGACCCGGGCAGCTACTTCGGTCCGAATGTTGCTGATCCGTGGGCTTTCCTAAAGATTTGGGAGGGCGGCATCGGCATTATGGGTGCCGTGTCGGTGGGTGCGCTGGGTGCCTGGTATGGTTGCCGCCGTTACGGGATTAATTTCCCGGCTTTTGCGGATGCGGTAGCGCCGGGTATTCTGCTGGCCCAGGCCTTTGGCCGCTGGGGCAACTGGTTCAACCAGGAGCTGTTCGGCAAGCCGACGACTCTGCCGTGGGGCCTGGAGATTAGCACCTCGAGCGGTAATTTTCCCTCGCAGTATCCGGCCGGCACGCTGTTTCACCCGACGTTCCTGTACGAGTCGCTGTGGAACCTGTTGGGCGTGGCCCTGCTGCTGTGGCTGGGCCGTAAGGGCGTGCTGAAGCTGGGTCAGACCCTGTGGCTGTACGTGTTCTACTACGGCGTGGGTCGCCTCTTTATCGAGATGTTCCTGCGCATCGATACCTCGGAGATGCTCTGGGGCGTTCGTATTCACGTGTGGACGGCCCTACTGCTGGTGCTGCTGGGTGCCGCGGGCTTTGTGGTGGCCGGTCGTCGCGCGGCGGCTAAGGCTGCCGCGGGCGTTGAGCCCGGCCCCGTGGAGATCGACCCGAAGCGTTCGGGGAAGAAGGCCGATGAGGTCGAGGACTCCGCGAACGCTAAGGACTCGGACGACTCCGACGAGAAGTCGGAGGGCGCCGAAAAGACCGAAAAGGCCGAAAAGACCGAAAAGGCCGGGAAGTCGGAGGACACCGCGTCCAGCTGATGCTCTCGGTAACCGATAATTCATGCTGAAAACCGCCGGATGGGGGAGCACCCCGTCCGGCGGTTTTCTGTCTTTCAGCTCCCGTGCCTGATCCCGTTGTCGGCCCCCTACCTGCGTTCTGCTCTCGTGGAGTTCCCAACTTTGCTTCCACATCGCAGAGAGTTTTCGGCGACTTGTGAAAACAGGGGCCTGAGAAGGCATAATAGAGGAACCACGGTAATACGTGCTCGCGTGGGGGCATAGCCTCTGGGAATCGGCCCCTTCCGCGCGGCACGCACCGCGCTCAGAATTATTCACTCAACTACAGGACACATATCGTGAGCTCTTCTTCCGGCGATTCTTCACGCCCAATTTCTCCCTCTTCCCGTTCGGGCCTGACCCGTCGTCGTCTCGTGGCCGGTGCGGCCTGGGCCGCCCCCGCCGTCGCGGCTTCGACCCTGGTTCCCGCTTTTGCCGCCTCCCCCGAGGAAGGCGAATGTACCGGCCCCTACGAGGATTCCACCCTGATTACCGCCGGTGACGGCGTGAAGAAGGTTGCCGTTCTGACCGTGCCCGCGGGTGCCCGACGCATGCGTTTCACCGTGATTGGCGGCGCCGGCGGCACGAACTATGCCGTTGCGGACGCAGGTTCGGGCGCCCTGGTAGAGGGATCCATGCCGGTGCGCGGCGGCCAGGTGATTACCCTGACGGCCGGCTCGGGCGGCATCGGTAACGGTGAGCTGACCCCGGCCGAGGGTGGTGACGGCTACGGCGTGGGTGGCTCCTCGAAGGCTTCCTCCCCGGTCCCTGCGGATGTGGTCGCCGCGATTGAGAGCCTGACCGGCCGCACCGGTGGTGTGATGGGACATGGCGGCATGAACGCCGTGCTTTATTCCTCCTCGGGCGGCGGTTCTTCCGCGATTGAGGTGGACGGCGTGCCGATGATTATCGCCGGCGGTGGCGGCGGCGCGGGAACTCTGGCCACGTACGCGACGGATCTGCCGAGCCCCGCGAAGCCGGGTGCGCTGCAGGCGACGGCTTACTACTCCCTGGATAGCTCCGGTGGCCGCCACCAGTTCAGCACCGGCGGAGGCGCCGGTTCCAGCGACGGCGACGGTTCCCCGGGCTTCGTGGGTTTCACCTCGTACACGGCGCAGTCGGTGCCTCTGCTGAAGGTGAACCCCGGTTCGGGCGCTATGAACGGCATGGGCGGTGGCGGCGGTGAGAAGCTGGACCCGCCGACCTCCGATGGTTCCGTGATCGGCTTCTCGAGTACCTCCACGCAGAAGCTGGTGAGCAGCGCGGCGGCGGGCGAGACCGGCCCGAGCGGTTTCCGCGCGAAGGGCGCGGACGGCGTGGTCAGCTATTCGTACCAGTGGGACCAGACCCCCGCGGGCACCGACGCGTCCCCCTCGAATGCGGGCGCGATGTTTAACGGCTACCAGTCGGTGGTATCCGGAGGCGGCGGTGCCGGTTACGGCGGCGGCGGCTCGGGTGCGGCGCTGAGCGTCTCGGCCCGCGTGGTCTCGCAAAAGTGGAATAACGATCCGGCTCGTTCCCGCTACGCGGTGGGTACGGTGCAGTTGGCTGGCGGCGGCGCCGGTGGCGGAACCTACATGGATACGACCACGTACGTGAGTGATCTGGGCTGGGCCATGAACGCCCCGAGCGCCTCGGGTGAGCGTGGTGCCGGTTCGGTCGAGGTTGCTTTCTGCTTCTAGGCGGCTTCTCAACGGATTCTAGGCGGCGACTGCGAGCTTCTAGAGCTGCTCTGAGCCTGTAGGAATCGTGTAGGTGCGGGTTGACCCCTTTCTTTAGTGTGGTGCGCGCCTCAAACTTAATATTTAAATTTTTTCTGAATGCCTCCCAGGCCGCTGGTTTGGGAGGCATTCTCATCTTCTGTGTCGGTTCGTCATAGAGTCATATCAACCTTTAGCGGTTTTTAGCGGTTTAGCGCATTGGTTGGAATAAATCTTATCGAAAGCTCATCCTCGCTCGCGTGCCGACCCCTAAATCACCCCTCTGTCATATTCGGGGGTAAACCTTTAGATTGGCGGCTCATCATTGTACTGTGGAGATGTAAAGAATATCCGCGCCCACCCCGCTAGGTTGCACAGCACAGATTGCGGCTTGAGCGCGGCAACCGATAACTAAGGAGTTTAGGTTATGTGCAAGGAAACCATGAAGGCTGTTGTTGTTCCCGAGAAGGTTGATGGCTCGGTTGAGGTTCGTGAGGTTCCCGTTCCGGAGGTTGGTCACGGCCAGGCGCTCGTGAAGATTGAGTACTCGGGCGTGTGCCACACTGACCTGCACGTGGCTGCCGGTGATTTCGGTGAGATGCCCGGCCGTATTCTGGGCCACGAGGGCGTTGGTCGTGTCGTCAAGGTCGGCGAGGGTGTTGAGTCCCTGAAGGAAGGCGACCGCGTGTCGGTGGCTTGGTTCTTTGAGGGCTGCGGCCACTGCGAGTACTGCACCTCGGGTCGTGAGACCCTGTGCCGTTCGGTCAAGAACGCCGGCTACACCGTCGACGGCGCCATGAGCGAGTACACCCTGGTGCCCGCTGATTACGCTGTGAAGGTTCCCGAGGGCCTTGACCCGGCGCAGGCTAGCTCCATTACCTGCGCGGGTGTGACCACCTACAAGGCAATCAAGGAGTCGCTGGTCCGCCCGGGTCAGTGGCTGGTTGCCTACGGCGCTGGCGGTCTGGGTAACCTGGCTGTTCAGTACGCTAAGAAGGTTTTCGGCGCCAAGGTTATCGCTGTCGACATCAACGACGACAAGCTGGCTCTGGCTCGTAAGGTCGGTGCTGATCACGTCATCAACGGTCGTGAGGTGCAGGACGTTCCGGCTCGTATTCGCGAGCTGACCGGCGGCGGCGCTCACGCTGCTGTGGTGACCGCTGTGTCGAAGGTTGCGTTCAACCAGGCTATCGAGTCGGTTCGTGCGGGCGGTTCCGTGGTGGCTGTTGGTCTGCCTTCGGAGATGATGGAGCTGTCCATCGTGAAGATCGTTCTGGACGGCATCCGCGTGGTGGGCTCCCTTGTGGGTACCCGTCAGGATTTGGCGGAGGCCTTCCAGTTTGGTGCCGACGGCATCGTGGTTCCCGTCGTGAAGCTGCGCCCCGTGGACGAGGCACCGGCTGTCTTCGAGGAAATGACGGCAGGTAAGATTACCGGCCGCATGGTGCTGGATTTCGCTAGCCTCTAGGAGGTGCGAGCCCGGTGCGTGCGGCGTGAGCCGCGGCTGATCGGGCGATGAAGCGTCTAGGGCGCATCCCGTGTAGCGGGGGAGTAGGGGTACTTTCTCGCGGTGCATACGGCACGGGGTGCGCCCTAGTGTGCGTTGCGCTCCGGGGCCCCGAAACCCGCGGCGAGGGATGCCGTAGGAGAGATTTCGGGATGGAAAAGCTCGGCGTTACCGCTGAGAGTGCGAAACACCTAAACGTAATATATCCATAAAATTATTTTGAAATAATCAAGGATTATCTCAAAAACTCCAGTAAATCACCCGAAAAATATGCACTATTAGACATCCAAAGAATTCAAAATATATTTTTATCAGGTAGACTTTCAATCAACGGTTGAGACGTAATATTTTCCGAAATGATGGGCGAAAAGCCCTCCTTCGACCTATCCTTGAATGAGGGACACGGCGTGTGAAGGAACCGCCCTCCTAGATATCGGTTCCTTCCCCGGAACGCCGCATCCCGGGTGAATTTCAGCATCTTCGTACCGTGCCGTTATTCGCCATGAGTCCTACTTCCGGTCAGGCTGCCCCTCTAGACACCTCCTGGGACTAGGCCTCACAGCGGTTAGTGTGGGCCCCACGGACGTAGTCAAGGGGGATTGCGTTCGCCACACTAATCCGGGGCCCGCCTCGCGAGATGACTCAACTACCTTCTCGGGTACGACATAAACTTACCTGCCGGCACGGGTAACATAGCCGGGTTTCTCTACTCACTCGGTAACCCACCCCGCTCGCGGCAGTGTGTAACCCTTCTGCCCACACTCGGCAGAGGCTTAGCATCCTCGGAGCGGAAACGGCGAGGGGCACCTTCTGTGGCAGAAGGTGCCCCTCGTTCTCTATATCCGTGATGTTTGCTAGGGCGTAGGCCTAGTAGATGCCGCGCTGAGCGGTCCAGCGGATTGTGCCGCGCTCAAAATCCATGTAGTACACGCCGTTCGCGTAGGACTCATTGCCGCGGGCCGCACCGTAACGGGCCGTGTTGCGAGCCCAGTGGTTGTAGATCGCGCCGTTACCGTTAGTCTCGTAGGCGCCGTACGCATCCGACCAGAGCAGCATCTTGCCGGAGGCGAAGCGCACCTGCGCGCCCGTGGAGTTAGCGGTCTCGTCGGTCGCCGGGGCGCCCCAGGTACCGCGGTTCTCCAGGAAACGGTAGTAGAACGCTCCGCCGGTACGTAGAAGGTGGGTGCCGGTCTTCTCGCTCCACACGAAGGTGCGACGGCCGGAGAACTCCTGCTTGGCGATGCCGCCGCCCAGGTTCTCCTCATCGGTGGTGGGCGCACCCTGGGCGCCGGAATTGCGCCAGGCCCAGTAGATGCTGCCGCGCTCGTTGAGCGTATGGGTTCCGGTGCTCTCGGTCCAGTAGGCGCCCTCACCGTTGGCGAAGGAGACCGCCACGGTCTGGAAGCGTCCCCCCTCATCGGTGGTCAGGCCGCGGTAGCGGGCCACGTTAGAACGGAACTTGTGATCGAGGCCGCCGTCGGTCACCACCCAGTGGGCCCCGTTCGCGTTCGTCCAGTAGATGGTCTTGCGGTTGCTGAACTTCTGGGCGTACACGCCGTAGCCCAGGCTATACTCGCCGCCGACCGGGTTGCCGTAGAAGCTTCGGTTACGGTTCCAGGCCACGCCAATGCCGGTGCGAATATCAATCGAACCGGTCGGGGTGACGACCACGTTCGGGTTCTGGGTCGGCTGGTTGTCCTTTGCCCAATTGCGGTGTTCAGCCTTCGGGTTCTTCGCCAGAACCTTCAGGTCCTCGACGCTACCGGGGAAGAAGTTAGAGTCACCCACGAACGGGCCCGAGTCGGTGAACTGCCAGATGTCGTAACCGTTCCAGCCGGCGGGAATACGACCCACGACCGTGGAGTAGCTGGCCAGGTGCAGCGGCAGGGAGCCGAACTCCTGCGAGCCCACGCACTGGGACCACCAGGAGGTTGCGGTGTACACCATGGGCGCGCGACCGGTCAGCGCGCGGTAGGTGTCCACGAAGTCGCGGGTCCAGGCGGTCAACTGCGCCGCGGTCATGTTGTAACAGGTGTTGCCGTAGGCGGGGTAGGGGTTGAACTCGATGTCCAGCAGGCCCGGGAGAGTCTTGCCGTCGTCGGTCCAGCCGCCGCCATTCTGCACGAAGTAGCGGGCCTGGTCGGCACCGGAGGAAGTGCGGGGGTTGGCGAAGTGGTAGGCGCCGCGCACCATGCCAACGGAGGCCGAGCCGCTGTACTGCTGACCGAAGTAGGGGTTGGTGTAGTACGCGCCCTCGGTGGCCTTTACGTAGGCGAATCGGGAACCGGCCGCCCAGGCGCTTGCCCAGTCCACGTTCTGCTGGTGCGAGGAGACGTCCATGCCGAGGGTGCCACCGCTGGGGGTCCAGGCGGAGCGGCCCGGGGCCAGCGCCTGTGCTGAAGAGCTACCCGCGGCGAGCCCACTCAGGGTTGCCGTGGGGGCGGAGGTTGCGCCGGTGCGGGCATTAGCGGTGCCCATGCGTTCGCGCTCGCCGGCACCCATGGCGGGATTATCGCGCTCGACCTGCGAGGGATCCGGGGCGGGTGCGTAGGTGAGGTCCTCGTACGAGGCGTTCGCATCGACGGACTGCACGCTGGCGGTAGCCGCGGGGCTTGCGGAAGCCTCGGGGGTCGCGAAGGCCGCGGGAACTGCGGTCAGAGAGGATGCCAGGAGTGAGAGGGCACCGGCCGATGCCATGAGGGAGCGGGCTGCCGCGGGGCGCCCGGCAGTCTGGAATATCTTCATATTTATGCCTGTGTTTGAGATGACTGTGAATGGTGCGGTACCGGCGCGCGGTGGAACGCGTTGATGCAGGACGAACGGGTCGTTCTGTAGTGGGCGTTCGGGTACGGTCGCCGGTGATGTGAGTGAAACAGCGGCCGCGTTCGGGCGCGACAATCCGTTGAGGGCACAGTGGTCCCTCATGGATTCGTGGTTGGATTTTGCCACCGGAAGAAGATGCACCACTGCAGGAGTGGCTGGCCGGTGATGGGGTGGCAGGCGCCGACGGGCACAGCTAACAGGGTACGGTACGCGCACCGCGAAACGCAATGTTTTCGAGGGGTTTTGGGTGGTTATTTTTTCGTCCGTGCGCATTTTCGGCGTCGTGCGGAGGAGGGGGTACCTCGGGCCGGTGGAGAGGGCATGAAAGAAGGGGTGGGCCGCACACACAAAGACCCACCCCTCGGTTTCCGGGTACTGTTTTTGGCGCGGCCTCGCACCGGTACCCGGAGTTTCATGGTCGATGCAGGAGAGATGAAGTCATCGACCACTCTATGGTGCCAATTGGCACGTTTTGAATCGCGTATCCCTCACCCGAACGCATCCGTCTCAACCGTTGAACGGGATACCCGGTGCGTTCGGGCGGGTGCACACGAAAAGCTATGCGATTCCTCAGAACGGCTACGTTAGCGCAATCCTAGAGGAACTTGGCAATGTCCTCGACCAGAGGCTTGAGGCTCTCGCGGTCGATGTACTCTGCCTTACCGGTCTTGTAGCATTCGAGCATCTGCTTGATGCCCTCGTTGGGGTTCGGGTTCGCCATAAGCCATGCGCGGACCGGGCCCTTCAGGGCGGTCTTGTGAGCCAGCGAAATCTTATCGAAGTCGATGCCGCCACGCAGGTGGTAGACGGGACGACCCTCGGTCAGCTCGGGGGTGTAGCTCTTGGCCACAGCCTTGTCCAGCAGCTTCTTCGAGTACTCGCCGGTGAAGGACACGGTGAAGAACGCGGTGCGGTTCTTCTTCGGGGCGATGACCGGCAGAATCTTCTTGCGAAGGGCCGGGGCGCCGTTGAGGAATCCACCGTAGTCGCTACCGGCAATCACGAAGGCATCAAATGTCTCTGCCTGCTCGGGGGTGACCTTGGAGGCGGGGACAATCTCAACCTCGGGGGCCTGCGGGAGTGCACGCAAGTCTTCTGCCAGCCAGGTGGCGTACTGTTCGGTGTAGCCGTAGGTGGAGCCGAAGATAATCAGCACGCGAGTAGTCATCTGTGTACCTTCCAGATATATTTCGCATTTCAAATACTAATTATTGCTTCCAATATATGCTAGGCGCGCGAAAATGTGAAATCGCCTAGCCTTGGAAGCCTCCTATATTTTCTCATAGGTCCTCACAAGAAGGGACCCTCAGCTCACAAACACGCCCGAAGGTTAATGGGCGTGACTGATTGTTACATTGCTTATCTTCTCGGGGTGGAGAGTGCCTCAAATGCCGTATACCGCGACTTTGCGCGGAAGGGATACCGGGGGTGTGCGTGAGAAGATTTTGGGGTGCGAGGTGAAACACTAATTCCCCGGCAGAAAGACCGAAATAGGCATACCCAAGAGGCTGTAAAACCCCTATAATTGAGAAAGAATCCTACGCCTTCGGCATGTTCCATTTTGTTGGAAAGCGTGGGAATGAGTGGGAAATCAGTAGTGACCTTCCCCGAAAAACCGGCGTTTCCCCTCATGGGGTGCGCGAAACAACACACAAAGGTTAGGTACATGAGGCGCGCAAAAATCGTTGCAACCATCGGTCCGGCAATCGAATCTCCCGAGAAGATCTCCGAGGCAATCAAGGCTGGCCTGAACGTCGCCCGTCTGAACATGAGCCACGGTGACCACGCCGAGCACCAGGCACGCTACAACACCATCCGCGAACAGTCTGCAAAGCTCGGTAAGGACGTTGCTATCCTCGCCGACCTGCAGGGCCCCAAGATTCGCCTCGAGCGCTTCGCAAACGGCAAGGAATACCTTGAGCCCGGCGCAGACTTCACCATCACCTCCGAAGACGTTGAAGGTACCGCAGAAATTTGCGGCACCACCTACAAGGGTCTGCCCGGCGACGTAAAGCTCGGCGACAAGCTCCTGCTCGACGACGGCAAGATTCGCCTCGAGGCTATCGAGGTGACCCCCACCCGCGTGCGCACCCGCGTCATCGTGGGCGGCCCCATCTCCAACAACAAGGGCATCAACCTGCCCGGCGCTGCGGTCTCCCTGCCCGCACTGACCGAGAAGGACGCCAACGACCTGCGCTTCGCCCTGAAGATGGGTGCGGACATCATTGCACTTTCCTTCGTCCGTACCGGTGCAGACGTTGAGCCCGTCCACAAGATCATGGAGGAAGAGGGTATCCGCGTACCCGTCATCGCCAAGATCGAGAAGCCCCAGGCAGTGGACAACCTGCAGGACATCATCGACAAGTTCGACGGCATCATGGTTGCTCGTGGTGACCTCGGTGTTGAGCTGCCCTTCTCCGAGGTTCCCCTCGTTCAGAAGAAGGCTATCGACATGGCACGCCGCTGGGCAAAGCCCGTCATCGTGGCAACCCAGGTGCTCGAGTCCATGACCGACAACCCCGTCCCCACCCGTGCAGAGGTTTCTGACTGCGCTAACGCAATCCTCGACGGTGCAGACGCCGTGATGCTCTCCGGCGAGACCTCGGTCGGTAAGTACCCGATCCTGACCCTGCAGGCTATGGCCGAGATCGTCAAGGACACCGAAAAGGGCGGCCTGTACCGCGTGCCTGAACTGGACCGCAAGCCCCGCACCCGCGGCGGCGCAATCACCCGCGCAGCAGTGAACATTGCCGATCAGCTGGATGCGAAGCTCATCGTGACCTTCACCCAGTCCGGTGACTCCGCACGTCGTCTGGCACGTCTGCGCCCCGAGACCCCGATTGTTGCGTTCACCACCAGCTCGAAGGTTCGCTCCTTCCTGTCCATGCTGTGGGGCGTTGACGCTGAGCAGGTAGATATGATTACCGATCAGGAAGGTCTGTTCCAGTTCGTGGACGAGTACCTGCTCAAGAACGGTCTGGCAGAAGCTGGCGACCTGGTAGTCGTTGCTGCCGGCGCTCCCGCAGGCCGCGCAGGTACCACCAACATGGTTCAGGTACACCGCGTCCACGGTGCTGAGGGCGAGCGCGAAACTCTGCGTCCTTACGAGGAGAACGAGGTCAAGCGCTAAGCCGCTCACCATTCTTTCCGGCGCGTAGCTGAGGGTAATCCTCAGCCTGTACACTCGGTGCATAGAGACCGCCGCCCGGTCGTGAACTATCACGGCTGGGCGGCGGTTTTGTTATGGGGGATTAGGTAGCTTGCGCGGCAACGCTGGGATGCGCGGGTATAGAAAAAGCGGCGGGAAAGCTTCAAACTTTCCCGCCGCTTTTGCGTTGGTGCCCGAGGTGGGACTCGAACCCACACTCCGAAGAACCTGATTTTGAGTCAGGCGCGTCTGCCAATTCCGCCACTCGGGCATATCACGCATTTGTGCGTAACACATTTAGAATTCTAACCCAGGCTGTCTAGAAAATCTAATCTATCAGACGTGTTGGGGGCGCCGAGGCGGGGCGCGGAACATCTACTGAGGGTTTCTGTTGCGCCTCTATGAGGGGGTAAGTCTGGTACCTGCCGCGCATTTGCTGAGGGGTGCGGGAGGGGATGTTGAGCGTAAATCCTGAGCTCAGGGTGAACCGGTGCCACTTATCCACAGGTGGAGGCGGGGGAGAAAGCGTGCATCCTGTATCCTTAAAGACTGACTAACCATCCCCGTTCGCCTTCGCGGCTGGGGGCCACCTCAACGTTAAGAAAGTGATCACGGCTCGTGTTCAATTCTCTCTCCGACCGCTTGACGGCAACTTTTAAAAACCTGCGTGGCAAGGGCCGCCTCTCCGAGGCAGACATTGATGCAACCGTCCGCGAAATCCGCCGCGCCCTGCTCGACGCTGACGTCGCCGTCCCCGTGGTCCGCGAATTTACCGCCCACGTGAAGGAACGTGCTCTCGGTGCGGAAGTTTCCGAGGCACTGAACCCCTCCCAGCAGATCGTCAAGATCGTGAATGAGGAGCTGGTGAGCATCCTCGGCGGTTCGACCCGCCGCATCAACATGGCGAAGAGCGGCCCGACCATCATCATGCTGGCGGGTCTGCAGGGTGCCGGTAAGACCACCTTGGCGGGCAAGCTGGCTCACTGGCTGAAGGGCCAGGGCCACACCCCGATGCTGATTGCATCCGACCTGCAGCGCCCCAATGCGGTGACCCAGCTGAAGGTTGTTGGTGAGCGTGCGGGTGTGCCCGTGTACGCGCCGCACCCCGGTGTGACCAGCGAGTTTGACGTGCCCACCGGCGATCCCGTGCAGGTGGCACGTGACGGTGTGGCTGAGGCTCGCGCTAAGCTGCACGACGTGGTGATTGTCGATACTGCGGGTCGTCTGGGTGTTGACGCTGAGCTCATGCAGCAGGCACGTAACATTCGTGACGCTATTGAGCCGCACGAAGTTCTGTTCGTTATCGATGCGATGATCGGTCAGGACGCCGTGAACACCGCTAACGCCTTCAACGAGGGTGTGGACTTCACCGGTGTGGTCCTGTCTAAGCTTGATGGTGACGCCCGCGGTGGTGCGGCGCTGTCGGTGGCTTCGGTGACCGGCAAGCCGATTATGTTTGCGTCCACCGGTGAGAACGTCACTGACTTTGAACAGTTCCACCCGGACCGTATGGCAAGCCGCATCCTGGATATGGGTGACATCCTAACTCTGATTGAGCAGGCTGAAGCTCAGTGGGATAAGGCTGAAGCCGACCGCATGGCGAAGAAGTTCATCGATCAGGAAGACTTCACTTTTGAGGACTTCCTGGCTCAGATGCAGCAGATTCGTAAGCTTGGTTCCATGAAGAAGCTGCTCATGATGATGCCCGGTGCGGCTCAGATGCGTCAGCAGCTTGAGGCCTTTGACGAGCGCGAGATTGACCGCGTGGAGGCGATTGTTCGCTCCATGACCCCGCACGAGCGTGTGGCTCCGCGCATCATTAACGGTTCTCGCCGTGCCCGTATCGCTAAGGGTGCGGGTGTGACCGTGTCTGAGGTGAACCAGCTGATGGAGCGTTTCGCTCAGGCTCAGAAGATGATGAAGAAGCTTGCTTCGGGCAAGATGCCCGGCATGCCCGGTGGTATGCAGATGCCCGGTATGGCGGCTGCGGCCGGTGGCGCTCGTAAGAACGCGAAGAACAACAAGAAGAAGAAGGCTCGTTCCGGCAACCCGCAGAAGCGTGCGGCGCAGGAGGCGGCAGCAGCTAAGGCGCAGCAGGCTCGCGCCGGTGCTGCGTTCGGTCAGCAGGGTCAGAACCAGGAGATGGATCTGTCCAGCATGAACCTGCCGAAGGGCTTCGAGAAGTTCCTGCAGTAAGAGCAAATATGAGCCCCGTAAGGGGTGGTACGGGTGCGCACGTGGTGACGGGGCGCACCCGTACCGGTATGGTGCCCGGTTTGGGTGCATGAATGGGTGTGAAGGGAAGGTATCAATGGCTCAGAACGAGCAGAATTGGGATCGAGAGAACGCGGATGATCAGCTGAATGAGCAGGTCACGCCGTGGTCTCAGCGCGCCTTCGCTGATGATGCTGTAGAGGACCCTGCCGGTGACTCTGCTGGAGAATCTGCAGGAGAGTCTGTAGTTGAGGAGAGCTCGCTGGGCTTCTCTGATGCTCCCGCAGAGGATATTGAAGACAACCCTTCGGGCAATCTTGAAGACGGCATCGCACACGACTATGCGGACGGCTTCGACAATGAATCGAGCATCCTTCCCGGGTACACCCCCGTCTGGGCGCGTATCGCCCTCGAGTACGGGGAGCACTCCGCCGAACTGGCGGGCGACCTCGTCTACTCCAGCGAGAGCGACGATCCCGCCGTTGACGACGTTGCCGCAACCATTCTGAACCTCATTCGTGAAGCCCGCAGCATGCACGATGAGGTGAATGCGGAAGACCCCGATACGCAGCGCGCCTGGAACGACCGCACGAAGGTTGACCGCCTCGCCGCTGCCCTGGAGAGCGAAGAGTGGACCGTCGATAAGCTCACCGGCATGTGGGACGACGCCCCCGCACCTGCCGGAACCGGCGAATCGGATAGCCCCGAGTACCTGCGCGCCCAGGACGAGGAGCGCACCGCCGAGAAGCATCGCAATGAGCGCATCGAGCAGACCATGGAGCTGGAGGAGAAGATTCAGCGCCGCCGCATCATGGCTCGTTCAACCACCGATGAGGAGCTGATTGCCGCCCTCATTGAGGCGACCGCCGCCTCCCCGGAGCTGATTGCTTACGAGATGGGTGAGCATCAGGTGCAGCTCTACGTGCTATGCGCTGTGGATGATGAGGGTTACATGAACGTGCTGGAGGTCGCTGACGGCCACCTGCACGTGGGTACCCCCGTTGAGGATTACGTGGCGCAGCTGGTGGATCAGCTGCCGGTTACCGGTGCCGCCCTTGAGGGTGAGGCGACCGTGTGGGAGGAGCTGCCCAATGGGCAGGGCGAGCTGGAGTTCCTGGTGGACGGTGACGCCGCCATGCTCGTTGACCTGCCCATTGACATGATTACCGGGCTTCTTTTGGCGTACCTTCCTGCCGGTACTCGGCAGGTTGTTGCCGCGCCGGCGGGGGAGTGGACCCTCATTTCTGCTGACACGGTGGACCTGATGGCGCTGCTGGGCCTGCTGAACTGCAACGCCCTGATTGCTGAGGGTAACGTGAACCAGCAGCACCTGGTGGTCTATGAGGAGCCCGCCCGCGAACCCTACTCGGATGAGGAGTGGTACCTGGAGGCGTTCGGCGAACCCTACGAGAATATCGTGGAGGAGTTCACCTGGCAGCGTGTGCCTAAGCGCCTGAACCGTGCCCTCAGCCGTGAGGAGGTCGCACGTTTTGGTGGCGTGTTGGAGGATCTGCTGTCGGAGCTTCCCGGTAGCGCCCCGGAGCTGTCGGGTTCGAAGATTTTCGGTTCCGATGAGGAGGAAATCGAGCAGGGCATCGCTAATGTCATGGCGATGTTTGGTGTGGAGGCTGACTCCATTGCCGGTCGCCGTCTGAATGCGTACCTGCGCGATACGAGCAATACCCTGGCGTTGGAGTCGGTGCTGCAGCTGCTGGATGTTCCCACGGAGCTGGCGCTGGTGCCGACCACCGGTTTTGATGTGGCGTCGATTAGCACGGCGCGCATCTTCGGCAACGAGGATGAGGGTTTCGCGCAGCCTGCGGCTGAAACTGCTGATGAGGCGCAGACTTCTGAAGCCCTGGACGTTACCTTCACGCTGGATGACTCCGCTGCCGAGGTTACCTTCTCTGAAAATACCTTCTCTCGGAGCACCTTCCCTGAGAACGCCTTCGTAGAGGAGGATTCCGTCGAAGATGCATCCTTCGAAGATGACGAGGAGATTGAACCCTACCCGGGTAACTTCCCCTCGCCCATGGAGCGTAGCTACCGGCTGGTGGCGACCGGTCGCCGCGTGACTCTCGCCGAGTGGATGGACGCCATTAGCGAAGGCCATATTCCCTTCGAGTACACGCATATGTCTTTCCCGGAAGACGCTCTTGATGAGGAAGAAGATTTCCTGGACTCTGAGCCGTTTGATGACTTCGAGGGTCCCTACGAGCAGGACCGCGATTCCGATAGGGACGACGCGGACCAGCCTGTGGATCGCAGGTTTTTCACCCCGGAGGAAGAAGCTGCTCGTGCGCATTTGAGGGCTGCCCTGGCACCATACTCCAGCCAGTCTGCCGCAGAACAGTCAGCCGCATCGCGGTCCGAGGCGAACCCGGCTGAGGCGAACCCGGCTGAGGGTGCACAATCCGATGCCGCGCGCTCTGCTGACTCACGGTCTGAGAATGTATTCACTGAAGATGCTCCGTCGCAGGCAACGCAGGTTGCCCCCTCCGCAGGGCCTGCCTCAAAGAAGTCTGCCTCGAAGAAGCGCCTGACTCCGGAGCAGATTCGCGCGAAGACCCGCCGTGTGGGTATTGCCCTGGGTGCGGATGTGACCGCTCAGAGCGCTATCGCTCTGACCCTGGCGAAGGTAGCGCGCCGCCGCCGTGCTCAGGGTAAAGCGAGCCGTAAGTTCTCGGTGGCTGCGGCACTCTTTGCCCTGAATGCCACTGTGGAATCTGCCCTGATTCCGACGGTGCTGCGTTCTTTTGAGCGGACTCAGATGAAGAAGCATGCCCACCCGGTGGCGGATGCTGAGCTGGTGCATCCGGGTGACACCGCAGGGGAACAGCCCTCGACCAAGAAGCGCACTCTGATTGATGATTTGCGTGAGGGCCACTACCGCACGGTGGAGCAGGCTGCCCCGTCCACGGAGCAGGTACCCTCTGGACTGCGTGAGCGTGCCCTGGGTATAGTGCGTAGCATCAGGCAACGCGCTGCGAAGAAAACCGACCGCTAAAGGAAAGAAGCCATGAAGGATTCCTATCTGAGTGATGAAGAGCTGAAGGCTTTTATCGCCACCTTGCCCACGCGCCGTTTGGCGGCGGGCGCGCTGATTCGTAATGAGCGCGGCGAGATGCTGCTGGTGAAGCCGAACTATAAGGACGGCTGGATTCTTCCCGGCGGCACCGTGGAGGCTGGCGAGGCGCCCAAGCCCGGTTGTGAGCGTGAGATTGTGGAGGAGCTGGGCCTGGATGTGAAGCTGGGCCGCGTGCTGCTGATTTTCCACGGCTTGTCGCTGGGTGTGTGGGGCGATTCGACTTACTACATGTATGACGGCGGCGTGATCGCGGCGGATACGAAGATTACCCTGCAGGATGCTGAGCTGGTGACCTATGAGTGGGTTGCTCCGGAGAACCTGGAAGGCTACGTGCGTCCGTCGATGGTGGAGCGTCTGCGTGAGTGCTACCGCGCCCTGGAGACGGGGGAGACTCTGGAGATGAGCAACCTCGACTCCTAACAACCTCACCTAGCGGCGGCTGCAGGGTGGCTCGCCGGGCGTAGCTATCTGAACCGAGTCACAGCCTAGTCGCCGGGTATATCACGGGGCGCATCACGGGGTACAGAACGCTGTTTAAAAGTGATGTTCGGTGCTTGCGGCAATTATTTTTCCGTGTCGCTAGCTTAAAATCTTGGGCTCTGATACCCTAGCTGAGTACCCGGCGACGCGCGACCCCTCTCTTCGCGCGCCGTTGTGTCCATAGAG